>JGI24023J19991_10000388_pt1 | contig 34314 bp, 32 predicted proteins | sample Cruoilmetagenom1_FD_19991 | JGI IMG/M metagenome (IMG submission 19991)
GCGCCGAACTTGGTTGCCCCGTCGGGGGCCTCTGTCATGACGCCAATCGCATCGGCGGTGCTTTTGCAGACCAGGCGGGAGCCGCCTTTCGGACCATCCTGGAGTGGCTTGCAAGACAGTTCGTCGAATTGGGTGACGATCAAGCGCGCGCCAAAGCAAACGCGCTGCATCTCTTCTCGGTCCTGGAAGGTGCGACGCTGTTTGCCCATACCTTTCGCGAACCCGGCATCGTCGAGGCTGAATCGGCCCGGCTGAAGGCATGGTTGGTCACCCCGGCGACGTCACAACAATCCTGAAAACCATCGGCAGGGCGGCCCGAAGTCCTCAGGCAACCGTCTCTGCGGCCTTGGCCGATTGGACAAAGGCTTCGATATTTTCGGGCGGCGTATCGGCCGTTATCTCACAGCCCGGCGCCAACATGAAATGAGTGGCGCGCGGACCACCGGCTCTCTCGATGCAGGCCCGGCAGGCGGCGGCGACCTCGCCCGGATTGCCGAGCGGCAACAGCTGAATGTGGTCGATGTTTCCAGCCACGCCTATCTCGGGCTCGAAGAGTTCGCGCATTCGGTTCAGATCAACCTCGGGACCGACATTGATCATGTTGAGGCGATCGAGCTTTTTGAAGGCATCGACATTGCGCTCCATATGCGGCGTCACCTTTCCGCACATATGAAGCATGTTGTAGTCGAAGATATCGAGCATCAGGGGATAGTACTCGATGCTGTACTCGCCGGTGTGCTTGGGGCCCATCATCTGCGTGTCGTGTTCGCAGATCATGAAAATCGTAGCGCCGGCCTCCTTCAGCGCGCGGCCATAGGCGGCGCCCACTTCAGTGGCGCGGCGCACAAGCTCGTGGGCGAATTCCTTGTCCTTCACCATTTCGCGCACGAACTTGTCATAGGGCATGAGCTGCAACGCCATGGTGAGCGGACCGGTCATGAAGGCAACGACGGGCACATCGGCGCGATCGGCCAGAATCTGCGTGCCTTCGATAAGCGTGCGCGTCGACTGGCAGGCCATGAAGTCTGGGACTTTCAGCTTGTCGATCTGGTCTTTGGCCTGAACAAGATAATCGGTGATCCAGGGCGCTTTCATCGGTGGATAGGTGACGCCGGAGCCGCAGGCCTCGGCCACCGGCCAGCTCGGTTCGACCTGAATTGTCACCACATCGTAGCCATAGCGTTTTTGCGCATCCAGATGGGCCTGGGCTGCAAATTCCGGATCCTTGTACATGATGTCGTATGTCCCACCGGCCAGGATCCCGGCGTGATCGCCAAGCTGTGGAAAGACAGGCGGCCGATCGACCGGCTTGCCTTCCAGGGCGTTGTATACGCGCTCTTGTGCATCCATTTGCGACTGACTCCGTTGTTTTAGGATTTTGGAAATTGCATGGCGACGGTGAAGGCCTTTTGAAATTCGGGCGAACCCGACAGCTGTATGTGTTCGGTTTGGGCGGCCATGCGCTCTGACCGGCGGCGCTGGGTGACGTTGACCAGCGCTATCTTGGCGCCGACGCCGGCGGCGTTGCCGACCGAGGTGATGCGCTCGACCGGCAGTTGCGGTGTCAGGCCGCAGCGCCGCGCGTTGGTGCTGTCAATGAAATTGCCGAAGGCGCCCGCCAGCATCACCTCTTCGAGATCGCCGTCTTCCAGACCCATCTCTTGCAACAACATCATCGTGCCCGCGCGTATGGCGCCCTTGGCCAGTTGCATTTCACGGACATCTTGTTGCGTGAAAACAATATCGTGTTCGCCATCGGCCTCTTCGGCGCGCGCCAAAATGAAATATGTATCGCGGCGCTTCTCGCCCTCGATCAATCGCTCGCGCAGGCTCTTGGGTACGCTTGCATCCAACTCGGCGTGACGTATGTAGGCGCCAGCATGATTGAGCAGGCCCGCATCCAGGAACTGAGCGACGATATCGATCAGGGCCGAGCCACAGATGCCCTTCGGCGCACTGTCGCCTATCACGCTGTAGCGCACGTCGTCGTCGATCCAGACGTGGTCGATCGCGCCGGGTGCGGCGCGCATGCCCATCTTGATGCGCGCGCCCTCAAGCGCCGGACCGGCTGGCGCGGAACAGGCTATCAGCCTTTTTCGGTTGCCCAACACCATCTCGCCGTTGGTGCCCACATCGATCGCCATCCGCAGATCATTGCCGCCTGAAATATCGGTTGCCAGCATCACGCCGACCGTATCGGAGCCGACAAATCCGGCGATGTTGGCCAACACGTAAACCGGCACATCCGGATCGAGCTTTAGCCCGATGGCTTCCGACGTCGTGGCGACGTGGGCGCGCGTTACCGGCGCATAGGGCGCCAAGCCCAAATAGGTCGAATCGAGACACAGCAAAAAATGATGCATCGCCATGTTGCCGACAACGGTGACCTCATAGATGTCGCTGACATCTATTCCCGCCTGTCCCGCCAGGTCGGCGAGGATGGCGTTGAGTTGCTCCAAGATCATGGCGTTGAGCTTGGCGAGGCCCTCGGGGTTGCGCTGGGCCCGGCTCAATCGGCCGATGATGTCGTCGCCATAGACGGCTTGCTTATTGACGGCCGAGGCCACAGCCGCCTCCGTGCCGGTCGCAAGATCCATCAGAAATCCAACAACCGTTGTCGAGCCGATGTCAAAGGCCACGCCGAATTGCCGCAGTGTCGTATCGCCACTCTCGAAGGCGATGGCGCGACGCGATGCGGTGACGACGGTCATGCCTGCCTTGTTGCGGATGGCCGCGGGCAACTCGCGCAGCACGCGCAACGGCACATCGCGCGGGCGCAAGGTTCTGGGCCAGCGCATCGTTACTCGGTCCCAATCGGCAATATTCTCGACCTCGCGCGGATTGACGTATGGCATGAACATCTTGCGCACGTTCGGCTGCAGATCGATTGCCCTCTCGACGCCTTGATGGAGGATCTGCACCTTGGCGGAATCGCCGCTTTCGGGCACGTGAACCACCATGTCGTGTGTGGCTTTCACTTGGCACGACAACCGGTAGCCCTGGTCGATTTCGCCGCCGCTCAGATGGATGTAATCGAGTGGCGTGGCGGCGGGGGGGTCGTCATCGAAGCGAACCTTGCATTTGCCGCACGATCCATTTCCGCCGCACACCGTGTCGACTTCGACGCCGGCTTCGGTTGCCGCCTCGAACAACACTTCGCCCTCGGGCACCTGGAAGCGCCTGCCGGTCGGCTGAAAAACAAGGGTAACCGTCTTTGTTGAGCCTGGCGCCTCTTCGTCTGGGCCTGCTTGCGCCTCCGCGTCGCTTGTCTCGGCTGCCATCCCGCTCCCCGTTTCCGCTCAACGGCCCCGGCGGGGCGTGGTGGGAGCTTCGGCCATTGGATAGAGATAGTCCGCCGCCTCGGCGTCGGCGCCTGGTTGCGGCACATCGTCCATGATCGCGACGAGGCGGGCTTCGAGTTCGCCATAGCCCACATGGTGGACTTCGAGTTCGAGATCGAGCGACTTTGCGATCTCTTCGGCTTTGTCGATGAGCGCCTGATCCTCCGTTTGGCTGTAATAGATCATGCGCTTGTAGTGACCGAACATCAGCTTGATCAGCTTGGGATGCTTGTCGAGCTTCAAGCCACGCACAATCAGCTTGTCCCAGACCTGGATCAGATAGTCCGTCAGGATGTAAGTGCCAGGCTCATCCTTCACGGCCTTTCGGAAATGATCGGCGCCATACATTTCGTAACAGTGGGGACCGACGGTTCGGACCGCTCCGTCGTGCTCTGAAATAATCGCATCGAGGTTGTGTGCGCCGCAGTGACCGTAGACGACAACTTGGCGCTCATATTGGCCATCTGTTTCATTCAGGCTTTCCTCGACCTTCTCCTCGATCTTGCTCGGGTAGAGGTGGTAACGGGCGTCGATTGGCCTGAAATCGGCATGCCATCCATGCTTGCGGATGATGTCGCGAACCTCCTTGCCGAGCGCCGAGCACGCCACGAAAATGGTTTTGGGCCTCCGGTCTTCGGCCCCACCATAGGTGTGTGTGCGGAAAGAGCCCTGCCGCGGCTTGCCATTCATTCAGCCGCCTCCTGCCGCATCAGCGAGGTCAGGGGATATATTTTCGCCTTGGGGCGGATGCGCATTTGACGCGCCGTGTAAGCGATGGCTGAATCGACCATGGCCATGGCAGGGACGATCTCGAGCTGCTTGACGCCATACATGAAAAAGTCTGCGCCCATCATCATGGTGGAGGTGGCCAGGCTCGTCTTGGCGCAGGTGAAACCGAGCTTGCCAAACTTCTTCCTGCCTTGCGGCCAGCGGTCGTTGACGATGTGGGTNGGCGACAGGCCAGCGGGATAGCCGTATTTGTTTTTCAGCAGCCATATGGACTTGCTGCATGGACCGGGCTCCACGATGTCGAGGACGGCGGTGTCCATCATCAATTGCGTGAAACCGCATTTCTGGGCACGCTCGATATTTTCTTCGGCGATTTCGAACTTGCCCTGGAACGTCGGTTTCTTGACGTTGTGACACATCACGATGCAGGTCTTGAGACCCAGCTCTTTGATCTCATCCAATTCCTTGTCTTTTGACTCCGGCCCGACCGAATTGAAAATGGCGCGGTCCTGCAGACCGAGTTCGACCGTCTTGCGAGCTCCCGCCAAGCGAACCGGCGGCGTGGTGCCGTCGATGAAGAACGGCATGTCCTTAAAGGGCGCGATCCACTCGATGTAGTTTTCCATCGCCTTTGGCGAGCCGCCGATCATGTCGAGCACCATCGGCACGCCTGCCATGGCGCACATCTCTTTCATGGCCAGCATGGCCTTGGTTGCGCCCTCATGATCGAATTCGCCGGCGGCCTCATCGATGATGAGTTTGTCGCCCAGATAAAAAATGCTGGCGGCAAGCACGGTCGGGTATTCGCCCGGCTGGCCGCCGATCATGACGCCGCCGACGTCGTAGGCGATCTGTTCGGCTTCGAATCTGAACATAGAACCGCTCTCCTCACGCTGGGAATGGTGGCGGCGGCCTGGAGAACGCTGTTGCGTATCCGGGCCGCCGCATGCTGAACGTCCGCGCTCTAGGCGGCTTCCCTGCGCTCGTCGGCCAGGATGCGTTCCATATCGATCGGGTAAGTGCCGTAGTCCTTCAGCGCCTGCACGTAGGCGTGGATGTTTTCCTTCGGCGTACCCATCGGGACCATGTTCGGCACGATGACGACACAGCCGTCGTCGTCGGGCGCCAAATCGCGGATCACGCTGCGCACTTCGGCGCGGACCTCATCTTCCGTGCCCGACAGCAACACCTCGTCCTTGAGACCGACCAGACAGGACTTGCCGAGCCGTTGGCATGTCTTGCGGTAGAGCGCCAGATCGTTGGAGGGCGGCGTGTAGTAGTCGGGAGCCAGGTTGGTCAGCACAAAGGTGCCGGTCTCGGCGCTGCGTTCCAGGAAGTCGATCCACAACGGCGTGCCGTCCTCGGTTTTGCCGTCACCCATCTGGCTGAGCGCCCAATAGAAATAGATGACAGGCGTCGGCGCGACCGACTGAATCAAGGGTCCGACATAGGGCTTCTCGAATTCGAAGAGCTGTTGCGGCCGGAAATTGGGCACCGCGTTCCAGGCATCGATCGAGATAAAGAATGTGACGCCGAGCGACTTCAGAGCCCGAAACCACTTGATGTTTGCCTTGAGCTGCGCCTGGATCGCCCGATGAAAGTTTTCGGGCCGCTTCTTCATCCAGGTAGCGGTGCGCTTGAACCCGAGCGCGTTGACCGTTTGCGCAAAGGTTGCAGACGGCGCCGCCATGGTCGGCCAACCGCGCTTTTGCGTCAGCTCTTCCAGCAAATGACCATAAAGATCGATACGGCGCGGCAGGCGTCCATCGGTGAAGGGATTGAAGCGGTCGGCTGCTTCCTCATAGGTCTCGAGGATTTCCTCATCCGACAAGTCGTCGAAATGGCGAATCCTGACGTCGCCGGGGGCGTTCTCCGGGAACTTCATGGTGATGAGCCCCATGGCCTCGATTTCGGAGTTCATGGTGTCGATGCCTTCGCCTAAGGCCTCGAATTCGAACTCCTCCGTCCATCGCGCAACGACTTCGGCGTGCAGCTTGGGATCCTTTTCGATCTGGCGGCACGTATAGCCATAATAATTGGCCGGTCCGTCGGTGAAAAAAGAGTAGGTCGGGATGCGGTCGGCCCGGTTGTTGGTGCCGACCATCAGGGTGCGCTCCATCCGGCTCAACTCGGCGCCGGTGGCGCGCTTTTCGAGCGTTGCCTTGACCATCTCCATCAGCATGGCGCCCTGCTCTTCGGGCGCCGGCCAGCCCTCAAGCGGGTCCTTAAAGTCCTCGTGCGGCTTGAGGTTTTCCATTTCATTCATGGGTAAAGTCGCCATTGTTTCCTCCCAGAAAGCGGACACCAATGCAGTGTTTGCGTCACTTGGTGTCCATTGGCGTTACAGTTGTTATGTCGGTTTTCCGGCCTCAATAAAGAACGCGCTCGCTGGTGTCGCGACTGGCGCCTTGACTGCGGTCAGTGAAGGCAATTTCCCGCGCTTTCGTGGTTCGTTCCTCGCGCGGCGTATCGCAAATATCCTTGCACAGCCGGATCAGCTCCCAGGCGTCGTCGGTGTAGCCGTCGGACTTGGCAATGTCCTCCGACCAACGCCGGTTGACGGCAACGCCGCCAGAGAAAATGACCATGCCGTCGTCAAGCAGTCCTGCTTTGCGCAGTTCGTCGAAGGCCGGCGGAATTTGCACCATTGTGGTGGTCATGTAGGAGCCAAGGCCCAAAATGTCGGGCTTCTCCTTCTTGACCATTTCGACAATGCGATCGACTTCGTTGTCTACGCCGAGGTCCACGGTTTCGAAGCCCTCTGCCGTCAAAAGGGCCAGACAGACATTCTTGCCGATGTCGTGCACGTCGCCCTCGACGGTGCCCATCATGATCTTGCCGCGTGAATCGCCACCCTTCTCCTCGACTTCCTTGAGAAGCGCGGGCATGACCACCGCGATGCCGGCCTTCATCGCTTCGCCGGCGAGCATTAGTTCGGGCAAAAAGAATTCGCCTTCAGCGAATTTGTCGCCCGCCTCCTGAACACCTGGCGACATGCCGTCCTTGATGATCAATTTGGGGCTGGCCTTGGCGTCGAGCGCGGCCTGCGCCAACTCGGCGGCATCCTCCTCTTCGCCCCAAAGAACGGCCTCATTGAGCTTTTCGTAGATCTCTTCGACTTTAGCCATAACGTCCTCCCGGTTACGCTTTTTTTGATCAAGTTGTCCTGGCTGGTTGGGTGTTGTCCGCGCCTCCTACAAGAATCTCGAGAGCGGATAGCTGAATGTGTCTTCGTGACACATCAAAGCCTCGTGAATTGCGGTGCCGCTGAAGCGCCGCGTGTCGTACTGGCAGAGGCTCACAATGGGAAATCTACGGGCCAATCCGTGATTGTACCGCCGCTCGAAATCCATCAGGTCCTCTATCTCGATGCCCTGCTCGAGCGCCCAAACCATATCGCCGACAAGCCGCATCGGCCGCCCGCCCGCGGTTTGGGCCGCGACGAAACGCGCCTCAAGATATTCGAACATCTCGCTGCCATTTGAATGGCCGGGCGATAGAACCAACCGACCGCCAACTATGGCGGCATCGACGCCGACCAAAGCGCCGCGCAAGTGTTCAAGAATATGATCCCGGGCTTCTGCGCCTGCGTTGAGGAAACACACCTCGCCCTTGCGCAAGCCGTCGGCCAGAAATGGAACCGACAGCTTCAGCCGGCCGCTATCGGCCTGATAGAACGAGCAAAGATGGTCGCCGCGCTCAAGGGTCATATCCTCGAGCACGACTTCTCTGGCGCGTTTGCCGTTCTTTGTAATGGGAGGCGCTTCAGATTTCTCTTTGACGCCTTGCTCGTCCATAAAGGCGAGCAGGTCATCACGCCGAAAACGCCGCTGGCGACGACCGCCGACACGCATACACGTCAAACGGCCTTCATTGGTCCAACGCCGCAACGAAATTTCGCTAACGCGCAGAAACTCAGCCGCTTCGCGGGTATTGAGCAACGCCTCTGTGGAACTTGAACTTCGGTCCGTCACGCTGGTTGGTCTGTCCAATCGGGGTGTCTTCGCTTTCGTAATCCAACTTTCATGATATAACATGATCACTAAAGATCATCAATGATCGGCATTATCCGGCTGGTCATTTGGTGCGGTCGCATTCCAACAGCTGGTATTCGAGCCACACCAAATCGGCCGATTTCCCGATTTCAAGAACCCGCCGGGCGCGGTGCAGTTGGTGAGGGGGCTACTGCATGAATACGATACCAAGCGATCTTGAGATTGCGCGCGCGGCGCGGCTTGAGCCGATCGGCGAGCTGGCGGGGCGCATGGGTATCCCTGCTGCCCAGTTGCACAATTTCGGCCACCACATCGCGAAGTTGGATCTCGATTTCATCGAGGGCCTGAACGATCGCCCCGACGGCAAGCTGATCCTGGTGACCGCCATGACGCCGACGCCGGCGGGCGAAGGCAAGACGACCACGACGGTCGGTCTGGGCGATGCGCTGAACCGGGTCGGCCGCAAGGCCATGATCTGCGTCCGCGAGCCCTCGCTGGGGCCCTGCTTTGGCATGAAGGGCGGGGCGGCGGGCGGCGGTTTCGCGCAGGTCGTTCCGATGGAGAACATCAACCTGCACTTCACCGGCGACTTCCACGCCATCGGGGCGGCCCACAACCTGCTGACCGCGATGCTGGACAACCACATTTATTGGGGCAATGGGCTGGGCATCGATGAACGCCGCATCTCCTGGCGCCGGGTCGTCGATATGAACGACCGGGCCTTGCGCGAGATCGTCAGTTCGCTTGGCGGCATCGCCAACGGCTTCCCGCGCGAGGACGGCTTCGACATCACGGTGGCCTCTGAGGTCATGGCGGTGTTCTGTTTGGCAGAGGACTTGGGCGATCTGCGGCGGCGCTTGGGCCGCATGGTCGTGGCCGAGACCCGCGAGCGCGAATACGTCACGGCCGAACAGCTCGATGCCTCCGGCGCCATGACGGTGCTCTTGAAGGACGCGTTCATGCCCAATCTGGTGCAAACGCTGGAGGGCAACCTCGCCTTCATCCATGGTGGCCCGTTCGCCAATATTGCGCACGGCTGCAATTCGGCGATCGCCACCAAGACCGCGCTCAAGCTTGCCGATTACGTTGTAACCGAAGCGGGCTTTGGCGCCGATCTCGGCGCCGAGAAGTTCCTCAACATCAAGTGCCGCAAGGCCGGCCTGGTGCCCGACTTGGCCGTGGTGGTGGCAACCGCGCGGGCGCTCAAGATGCACGGCGGCGTGGAGCGCGACAAAATCAACGACACCAACGTCAAGGCCGTCGAAAAGGGGCTCGTCAATTTGCGCCGCCACGTCGAGAACATGCAGAAGTTCGGCCTGCCCGCGATGGTCGCCATCAACGCCTTCACCTCCGACAGCGAGGAGGAGCACGAGACGATCCGCGACTATTGCGCAGATACGTTGGGTATCGAGGCGATCACATCAACCCATTGGGCCAACGGTTCGGCCGGGGCGCAGCTGCTCGCCGAGCGCGTCGTCGACAAGCTGGAGACCAATGGCGCGGGCAATGGCGCCGGCGAGGACCAGCCCTTCCGCTTCCTTTATGGCGACAACATCTCGCTGTGGGGCAAGGTGCAGACCATCGCGCGCGAGATCTATGGCGCCGACGAGGTGATCGCCGATACCAAGGTGCGCAATCAGTTCAAGGAATACGAGCGGATCGGCGCCGGCCACTATCCGATCTGTATCGCCAAAACCCAGTACAGCTTTTCGACCGATCCAGCGCTCAAGGGCGCGCCCAGCAACCACGCCGTGCCGATCCGCGAGGTCAGACTGGCAAACGGGGCCGAGTTCATCGTCGTCATCTGCGGCGACATCATGACAATGCCGGGCTTGCCCAGGAAGCCGGCTGCCGTCAACATGCAGCTCGATGGAAACGGCCTCATCGAAGGGCTCACCTGAGCTGACCAAATCGACTTACCTGCCCCATGTCGATGGGCTGCGCGCCACCGCTATACTCGCCGTGGTGCTCTATCACGCCGCGCCCCGGCTCGCGCCTGGCGGCTTCATAGGCGTCGACGTTTTCTTCGTCATTTCCGGGTTCCTGATCACGTCGATCATCGTGCGCGAAATGGCGGAGGGCCGCTTTTCCATGGCGGGCTTTCTGGCGCGGCGTGCGCGCCGCATCGCACCGGCGCTCGTCGTGGTTTATCTGGCGACCGCCGTGGCCGCCCTCGTTCTCCTGCTGCCTGACACATTCAGCAACTATGGGCGCAGCCTTGTATATTCGTCCCTGTTCGCCGCCAACTACTACTTCAACCGCACGACCGACTATTTCTCGCCCCCGGCGCACGAAAAACCGCTGCTCCACACATGGTCGCTTTCGATCGAAGAGCAGTTCTACATTTTCTGGCCGTTGCTGGTGCTGTTGATCTGGACGTGGTTGCCGCGCCGTTTCCTGCCCTTCCTGATCGGCGCTCTGGTCCTCGCGTCGCTGACCTTTTCCGAGATTATGGTCGAGGTCGGCCAGCGCTACACGGACGACGAGTCCATGCGCGAGCGAACCTATGCGTTCTACGCGCTCTCTTGCCGAGCTTGGGAGCTCTTGCTCGGCGCATGCCTTGCCTTCCTAATTCAAGCCAAACAGCCCAGGGGCAGGTTGGACGAAGCGCTGGCGCTCGCTGGTCTGGGCGCCATCGCCGGCAGCATATTGCTGCTGACCAGTTCTTCGCGTTTTCCCGGACTGACGGCGTTGCCGGCGACCTTGGGTACGGCCGCCGTGATCTATGCCTGCCACCGACGCCAGACCCTTGTTGGGCAAGCACTTTCGTTGCGGCCGATTGTTTGGGTCGGACTGATCTCCTATTCGCTTTACCTGTGGCACTGGCCGATTTTTGCCTTCGGGCGCGTATGGCTGACGCCCGAATTGAGCAACGCAACAATTGCGGCGCTCATCCTAATCAGCTTCGGCATGGCGTGGTTGTCTTGGCGCTTCATCGAGCTGCCGTTTCGAACGCGGCAGGGCGCATTCTATTTCCCGTCCCGCCGGGCGCTGGCGACGGCTTGCATCTGCTTGCTGGCAACAGCGTCGCTNGGCATGGCGATCCGGCTCGGNGACGGCTTGCCATGGCGGCTTGATGAGCGNGCCCGGCAAGTCTTTTACGAGCGCGCCAGCATCAATCCATATCGAACCCAGTGCGACGGAGCGGACAAAATTTTCGGCAATGATGGCGCATGCGCCTTTGGTCAAACGCAGTCGCCGACGCGCCCCTACGACGTCGTAATTTTCGGCGATTCGAACGCCGATCAATTCGTTCCTTTGGTGGCAAAACTCGCCGAGAAGCAGGGGCTCAAGGGGCGGCAAGTGACGCAAACCGCGTGTGCCGCGCTGCTGGGTGTTTGGCGCACCAATCAGCCCGAGTGGCGCAAGCGAACTTGCCTCGCCTACCAGCGGCAGATCATTAAATTTCTAGATCAAAATCCGAAACTCAAGCTCGCCGTCCTCGCCAGCAATTGGGCGTCCTATCAATATCCAGACATGGTCGGGCACAACGGCCTCGTTCTCGATCCAGCCGCACCGGTGTCGGAAACGCCGGGACCTTATGAGCTCAAACGTCATCTGGAGGCGACGGTGGCGTTTCTTCGCCAGCGGGGCATCAAGGTCATGATCATCGGCCAAGTGCCCTACGTGAAGGACCTTCCCTTTGCGTGCGCCGTCGGCGCGCGCCGCCGAGGCGAGACCGGCAACGATTGCGGCTTCCCGGCCCAGGCCGTGCGCGGCGGGCTCGCGGTCTCAAACAGCGCCATTGCGGAGGTCGCCATGCGCGATCCCGGGGTCGAAAGCCGGCTGCCGAGCGATGTGGTCTGCGACGACGAGCGTTGCTTTACCGTGATGGACGGGCTGTTCCTCTACCGCGATCACGGTCACCTCAACGCAATCGCTGCCCGCCATCTGGCGAAGCACTTTAGGCTTCCAGCACTGCCTTGAGGCGGAATGCGCCCAAATTGACTGCCGCGAGCAATCCGCCGGTTCAGCGTCTGGAGAGCTCGATCATTGGATATCTCGTCGAAGGGCTACTTAAGCGGGCTCATTAGTTTGTTGGCCAAGTTTTCTGCGCCGCTCTGCCGCATGAATTAACTCATCCAGCGGTCGCTTTTCGATCAGTTCTTGTAGTTCTGGCGGACTTGTCTGCTGAACGTCTCCAAGATTCTCGACGACAAATTTGCGGCTATCAAACAGCGCTTCTTTTTTTGATTCATATGGTCCGCTCGGCCGGCAGCATCCCGCATGGCAGTAGGGGTGATAATACCATCCGCTTGCTTTAACGGGTCCACCTTCCCAACCTAAAGACGCGCCCTGCTTTTGAAATTCTATCTTCGGATTCCAATACCAGTAATCAACCTGGTAACGGTTAAATAGCTCGGTGTCTGTATCCGACAGGTTCCGAGGGCGGCCAATCAATCCTCGAAAAACTTCAATCCACCTTTTTATATCGATGATAGGCACGTGCTTGATCCAAGATCTCTATTTACCGCGACGATAGCACAATTTGCCTTCACTCTGGCCCCTCCTCGTCATCCAACAGGATGCGGTGGGACGCGCCCTCCAGATCGTCGAATTGTCCCGATTTCAGGCACCAGAAAAATGCGCCGAGGCCCAACAGGCCGAGGCCAAGCGCGACGGGGAGCAAATAGACGATCACGTCCATGACGCATCCTCCCGCGTGCGCGCCGCACGCAGTGCGTTCAACGTCACCACGATCGACGAGCCCGACATGAACAGCGCCGCAACGAGCGGCGTGACCAGCCCGGCCACGGCCAGCGGAATGGCGATGGCATTGTAGATGCCGGCTAGGGCGAAATTCTGAAGCATCAGGCGACGCGCCCGGCGCCCCGTATCCAGTGCGCCCAGCAACGGACCCAAGCGCGCCCCAATGACGACTATATCGGCAGCGGACTGGGTGATGTCCAAGGCGGTCGCCGGCGCTGCCGACACGTTGGCGGCTTGCAGGGCGGCTGCGTCATTGAGACCGTCGCCAACCATCAGCACATTGCGGCCTCCAGCGCGCAATTGGCCGACGCGGTCGATTTTGTCCCTGGGATCGCTGGCGGCGGACCAATGCGAGATGCCCAGCTCCTCGGCCGCTTCACGCACCGCGGCTTGGCGGTCGCCGGAAAGCACGCGGACATCCATTCCCTGTCTCTTCAAGCCATCGACGACACCGCGCGCATCGGATTTCAGGCGCTGGTCGAACAGCAAGACAATTGGCGGGCGATCGCCCTGCCTGAACCACAGCTCCATGCGAGGCGATCGGCCGTCCACGCCCGGCAATTCAACTTTGCAATGGGAACGGCTTCCCAGCCTGTATTCGACGCCGGCCTCATGCGCGATAACACCCGCGCCCGAGATCTCCTGGGCGCCCTCGATCGGCGGGGCGTCGGGTTCAAGGCGCGCCAGGGCGCGGGCCAGCACGTGATTGCTTGAGTGCGCCAGACGGGCGGCCGCGTGCAGCATTTCGGGCGGAATGTCTTCTGCGTTCTGCAGCGTGCATTGGGGATCGGTAAGGGTGCCGGTCTTGTCGAAGATGACCGTGTCGATTTCGGCCAAGCGTTCCAGCGCATCGCCCGAATTGACCAAGATGCCTTTGCGGAAGAGCGCAGACGTGGCCACGGCCTGAACCGCCGGCACCGCAAGACCCAATGCACACGGGCACGTAATGATCAGCACGGTGATCGCGTTCAACAGCGATGGCTGCCATCCCGCTCCAGCAAGCAGCCAGCCCGTAAACGTCACCGCAGCCAGCCCGTGAACCAACGGCGCGTAAAGCGTTGCCGCCCGGTCGGCGAGGCGCCTGTAATGTCCCCTCTGGGCTGTCGCGCGCTCAAGCAGGTCACTGATTTCGGCCAGCAGGGTTGTGCCTTGCGTCGAGGTCGCCTCTATCGTCAGGGCGCCGCTCAGGTTGAGCGTCCCGGCATAGACTTGGTCGCCTCTTGCAACCGTCCTGGGAGCGCTCTCGCCCGTGATCAGGCCGTCATCCAGGTTTGATATGCCGTCTGTCACCAAGCCATCGACGCCGATACGGCTGCCGGGCGCGACGAGAACTCTGTCGCCGGTGCGAATCTCGGAGGCGGCGACCTCGCGTACACGGTTGTCGGGGCAGATTTTCGTTACGGTCGGTTTTTGCAGCGCCAACAGGTTTTGACCGAGGCTGCGCATTCGTGCACGGCTGCGCGTTTCCAGGACGCGGCCGATCAGCAAGAAAAACAGCAACATCACGGCGGAGTCGAAATAGGCCTCCGTCGCGCCGCCCGCAGTTTGGATCACCGACATGACAAGTGCGAGCAACACAGCCAGAGATATGGGGACATCCATGTTGAGGCGGCGGGCGCGAAGCGCGCCAAAGGCGCTCTCGAAGAAGGGCTGACCGGCAAAAGCGACGACCGGCAGCGCGATCAGGGCGGAGATCCAGTGAAACAGATCGCGGGTCTCCGCCTGCATATCGTCCGCACCGCCGGACCAAACGGCTACGGAAAGCAACATGATGTTGGCGGCGCCGAAGCCCGCGACCGCGAGCGCGCGAACTAGCCGTGATTCGTGCTCGCTGGCGCGCACTTCCGCCTCGTCGGGCGCATAAGGCCGCGCGGCATAGCCGAGCGCGTCGAGCTCATCGAGGAGGAGCGGCAAGGCCACGGTATTGGGCTGCGTCTCTACCGTCAGGCGGCGAGAGGTCAGATTGAAGCGTGCCTCGACTACGCCCGGTATCGCGCCAACAGCCTGCTCGATCGTGCGCATGCAACCGGCGCACTCGATATTGTCGACGGCCAAGACGATCCGTTCATTGGGTGGCCCAAGCGCTTCTGTCTGAAGCACCGGAGACGCGGCGACGGTCATCTGATGAAGACCCTGTTCTGTGTCCGATAGACCCTCGTCTGATCGCGATAGGCATTAAGCTCCAAAATCCACTGACCCGGTTTTGGCAAGCGGACTGTTTCGCGGTAAGTGCCAGAGCCGACCTCACGCAACGGCAAGTTGAAGTCGAGTGCCGCCTGGGCAGGCCGCTTGAGAAGGGCTTCAACCCGCAAGCCAACGACGCTCTGCCCCGAGGCGTCCTTTGCCGTCATCACCAATTCGATTTCACCGTCGGCCGCCGCCTGGTGCGACAAGTTGACGGTCCAGCCGCGCGCGTCCTGCGCCGCCGCTGCCGCGATTTCGGCGTCGTAGGATCGGCCGCGGCGGTAGGCGTCGGAAACCTCAAGACCGCTGAACGTGCTGATGGCGAGATATGTCATGACGCCGTTGACGGCGAACACCACGGAGAAAAATCCCAAGACCCAGATCAGCACATGACGGCCCGTCAGCTCGGTGGTCCGGCGCCCGAGCGTACCGGCGTCCTTTCTCATTGGCCCGGCCATTTGAAGAAATCCTCAACCCTGATGCGTTCGCCGCTTGCTTTTTCCACGGCCTCGAAAGTCACGGCCGTCGAACCACTCGCCTTGGCGTTGGCCGGCGCGAAGACCAGCACACGCACCGCCCGCGTCGTATCGGGTGGAACGCCGATTTCCAAGGAACCATCGGCGAGGGGATCGACGCCAACCACTTCGAGGCGGCTGCCCGGCAAGCCCGTGAGCGTGAGCGCGAACGTTCGGCGCTCCAACTGCTTGTTGAGCAGGCGAACGGTGTAACCATTACGCACGCCGCCGTCGCTCAGCAAAACGAACTGCGGATTGCGGTCATGCAGTGCGCTGATGTCGAATTCGTCGCGTGTCAGAAATTGACTCAACATCAGGCCGCCGACGGCGATAAGCACCGCGACGTAGATGATCGTGCGTGGCCGGATGAGGCGAATTTTGGTGGGCTCGCCCTTCAGACGGCGCTCAATGTTGAGATCCGTGTCATAGCCGATCAAGCCGGTGGGCCGGCCTATCTTTGTCATCACCGTGTCGCAAGCATCGATGCAAAGGCCGCATTGAATGCATTCGAGCTGGAGACCGTTTCTGATATCGACGCCGGTGGGACAGACGGCGACGCATTGATAGCAATCGACGCAATCGCCGACCCGCTCGCCTTTGGCCTCGAGCGCGGCAGCTCTCTTCAGCGCGTGGCGCGGATCGCCCCGGTCGAACTTGTAGGTGACATTGAGGGCTTCCTCATCGGTCAGCGCCGCCTGGATCCGGGGCCAGGGACACATATAGGTGCAGACCTGGTCGCGCGCGAAGCCTGCAAGCACGTAAGTGGTGAGCGTCAGAATACCTATCCACATCCAGGCGGTCGCGGGAGCTTGGAATGTGGCCAACTCGTAAACGAGCGTCGGCGCGTCGGCGAAGTAGAGGACCCACGCTCCGCCCGTCCACCAGGCGATGACGAGCCACATCAAGTGCTTTGAAGCTTTTTTGTAGGCCTTCGATACGCTCCAGGGTGCGGCATCCAGCATCATGCGCGCGCGCCGGTCGCCCTCGGTCCATCGCTCGACCATCAGAAAGAGATCGGTCCAGACCGTCTGCGGGCACATATAGCCACACCAGACGCGGCCGGCGATCGCGTTCATCAAAAACAGCGCGATCGCCGCAAAAATCAACAGGCCGGTAAAATAATAGACTTCTTGCGGCCAGATCTCGATGAAGAAGAAGTAGAAGCGGCCGCCGGGCAGATCGACCAGGATAGCCTGATCCGGCGCGTTCGGGCCTCGGTCCCAGCGCACGAATGGCAGCAGATAATAAGCGGCAAGCGTCAGGCCGAGTATGGCCCATTTGAGCGTGCGAAACGTTCCGCTGACCCTTTGCGGATAGACCTTCTTGTGTTCCGCATAGAATGACGGCTCGTGCTCGTAAATCGATGCCGTGTCGTCCATTGGACCGTTAGAGTCCTCCGCCTAAACTGTGCACATACACAGTAAGGGCCTTTATGACGGTTGGCTCTACCCGGCCGTCCCATGACGGCATCACACCGTTCCGGCTGCTGGCTATGGATACTACGACGTCTTGCGTGCCGCCTCCATAGAGCCAAATGCCGTTTGCGAGATTGGGTGCGCCCAGCTCCTGGTTGCCGCGCCCGTCCTCGCCGTGACAAGAGACGCACTGCTCCGCGTAAATGATCGCGCCATCATCGAGATTGGCGCCCTTGGTCGCCTGGCCCGACAGCGCACGCACAAAACCGGCGACGTCGAGAATCTGCTGCTTGTCGAGAATACCGTCGCGGCCAAAGGCGGGCATCGCATTGTCGCGCGTCTCGTCATGCACTGCCCGAACACCCACGGAGATTGTCGTTTTGATGTCCTCCAGCGTCCCGCCCCACAACCAATCGTCGTCGTTCAGATTGGGGTAGCCGGTCAGTCCCGCAGCGCCCGAACCGTGGCATGGCGCGCAATTGTCTCCGAATGCGGCCTTGCCGCTGGCCATGGCGAATTCCAGCAATTTAGGGTCGGCGCGGATCTCGGCAAGATCTGCGGTTTCGATCCGGTCCCATAGGGTTTGTTGTTCGGCCCTGGCGGCCTTCAGTTCCTGGCGCACAGCCCCCCGGCTCGACCAGTCGAGCAAGCCTTTGGTCGGGCCGCCGAACCAGGGCAAGGCAGGATAGAGCAAGATGTAGCCGATCGACCAGATGATCGTCGCGTAAAGCGTCCACACCCACCATTTGGGAAGTGGGTTGTTCAACTCCTTGAGACCGTCCCATTCGTGGCCCGTGGTCTCGATCCCGCTCAGCTCGTCGATTTCCTTATTTGCCATCGTCTGCGTCCTCATCGAGCGGCAGACGCGCGGCGCGCTCGAATGTTTCGCGATTGCTGGGCCAGAGTGCGTAGATGACGACAACGGTGAAGCATATCACGAGTAAAATCAGTCCCCAGGTGTTTGAGAACAGGGCTGCATCTTCGAAGGTCACCGGTCCACTCCTCAGCGCTGATTTGCGTTTTCGTCGTAGAGATTGAAGTCGATCAATGTTCCAAGCATCTGCATGTAGGCAATGAGGGCGTCCATTTCGGTAATGCGGCTGGCGTCGCCGTCGAAAGCGCGCACTGCGGCTTTTTGATAGCGCTCTTGAAGTGCGCTGACGCCGTCGGCATCCGGGTTGGCTTGTGCCTCCAGGTCCTGCTTGGCGTTTTCGATCATGGCATCGGTGTAGGGAACGCCAATTGCCCGGTTTACTCTGAGATCGTCTGCGATATCAGCGTAGGAAAGGTCCGTCGTCGCCAGCCAAGAATAGGATGGCATGATCGAACCCGGCACGACTGATCGCGGGTTCTTCATGTGATCGGCGTGCCATTCGTCGGAATATTTGTTGCCCAGCCTTGCAAGGTCGGGGCCCGTCCTTTTTGACCCCCACTGGAAGGGGTGGTCGTACATGCTCTCGGCCGCAAGAGAATAATGGCCGTAGCGTTCCACCTCCGCACGCAGAGCGCGGATCATCTGGCTGTGGCAGACATAGCACCCTTCGCGGACATAGATGTTGCGGCCAGCCAGCTCCAGCGGCGTGTATGGCCGCATGCCCTGCACTTTCTCGATCGTATTTTTCATCAGAAACAGCGGCACCAGTTCGATGATGCCGCCAATGGCTATAACGATCAGAATTCCGAGCAATAGAAAAATCGAATTCTTCTCAATTGTTGCGTGGCTGAATGACATGTCGCCCCCCTTACTCGGCCGGCTGCTGCTGGAGAAGTGCCGCGCGCTTTTCCATGACTTCGCCGCTCTTTACCGTGCGCCAGAGGTTGTAGATCATGATCAGCGTTCCGATGACGAAGAGCAGACCGCCGAAGGCGCGGATCACATAGAAGGGGTGCATCGCTTCCACGGTTTCAACAAAACTGTATTCCAGGAAGCCGAGGCTGTCGTAGGCGCGCCACATCAGGCCCTGCAGTATTCCCGATACCCACATGGCGGTGATGTAGAGCACGATGCCAAGGGTCGATATCCAGAAGTGCCAGTTGACGAGCTTGTCGGAATAAAGCGCCTTGCGCTGCCACAGCCACGGCACCAGACAATAGATCGCGCCGAAGCTTACAAATGCGACCCAGCCAAGCGCGCCCGAATGGGTGTGACCGATGGTCCAGTCGGTGTAGTGCGACAGACTGTTGACCGCCTTTACCGACATCAACGGCCCCTCGAANGTGCTCATGCCGTAAAAGGCGACGGACACAACCAACATCCGCAACACCGGGTCGGTGCGCATCTTGTCCCAGGCGCCCGATAACGTCATCAAGCCGTTGATCATGCCGCCCCATGACGGCATCCACAGCATGATCGAAAACGTCATGCCAAGGGTTTGCGCCCAATCGGGCAGCGCCGTGTAGAACAGATGATGCGGGCCGGCCCAAATGTAGAGAAACACCAGAGCCCAAAAATGGATGATCGAAAGCCGGTAGGAATAGATAGGCCGGTCGACGCGCTTGGGCACGAAGTAATACATAATGCCCAGAAAGCCGGCGGTGAGGAAAAACCCGACGGCGTTGTGGCCGTACCACCACTGGGTCATTGCATCCTGCACACCCGCCCAAACGATGTAGGACTTGGACGAGTATATCGATACCGGCAGCGCCAAATTGTTGACCACGTGCAGCATCGCGATCGTCACTATGAAGGCCAGAAAAAACCAGTTGGCAACGTAGATGTGGGGCTCTTTGCGCTTCATCAGCGTGGCCAAATAGACCAGCAAATAGACCACCCAAACAATCGTCAGCCAAATGTCGATGTACCATTCGGGCTCGGCGTATTCTTTGGACTGGGTGACGCCCAGCAAATAGCCGGTGGCGGCAAGCACGATGAACAAGTTGTACCCCCACACAACAAACCAAGGCGCGATATCACCCGACAGGCGCGCGCGGCAGGTGCGCTGGACGACATAAAGTGAAGTCGCCAGCAACGTGTTGCCGCCGAACGCGAATATCGCGGCCGAGGTGTGCAGCGGCCGCAAGCGCCCAAAGCTGAACCACGGCAGGTCCAAGTCGATTGCCGGGAATGCGAGCTGGAGCGCGATCACCAGACCGGCCAGAAAGCTCACCAGTCCCCAAAATACGGCTGCCACCGTGGCCAGTTTGACGACACCCAGATTGTAGCCCGCCTCGCCGGTTTGCCAGGCATCGCTCTCTTGCCGGGCAAGATAGCGGTTGACGATCGCAATGATGGCCAGCAGCGCGGCGGCGCCCAACAGATATGCGTGAAACTGCATCGCGCCGTCGTGGGTTTTTCCCGCGACGACGATCATCAAGATCAGTCCCAGGCCGAGCGCCACAGCCGTCAGGCCTTCGCCCAAGCGCAGATCTTTGGTCATCGTCATGACAGGCCCCTCGTCGCATCGGTGCAGTATCGCGCGCTCGCCACGAATGATTCTCGTGACGACTCATCACTGCGCTAACGCGTCACGTGGTGCCGAATCCATAGGGTAAGCGCTTTGATTCAAGTCAAGTGTCTGATTCGAGTCAAGTGATCGGTTTCGGGAGCCGCCTGCCGTCATCGTTTTTGCTCGACTTCTGGCCGGGGAGAATGCGCAGACGGGTCGGCGACGCGACCCCAAGCCGCAGGACCACTCAGGGGAAGGCGCGCGCCACGATCGCCTGAAATTCATCAGGCGCCTCCCAGAAGGGAAAGTGCCCCACCCGTTCCATGGTGAGCAGGGCCGCGCATTGGTCGACCAGTTGTGCGATATCGCTTTGTGAGGCGAACTCGTGACTTCCGCGTACGATCGTGACATTGCGCAAAGGGGCAAGATCGCCGGAAAAGTCGAATCCCTTGAGTTGACTGTCCAGCGTTTTGAATGTTGCNAGGGTCAGCGGAAGCGCGCCAGCCGGGATCGTTGCTGGATCGACAACATAAAACGGAAGCAGCTGCTTCATCACCGCGGCGCCATCGCCCGACAGCAATGCGGTGAGCGGTGCGCGAATCCGCGCGATCATGGGCATCCTGTCGATCAAGACCGCGCGCGCGGATTCATATTTTTCGCTAGAGACCGGCATTGGGTTGATAAGCAGGCCTTCGCCAATCTCGGGCAGCGCGCGGTCTCCCTGTCGCGCACCAGACAAAGCGCCCGCCAGCACAAGCGCGCCCCAAGAATGAGCCACCACCCCGATGGAATTACCATCTGCGAAGTGATCGACCAGAGACCGCAAGTGTGCCGAGCAACCCTGCAACGACAGGCCTTCAGCCGGCCGAGGCGTGCGGCCGCATCCAGGCTGGTCGTAGAAAACCAGCGTTCGGCGATCGGTCAGGGATTGGAGAGGGGGGTAGAGGTACGTATGGTCGAATCCCGGCCCGCCATGAACCACGAAGACGAGCGGTCCCCGGCCAATCGTATTGATGAAGGTCGCACCTGCCTCCGTCTCGATCACACCTTCGAAAGGCGTCTGCGCCGATCTGTTCATACGAGCTAACCGTTCAGATCGGCGGGATCGGCGAAGTCACAAGGGATTGGCGGAGAAAAATCCCGAACCCATATTGGCTTCGGCCTCTGGCGGCATGAATCGGGCGAGCTCGCTGGGGTGGATAAACTCATCGCGGAACCAGGGATAAAGCTTGGGGTCGAATACTCGCTTCAACCAGTCGATCACCAGCGCGCGCCGCGGTGTCTTGCGTGCATCGGGGTGGTAGGTGAGCCAGATGTCGAGGTGGTGGCGGCCACCGAAATCCAGTGGAACAACCGGAGCTCCCAGCGCCGCGGCAAAGGTCGGCAGACCGCCAATGCCCGCGCCTTTCTCGACTGCGTAAAAATGAGCCGTGCTTGTGTTGGCTCGAAAACCGATCAGGTCGTCCACACTCTCAAGGCCTACATAGCGGCAAAGGCCGCATCCTCGAGTCCCGGTGCGATTTGCTGCACCAGGCGATGATCGGCAAGGTCATCAGCATTCTTGGGCGTACCGTAAGTCTCCAGATACCGTTTGGATGCGAATAAGTGGAGATGAAGCCGCCCAAGCTTGACCAGCTTCAAGTCGGGATTGGTGGGCTTGCTGAACTGAATTGCCATGTCGGCTTCCAGGCGCAGCACGTCGGCATTGTCCATGGCGCATCGCATATTGACGATTACAAACGGGTGCTGGCGCTGAAATTCGACCAAGCGCGGAATGACCCAGTATGTCCCAAGGCCTTCCGTGATCGAAATGCTCACGGGCCCGCGCTCCATCACGTCTTGCGCCGCCTGCTTGTGAATGACGTCGAATATCGCCTGTTCCATCTGGCGAGCGTTTTGCAAGAGAGAGCGTCCCTCGCCTGTGAGGGCGATACCATCTGGAATTCGATCGAACAGGCGCTGACCAAGTCCCGATTCGAGGCGTTCGATCCGGCGAACAACCGTAGAGGAGCTCAAACCCAAAGTTATTGCAGCTTTTCTGAAGCTTGCGGCTTCGGCGCAGGCCAGGAAAATTCTGAAATCATCCCACGAGAAGTGGCTGATTTTGGGGAGCAACGCGGTGTGCTCCATTTTTGCAGCACGCCGTTGCGTACTTTGCTGCATCTCAAGTGTCCCAAAATGAATAAGGGTGAGTACCGCATATGAGTAAGTCAAAACTGGGTATTGAGCAATTCAACTACGCTTGATGGGAATGCGCAACGGTAAGCTCATGGAAAATATTCAATATAGTCGTCACGAATTCGATCTATTGGAGCCACCAAAGGTTGCTCGAATTCAGTTGTGTCATGCCACGGTCGATGAATTGGCGCCGGCGCGTGAATTCGCGCAGAAGATGTTGCCCGGCGACATCGCGGCTGGACCAGTGCTTGAAAATGCGATTGAGCACAATCCCGATAACTTGCTGCTGTTTTGCCGCAACGGTGAGGTGGTCGGAATTTGGGCGGCGCTGATGCTTGCCCCGATGGGAGTCGAGCAACTGCTTTTGGGGGACTTCAACGCGATGGACCCTGATTTCCAATTTCTGACCCCCGGCGGCGAAGTACCGGCGGCGATTTACAAATGGGCGGTTGTCGCACCCGGACTTGCTGCTGAAGGAATTCGCCATGTCAGTCGTTTCATGCGCCAACCGCGCTATGTCCACGCAAACTTCTTCTCGCGGCCCAACACCGAGGCTGGCGTCAAGCTCAACTACAGCGTTGGGCTGAGGCCGATCGAGTCCCAGACACCGGGACTGTTTCGTTACATCCGTTTGGCCAATCGGAAACCGCAACTGTCTCAAGCCGCGTAATCATCGCTGGGGGCTGCATTGACCAAAACCACACCAATCTACGACACGTATTGGGAGCCGGATGCAAACTCTGCCCGGCCGAACGATACGCGCTATGGGATCAAGGTCGCGCACTCGCTCAATGACATGATGCAAGTCGCCGCGATCAGGGCGGCGGTGTTCATGAGCGAGCAGAACTGTCCCTATCACGAGGAATTCGACGGCAACGATTTTTGCGCCGTCCATCTCATTGGATATCGCGGCTTCGAGCCCGTCGCCTGTCTGCGCGCCCGATTCTTTGCCGATTTCGCCAAATTGGAGCGGCTCGCCGTCCGCAACGAATACCGCAATACGCGGATGTCGTTCGCGATCGTGCGGGCGGGAATCGAGCTCGCGCGAAAGAAGGGCTACAGACGCGTCTACGGCCACGCTCAGGACAGGTTGGTGAATTTCTGGTCGCGGTTCGGTGCGCGCCCGTTGCCCAAGTCGAAGGATAAGGAGCTCGTGTTCTCCGACTACTCCTACACCGAGATGTTGCTCGAAACTGACCGTCATTCCGATCCGATCACGCTGGACAGCGATCCCTACACCATCATCCGTCCGGAAGGGTCTTGGCACCGGTCCGGCGTGTTGGATAACTCGGCCCAGCGCCCTGCATCCTCGCCCCAGCGCCACGATCTCAACGGCCATGTGAGCGGTTGACGTCAATGAACGTTTTGGATTTTCCACATTGGAGAAAGGTTCGCGGGGTTCCGATTACGGCCTTCGTCGACCTTCAAATCGAATATGTCGCCGACGGGCGGGCCTATTGCATCAAAGAGACTGAGGCGATGCTCGCGAAATGCAAGCAGGTGCTCGACCACTGCCGGAAGGAGGGCCTTCCCATCGCCCATTTCCGGCAGTTGAAGTCCTCGGCGTATTTCAACAAGGCATCGGAATTTTCGGGTTGGATCGATGGTTTCCAGCCAAAGCCGAACGAAATGGTGTTCGAGCGGCAAATGCCGTCCTGCTACGCCAACGCCGACTACCTGAACCTGCTGTCGACCATCGACAACCCAACAAGCATTTTCCTCGGGTTCTCGGGCGAATCTTCGTTCGTCTCCACATCGATCCACGCCCATCACCAATCACACGACGTGATTTTCGTCTCCGATGCATCGGCATCGCGCCCGCTCGGAGACCTCACCGAGGCCGACACGCACAAGACGGTATTCGACCTGATTTCGCTTTATGGGGACACGGCCTCGACCAGCGAAGTCATTTCTTATTTATCTGAAGTCGTTCCTGAATGAGACGGGAAATATCATGAAAACAAGCAAAGAGAATATCGACGCGCTACGGCGCCTTCTGACCTACGCGAGTGAGGAAGCACGCGCGATCGAGAACGAGAAATTGTCCGACATTATTCGCCATGCAATCCAGGAAATCGATTTGTACACTGGTCGTTGTTACGAAGACGCGGTTTCCGTGATGGCCGCGAAAAAACGCCAGATGATTTAATGTCAGATTCTGGCGGACAAGCATGCCTTGAGGCAATCGGAGCAGAACCGATGCGCATTGAAAGCGACTTTCAAAACCAGAACAAGTTGCTCGACATGGGAGGCGCATACGCGGCCTCGCGCTGGGACCAGTTGCTGGAGGCCCAGACAGATGTGTTTCTACCGCACGAGATCGAATTTTTTCTGGCCAACGAGGCGTGGGCTGAGGCCTGCTCGGTTTTGGATGTGGGATGCGGCAATGGCTATTATTTATCGCGACTAAAGACCTTCTTTCCGCAAAAGCGCTACACGGGCATCGATATTTCACCGCGCTTGATCGAGATAGCCAGTTCCAACGGCACTTCAGACGGCGTCCACTATCAGACCGCCGATTTTTTTGAATACGAGCCCCACGAGCAGCACGATATCGTCTTGATGCGGCTCATCGTGCAGCACATGAAGGGCATCGGCGACATCCTCCAACACGCGGCCGGCCTGATCAAAGACGATGGCCGCGTTGTTGTGATCGAGCCCGATCCCGAACATTTCGCCAACCATCCCCAAACACCTATGTTTGATGAACTCCTGCGTAGGGTGGCCGACCACGCGAGCAATAATGCGCGCAACAAGGGCAATCTCTCTCGCCTCGGGTCGGGTCTGGATGCGGTGCCTGGATGGCGCCTGAGCGGGCACGTGCGAAAAACTGTTCCACACACGGGGCCCTTCGCCAACACACGCCTGCTGCAGATGTTGCAGCTGTGGATCGATATACTCGAAGGTGCTGGTGAAATAGACTTCGCCTTCGACGATGCGCGCCACGAGATCAAAGCGTGGTCGCAAAACAAGACCGCCTATAACCAGATCGGGATTCAGATCATGGTGCTGGAGCGTGCTCCCTAGGGCAATGCCGAACCGCAGTTCGCGGCCAATCTGTGGCAAATTTGCGCAACCAGTGCTCGAGCGTCTTCAAAATTCATCCCTAACGCCATGAGTTCCTTTCGGTAATCCCATTGCGCTCTATGTTGTCATTTGGCAACACTTCGCATATTTGACGCCCCCTCGAATGCGATTCACTCAACCAAATCGAGCAGCCGCAGCTATAGTTCAACCAACTTTTGGGGGAGAAATGGAGTGGCGGCGTCATAGCTGATGGCCAAGCGCTCATTTCCAAATGATAGCGCGGGGCGATTGCACAGTGGGCGTATCTGGTTGTTTGGCGCGTTTGCGCCACCTGTCATTTGCCATAATCCTGGCAGCGCTCATCGCTTTTGCCGGATGCAAACCATCCAATGCAAGCGAAGGCGCACTCAGTTTTTACCTGCCCGGCGCTTACGGCGATTTTGGCGTCGCCTTTACGCCGGATCCCGGACTCTACCTGCTCTCGACCAATACTTATCTCGACGCCAAAAGCATCTATCCGATCCTTCCTTTTCCGTTCGAAACTGAACAGACCTTTGACGGCTTTGCCTATTTCAATCTGATTCGCGGCTTTTGGATCACCGACAGCGGTGGTTTTTTGGGGTCGGATAGATTTGCCATGGGAATTCGCATTCCCATCGTCCATATCGACCTCGACGTGAGCGTCGAAACGCCGATCGGAACCCTGGAAGCGAACAAGGTGAATGCCGCCTTAGGCGACTTCGGATTCATACCTGCGTCGTTCTATTGGCAGCGCGGCAATTTCCATTTCAATCTTTATGAAACCGTCACGGCGCCGACGGCCGTGTTCGACCGCAACGACTTTCCCAATATCAGCCGGAATCAGTGGAGCTTTGACACGGTGTTCGCCATGACATGGCTCGACTGGACATATGGTCTGGAGGTCTCGCTCGTACCGGGCATCATCGTCAACACAGAGGACCTGGCGACAAAATACCAAACCGGCGCCGAGTTCCATTTGGATTACATGCTCAACAAGTTCTTCACGCCATTGTTCGGGATTGGTGTGCACGGCTCTTTTTATAAGCAATTCACGGGCGACAGTGGCGCCGGCGCAGCGCTTGGGTCTTTCAAGAGTGAGGCCTCGTCGATCGGTCCAGCCGTTCTGTTTCGTCCCGTAGTCGCCGGAAAGCAAACCTATTTCTCGGCCAAGTGGTTGCACGAATATGACGTGAAGAATCGTTTTAAAGGCGATCTATATACCTTTACCGGGGGACTGAAATTCTGACACAAGCCTGAATGCCCGGATGCGAATTATTGACCGGGTCTTGCAAGATAAAATTAAATTCCTTCTTTTGGTGCCATCGTACGTTACACTCAACCACACATTGAAAGTCACAGACGTTGTCCAAGACCAACCCATCAATGGCGACTGGCCCAGATCCGATCGACATACACGTGGGCAACCGCGTGCGGTTGCGGCGTATGATGACCGGGATGAGCCAGGTCAAGCTGGCAAACGAAGTTGGTCTGACGTTTCAGCAGATCCAGAAATACGAGAAAGGCGCCAACCGGATTTGCGCCAGCCGGTTGTTCGAGTTCTCGCAGATACTCGATGTGCCCGTGGAATTTTTTTTCCAAGACACCGACGTAGAGTTGACGGGATCGCCGTCTGATGGGCAACAGACCGACGACGCTTATTCGATCCACGACTTTTTGAACTCTCACGAGGGCGTTGAGCTGAACCGCGCTTTCATGGAGATCAAAGAGCCAAAGGTTCGCCGTGTCGTGCTCGACCTGATGCGCTCGCTCATCGATTAGCGTGCGGCTTTGTTGGAGCCCCAGACCTTTCAATACATCAATAGATTCAAATCAGCGTGTCGGGAGCGGCGGCTTAGACGAGCTTATTTGCCCGAATAGTCTCCGGGGCGCTTTTCGGCCATGGCCGCCATTGCCTCGCGATGATCGCTTGTGCGGTGCGCCAAGGCCTGCATGGAGGCCGACATTTCCAACAGGGATGCGAGCGGCAAGTGCTGGCCCTCGCGGATCAGACGTTTGGCCATGCGGACAGCACCCGGCGGGTTGGCCGCAATGCGGTTTGCCAGAGCCAGTGCCGCCTCCATCAATTCCGGGGCCGGCACGAACTTGGAGATTAGGCCGCAATCAAGCGCGCTTTGAGCGTCAAGCATGTCGCCCGTGAAGGTCATCTCGCATGCCTTGGAAAGGCCAACCACCCTTGGCAGGAACCATGCGCCGCCATCGCCTGGAATGATCCCCAGTTTGACGAAGCTTTCGGCGAATTGGGCGCCCTCGGCGGCAATGCGGATATCGCACATGCAAGCCAAATCGCAGCCGGCGCCGATGGCGGGACCGTTTACGGCCGCGATTATCGGCACGTCCAGCCGATCGAAGGCCAGCGGTATGCGTTGGATGCCGGTGCGGTAGAATTGCTCGATCTGGGACGGCGTTGCATCGGATTCGGTCAACTCGGCGCGCAATTTTTTGACATTGCCGCCCGATGAAAACGCGGTCCCATTGCCGGTTAAAATCGCGGCGCGCACGCTTTGGTCGGCTTGCACCCGCTCCAGGGCCGCGACAATTCCATCGACCATATCGATCTCGGAGATGGCGTTGCGCGTTTCCGGCCTGTTCAGCCGAAGGACAACAACATGTCCCGCTGGTTCATAAACAACTGGATCTTCAGACACGCTTCTCGTCCTATATTTGTTCAGCCGCATCTTGCGAGGCCGTGATCCACGGCCACATTCTCGAACCGCCCAACACGCATATTTCACGCCCGAGCTGGTCCGCCCAATAGGTTTCATTACCGGCTTCATCGCGCCATGACCACAGACGCCTTGTGCTGAGCTGGAGCTCGTGCTCGCGCGTGAAGCCGATTGCCGCATGAACCCCGTGGGCTATCGCGGCGGCGGCCGAGGCCGCATCACCGGCCCGTATCTTCGCCGCGGCGCAATGGGCAGCGGACCTGTCACTCCCAAGCACGGGCATCGCGGCTTCGAGCGCCGCATTGGCCGCGCTCGCTTCCTCGGCCAGGACGGCAAGCTGCTGTTGTATTGCCTGAAATTTGCCGATCGGCCGGCCAAATTGCTTGCGATCATTTGCATAAGCGACGGTCAGCTCCAGGATGCGTCGCAGCACGCCGGCCATTTGGGCCGCGCGGGCCAATGCTAAGAGGGCCTGGGGGCGCTCGGGCGCTGCCAGCGGTCCCGACACAAAGACGGTGGGCGCATTTTGGAAGGTGAGCGTATCGCGGGGCTCGCCTGCAAGATTGCAGGACTGGTGCAGCACAGCCTTTTCCCGGTCGACCGCAACCAGATGAACGGCGGCGCCTTCGCGCGCCAACGCGGCAACCCTGTCGACGTGACGCCCCCAAGGAACGCGGTGGAGCACACCGCTTAGCGTGCCGCCGCCATTGGCTGAAAGCTCCGGCAATTCGGCCCCCAGTCCGGGAGCAAATGACGTCATATCCCCGCAATTGTCGAAACCCTGTTCGGACAAAAGGCCGAGGGATAGAACAGCTTCAACGACCGGAAGAGGCACCAGGTTGCGGCCGGCGAGGCGGCAAAACCCAATGGCCTCGCTCCAGCCCAGTCCCGCACCACCGGCTTCTTCAGGCACCGCAATTTTGAGCCAGCCGTCGGCGGCGATTTTCTGCCAGGCGGGTCCCGGCCATTGGCCGGCCTCCACGTCGCCGATCATCGCTTTGTCGTACAGGCTTTCCAAGAGCCTGCCGGCCGCATTGAAAAGGACTTCGTCGTCGTTCATCTGAGGCCAAGCCCCCGTGCAATAATCCCACGCAGAATTTCCCGCGTGCCGCCGCGCAAGGAGAAGGAGGGCGCCAGCAGCACTGCCTCGCCAAGCATGGCTTCCAGGGCGTCGCCCTCGCCCGGGCGCGCCTCGATACTTAAAATCGTGCGCATGATCTCCGGCATCGCCTGCTCGAAGGAGGTTCCGAGATCCTTCACGATCGCCGCTTCGACGTTGGGCAATCTGCCCTCTTGCAAGGCGCTCGCGACCGAGAGCGACATGTGCCTCAAGGTCATCAATTGGGCGCTCAGCCGGCCGATGACCACACGGGACCGCTCGTCGGCCTCGGGACCCAGATGTTCGACCGCCGCCTCGAGCAATCGAAAGGTGCTCAAGAAACGCTCCGGTCCGCTGCGCTCGAAAGCCAATTCCGAGAGCACCTGTTGCCAGCCCTCATTCACCTCGCCAATCACCATGGCGTCGGCGACGAAACGTCATCGAAGAAAATTTCGTTGAAGTGCGCATCGCCCGCAAGGTTCACGATCGGACGGATTTCAACCCCGTCCGAGCTGAGATCGATAAGCAGCTGGCTCAAGCCGGCATGACGGTCATCGCTTTTTGGCGCGGTTCGGCAAAGGCAGATCATATAGGTGCAGTGCTGGGCGAAACTCGTCCATATCTTGGAGCCGTTCAGCCGCCAGCCGCCCTCGACCGGCTCGGCGCGGGTGGCGATGGAGGCCAAGTCCGAGCCACTGTTGGGCTCGCTCATGCCGATCGCGAAATAGCAAGTCCCCTCGACGATGCGGGGCAGAATCTCGGCGCGCTGGGCCTTTGTGCCGTAGCGCAGCAGAAGCGGGCCGCTCTGCCTGTCGGCGATCCAGTGCGCGCCCATCGGGGCGCCGGCGGCCAAAAGTTCTTCGACGACCACATAGCGATCGAGCATGGTGGCGTCTCTTCCGCCATATTCCTTCGGCCAAGTCATGCCGATCCAACCGCGCTCGCCCAGCAATCGGCTGAACTCAGGCGACGGCGTCATCCAGGAGTCGATCGGTTTGGTGCTGATCAGGTCACGGCGGTCGGCGATGAACGCACGGACGTCGTCTCTCAGCGAGCGTTCATTTGCCGGCAGAGCTGCTGGAGCAAAGTGGAAGATTTCTTCGCCTGTACTCATAGCCAAAACACACACCGGCCTGGCGACGGTCTGGGTTGACGGGTCATAAATGGCGCGCACTCTGCTGGCCGGCCATCAGCATGGTCATGTCTTGCTGTCTGCATGGCGTCGTTTCAATTCTGCTTGATTACAAACGTTAGCACCGGCATCGAACCTGTCTACGGGCCAGCTGACGCCGCTAGCACGAAACCCCTCAAAGCTCTTGGGCAAGGCGGACGCCCTCGTCAATGGCGCGCATTGCATCGAGTTCCGCCGCTTTCTTGGCGCCGCCGATGACGTGCAGCTTGACGTCTTTGCCCGCCAATTCGTTATAAAGGTCGCGGTTGGAGTCTTGGCCGGCGCATATCACGATCGTATCGCAAGCGATGGTCTTGGGATCGCCGCCGAGCGTGATATTCAGGCCGTCATCGTCGATGGACTCGTAGGTGACCCCCGCCAACATCCGCACCCCGTGTCTTCGCAGGCCGTTGCGCAGGATCCACCCCGTGGTAACGCCGAGCCCGGCGCCGGGTCTGGATTCCTTGCGTTGCAGCATGGTGATCTCGCACGGCGCCGCCCCATCGCCGGTTGAGCTCTCCATGAGCCCGCCGGCCTGTTCGATTTTTGGATCGACCGACCATTCGCTCAGAAATTCGCTTCCGCTCATATCCGAGGATCGGCAAAGATATTCAGCGACATCGAATCCGATGCCACCCGATCCGATGATCGCAACCCGCGAGCCAGCGGTTTTCTTTCCCGACAGAAGATCGGCGTAAGAAATAACGTTCTGCCGGTCGAAGCCGGGAATGGCCGGCATGCGCGGACGGACGCCGGTCGCAATTATGATCTCCTCGAAGTCACCTGCCAACACATCCTCCGGCGTGGCTCGGGCGCCCAGGCGAATGTCCACGCCGCCCTCGGCCAGTCGGCCTTCCAAATAACGCAGCATCTCGTTGAACTCGGCCTTGCCGGGAACCGTTTTCGCCAGATTGAGCTGTCCGCCAATTTGATCGGCGGCCTCAAACAGCGTCACGCGATGACCGCGCGCGGCGGCTTCGGCCGCGCAAGCCAAACCGCCTGCTCCAGCGCCGATAATTGCGACCTTGCGGGGCATCTTCGACGGCCCGTCATCGAACTCGGTCTCGCGGCACGCGCGCGGGTTGACCAGGCACGTGGCAGTGCGGCCGGTAAAAATGTAATCGAGGCAAGCCTGATTGCAGCCGATGCACGTATTGATTGAGCCCGCTTTACCGATCCGCGCCTTCTTCATGAAGTCCGGGTCGGCCAGAAGCGGACGCGCCATGGAGACCAAATCGGCATCCCCTGCGGCCAGCACATCCTCGGCGATCTCTGGCACATTGATCCGATTCGACGCAACGACGGGAATTGTGACCGCCTTTTTCAGCCGCCCGGGCGCGAAGCGCCAAACGGCGCGCGGAATCATATAGGCGATCGTCGGCACCCGTGCCTCGTGCCAACCGATGCCCGTATTCAAGATATCCGCGCCCGCCGTTTCCACCATCTGGGCCAAGGCGTCGATCTCGTCGCCGGTGGCGCCGCCCTCCACGAGATCCAACGCAGAAATCCGATAAATGAGGATCGAATCCTTCCCCAGCGCCTGGCGGACCCGCGTGACGATTTCGACAGGAAAACGGTGCCGGTTCTCCACCGAACCACCCCAATCGTCCTCGCGCCGATTGGTGCGCGTCACGGTGAACTGATTGATGAGATAGCCTTCCGATCCCATGATCTCGACACCGTCGAAGCCCGCCTCCTTGGCCAAGCCGGCGCAGCGCACAAAGTCGTCGATCGTGCGCTCGATTTCCTCCGGCGCCAATTCACGCGGGTTGAACCGGTTGATCGGGGAACGCACGGCGCTTGGCGCGACGCAATCTTCCTGCCGGGCATAGCGTCCCGAATGCAGAATCTGCAGGCAGATCACCCCCCCTTCCTCATGAACCGCGTCGGTGACCCGGGCCAGTTCAGCGGTTTGCGATGGGTGGTCCAAGATTGGCGCGTCGGGCTCCACCAGCCCTGCCGCATTGGGCGCACAGCCTCCAGTGATGATGAGGCCGATCTCGCCCTTGGCGCGCGCGGCATAGAAAGCGGCAAGCTTGCGGGTCCCGTCGGGCTCCATCTCCAGACGCGTGTGCATCGAACCCATGATGGCTCGATTTCTCAATTGCATGTGACCGAGATCGAGCGGCGCCAAAAGATTTGGGTAAACCGCGGCGCCCGCAGTATTTTTGCTCATTCCGCGCTCCCTCGACAGCAACAGTATTGCGCGTTTTTTCTAACGATCGTTAGGTTATGTTAAGCAGGAGTCTTTGGCAAAGTTTCTGCCCCTATGGCTTATCCGTAACCGCAAATCCGTTGGTCAATACGACTGTGTCGCGTTCCACCGCCTTGGCCCGAAACGCCACGCCACCGCTTTCCCGCCACATCTCGACGCGAATCGTCTCGCCCGGATATACCGGCGCGGAAAAGCGCACAGCGAGGCTTGTCAATCGCCGCGCGTCATAACCGCAGTACGCCTTGAGTATCGCACGCGCGGCGATCCCATAGGTCGCCAAGCCATGCAGGATGGGACGCGGGAAACCGGCCGCACGGGCGACCTCGGGGTCGGCGTGGAGTGGGTTGTCGTCGCCCGAGAGCCGATATATTAGGGCGGCTTGCGGCAGCGTTGCCAGATCGCAGGTCAGATCGGGCGTGGTCTGGGGGAGGGCATGTGGTTTCGGCGTCGGCCCGGCCTTACCGCCGAAGCCGCCATCGCCGCGGCAAAAGGTGGACATGGACGCCCGCGCCAGCACCTCGCCGCTGGCCTTGTCGATAATGTCGCGCACCGAATAGACGATGGCGCCCTTGTCTGCGCCCTTATCCAGAATATCGGTCACCTTGGTGCGGCCGATCACTGTTCCTTCGGCTGGAATGGGGCGCAAGATATCGAGCCATTGCTCGCCGTGGAGCACCTGCTTCCAATCGATCCCGGTTTCGGGGTCCTTCAGCCAAAAGCCCGGATAACCGAGAACCACCGCCATGGATGGGACGGCCAAAAGATTTTCCTCATAGACATATTGCAGCTCGCCTTCGTCGATGGGATCGGAGCCGAAGCCAAGTCCGAGCGCATAGAGGATCGTGTCGCGCTTGGTGTAGCTGTGCTCCACGTCCTCGAAGGGCCAGGCCAGAAGTTTTTCCGGATCGATGGGCATACGCTGTCCGCTTTTTTAAAGAGTGGTCTGTGTTCCCAATACGGCCGTCACCTGGCTCGACAGCACGCCGCCATTGCCATGGGCCAAGGCGAGCTCGGCCGCATCAATCTGGCGCTCGCCGCATTCGCCGCGAAGCTGTCTCACCGCTTCGATCACGGTGAAGATGCCATACATGCCAGGATGGACGCACGATAACCCGCCGCCATTGGTATTTACGGCCAAGTCCCCGCCTGGAGCGATGCGTCCCTGCGATACGAACGGACCGCCTTCGCCCTTCTGGCAAAAGCCCAGATCCTCCAGAAACAAAAGCGTGTTGATGGTGAAGGCGTCGTAGAGTTCCACAACGTCGATGTCAGATGGCCCGACGCCCGCCATATCGAAGGCGCGCGAACCAGATTCAGTGGCAGCGGTGACGGTAAGGTCAGGCATGTTCAGAATGCTGCGATGCCAGTGCGCGGCTCCGGCACCCAGCACATAGACGGGCGGCTTGGCAAAATCCTTGGCCCGTTCCGCCGCGACAACGACGAGCGCCCCGCCGCCGTCGGTGACCAAACAGCAATCGCGCACCGACAAGGGGTCCGAGACCATGCGGGCGGCCAAAACGTCCTCGATCGCGAGCGGATCGCGTTCGAAGGCTTCCGGATTGAGACCGGCCCATTTGCGCGCCGCCACGGCGACTTCGGCGAGATGTTCGCGCGTTGTGCCGTACTCATGCATGTGGCGGGCGG
>JGI24023J19991_10000389_pt1 | contig 34295 bp, 30 predicted proteins | sample Cruoilmetagenom1_FD_19991 | JGI IMG/M metagenome (IMG submission 19991)
TTTGAATTAGTTTGTAACTGTATTTACAAATATTAAATTTGCATTACGAATGTATAAAAAAAAGGTTATCCAACAATGGATAACCTTAAATCTTAACATTATAATTATTAACTAAATGTTTATTTCTTCACTTAAGCTTATTAATCTTCTTTAGCCTCTTTAGCTACTTTTACTTCTTCGGCCTCTTTAGCTACTTTTACTTCTTTAGCTGGTTTAGCTGCTTTAGTTGTTTGAGCTTCGGCAATTACATCAAAAGGAAGTTCAATAATCACTTCCCTATGCAAACGCACTTTTGCGTTGTATTTACCTAACCTTTTAATTAAACCGCCCGAAACCGAAATAAATTTCTTATCAATTTCAGTTCCACTCTTAGCTACCGCTTCTGCAACATCAGCATTACTAACTGATCCGAAAAGTTTATCACCAGCTCCTGTTTTAGCAGCTATTTTAATTTCTAAAGCCTTTAGAGCATCTGCAATAGCAGTTGCCTCTTTAATGATTTTCTCGTCCTTAAAAGCTCTTTGTTTTAATACTTCTGCCAATACTTTTTTAGCAGAAGATGTTGCCAAAATTGCATATCCTTGAGGAATCAAAAAATTTCTACCATAACCATTTTTCACAGTTACTACATCATCCTGAAATCCTAAATTCGCTACGTCTTGTTTTAATATAAGTTCCATACTAATTTTTCTTTATTATTTTAACATATCACCTACATAAGGCATTAATGCCAAATGACGCGCTCTTTTAATTGCCTGAGATACTTTACGTTGGTATTTTAAAGAAGTACCTGTTAAACGACGAGGTAATATTTTACCTTGTTCATTTACTAAATACATTAAAAAATCAGCATCTTTATAATCAATATATTTAATTCCGTTTTTCTTAAAACGACAATACTTAACTTTTTGTTTAGTATCTATATCTAAAGGAGTAAGATATCTAATATCTGCTTTATTCCCACCTTTTGCTTGTTGATCTATTGATGACATACCTTAGTTTTTAGTTGCTTTTACACGTTCTTTTCTTTTTTCTGCCCAAGCAGCCGAATGTTTATCTAACTTTACAGTTAAATAGCGCATGATGCTATCGTCTCTTCTGAATTCTAATTCAAAAGCAGCAATGGCATCGCCAGCAACTTTGAATTCAAATAAGTGATAAAATCCAGTTTTTTTCTTTTGAATTGGATACGCTAATTTTTTTAAGCCCCAATCTTCTTTGTGGATCATTTCGGCACCTTTAGAAACCAAATAGTCGTTAAACTTATTTACTGTTTCCTTTACCTGAGTATCAGATAAAACGGGATTCAAAATGAAAACAGTTTCGTAATGATTCATAATTAAAATATTTTATTGTTTATTTTTAAGCGTGCAAATATACGTTATTATTTTATTTTATCGTATCTGTTTATGCAAAAATGTTTATTGAAAAAAAATCAAGTTGTAGGCCAAATATCAGTCCATTTCAAAAGATCAAGAAAAAATCTAATAAGAAATTATCAATGTATATCTAATAAATTATGAAATATTAATTTTTGTACATTTGAGACTTATCATATATTAGATCATTTCAATGGAAATACCCGAAATACCGGAACTCATATATTATGCAATTCCGTTTTTTATTCTAACACTTATTATAGAAATAATTGTTGACGCTCGTGAAAAAGCAAACGCTTACGAAACGAAAGACACTATTACTTCTATTTCTATGGGATTAGGAAATGTTTTTTTAGGTATTCTAAGTAAAGTAATTGTTTTTGCAGTCTTTATTTACTTGTATGAAAATTATAGATTCTTTACACTTCCCTTCAGTTGGTGGGCTTGGATATTAATTCTTTTAGCAGAGGATATCGCTTATTACTGGTTTCATAGAATAAGTCATGAAAGTCGTTTTTTTTGGGCTTCTCATGTTGTGCATCATTCTTCTCAAAAATATAATTTAGGTACCGCACTTCGCCAAACATGGACAGGCGGCTTCTTATCGTTTGTATTTTGGTTGCCACTACCATTATTAGGATTTCATCCTGTGATGATCATAGCGCAAATGTCAATTAGTTTAATCTATCAATATTGGATTCATACTGAATTGATCAGAAAAATGCCTAACTGGTTTGAGGCCATATTAAATACACCTTCACATCATAGAGTGCACCATGCCACAAATCCGCAATACTTAGATAGGAATCATGCCGGTATTTTTATTATTTGGGATAAACTGTTTGGTACTTTTATTCCGGAAGTAGAAAAACCTGTATATGGATTGGTAAAAAATATTAGTTCATTTAATCCTTTATATGTAGCTTTCCATGAATGGATAGCTATGTTTATGGATGTGTTTACTTCAAAAACATCATTAATCAATCGATTAAAATACATTGTAAAACCTCCAGGCTGGAAACATGATGGAACTGGCATTTTATCAGATGACATTCGTAGGAAAAATCACTTCTCTAACACTTCCCATACCAATAGTAATCAGGAGGAAGATAAATAGATTATAAAACCAATAGAAAATTTCAAAATACAATTTTACTTATTTTTTGCTGTACCAATTATCTCCCACAATTCTTTTGGTGTTTCACTAAAATAATCGTTAAACAAAAACACCATCAATACTACATAGGCTATCAAACCAAAAATAATAATAATTTGCACCTTTGATGTTTTTTGAACATCTTGTCTCGATGCTACATCACATATCTCTCCAGGACAGTATTGTGCTTTTTCTTTATAAAACAAACCATATAACTTACATCCTATACAAATATTAAAGGCTGTTTCGAAAAATAAAAATATCAGGCAAATCAAACAGATAATACCTGTTATTGGGCTAAATGAGTTTGCAATTACAATTAACAAAAGCATTATTGAAGACAAAGTAATACCTATTATCCATGCAAACTTTTTTTGTGGTGCACCAACATACAGAGGAACTTGTTTATTAACCATCAAGCGTCCTATTATCAACAAAGGAGAAAATTTTGGGTTCACAAAAACACGTATGATCATATCTGCAAGAAATATTGTTATCATGTACTTTAACATTAAAAAATTTCCTGTGAATATGGCTACCATTATAGAGATAAACATAAATAAAAAAAGTATTCCTGCTGCTGCTCTTATTTCTCGTTCATTTAAAACAGGAATGTTATATCCTTCAACCTTTTCACCAAATTGTATTACTCCATTCTTAGTTTTCATGGTTTGATTTTTGATTTAATAAATATAAGACGGTTATTCTTTATGCTTGTTACAAGTTGATTTAATTCGTCTGAAATTTTTACCAATCAAATCGTACTCCAAATGATATATTATTCTGTTCTGAAGCGGCATTCTTAAATAACTCATTTAAGTTATATTTTACATAAAAACTAGTATCCTTATGACCAACAAAGGCACTTAATCCGTAGACAAAATTATTAACATTAAAATCTCCCTTCTGCCTGTCTTTAACTCTAATGTCATTCTCTTTATATTTCAGTACTTGTTTTGTCTTGAGATTAACTCCAACAAACCCTCCTGCCCCAACTCGAACGCTTTTATTAGTCCTATAATGAACCTTATCATCATCCTTCGAAAATTTTGGTTTACTAAAATCTAATTCAAACATTACCGGTACTACTAATTGTACATTTTTAAATTTAGATTTATCAAGATCTATTGAATGTGTTTGAAGCGTTGTTGTATTGCCATTAGCAACATAAAATTGATTTTGACTAGGTCTTAGAGTATTATACATTACAGACAATCCATAATTAATATACAAAAAACTGCTATTCTTAAAAACTCTTGTTTTATGATTTACGCCAAATTCAAAAAACCGCGATTGCCAAAAATTAAATTCAGAATCATCTAATGAACTTAAAGAGCCATCAATAATTAGATTATTCAAACCGAATGCAATAACAGTATTAGATGTAGTTCTTCTATTGTAGTTTCTCTTTTTACGCCATCTATGATTATCATCACTAAAATCAATATCAACACCGCCTATTCGAAATCTTTTCTTATTATCTTCGGTGAAGATTTCATTATCAACTTTATGCTGAATTAAATCTTGTAGTTGCTTTTCAATTTTAGCAATACGATTCTGAATATTTTGAGCGGATTTATCAGCCGCGTTTTTCTTTAATTGTTGCGCTTCATCAGCAGAAATTTCATTTGATTCAATTCGACTATTAATATCCTTTATTTCATCTTTTAATGCAAATCTTTCTTCTGCAGTTACCTTTTCAATTCTTTCAGAAAGAATTTTTACTTTTTCTTCAAAAGATATCTCTTGCGCCTGTACATTTAATAAACTTAAAAGTAGAAATATAATTAATGTGCTTATAATTTTTATCATCTTATTTAATTTTTATTGTTTTCTTTATCATTTGATTTAACGAGTTCTTTTATAGTCATGGTTCCTGTTTTAATTGTTAACAGTACCTTTTCCGGTAAAGGTTTATTGATTTCAACTTCAATTTCATAAAGCATCGATTGCGCATTAATAACAATACTATCTCTACCTTTTTTAAGTAATGTTTGATTTGCAGAAGCCAATAATGCATCTAACTCTTCATCAGTAATCTCAATCAATTTTACTCGTTTACCTGTAGAGTCATTTATTACTACACCTGCTTTATTAAGAGATTCAACAACTATTATTTCTTTTTGAACAATTACGGGTTCTAAAGCTTTAGAAGGCAATTTTTCATGTGAATTTGGTATTAGATTTTCTTTAATTGCAACTGTTTTACGAGATTCTTTTGGTTCTTTAAATTCTGATTCTTCTACTGCAATAGAAGTATTCTCTTTAACAATTGGCACTTTTGTAGAATCTTTGATACTGACATTCGTAATTATTTGCTCATTAGTAATCTTATCATTTGTTTTAAATACTAATTGCAGTATAAAAACCAATCCTATAATACTTGCAGCGTAGGCTAAGACTCTAATTATTCTTTTACGTTTATTAGTTCTCTTAACTTCCAATTTTGCATTTAATCTTTCAAATGAATTTGCATTAGGTTGGATTTCTCTTTTTCGGAAATCATCACGAATCATCTTTTCTATATTATTTTCCATCTTCCATTTTTTTTAATTGGACATATTGTTCTTGCAATTGTTTTCTCGCCCTAAAAAACCTAATTTTTGAAGTATTTTCGGTAATTTTTAACAGTTCTGCAATCTCTTTGTGCTTATAGCCTTCAACAACAAACAGGTTAAACACTATTCTAAAATCATCTTCTAGATTATCTACCAATCTTTGCAATTCACTAACATTCGATTCTGCTTCAAAATGATTGGTTGTTTCTTCTTTAAAATAAGATTCATCATCTACAAAAACCAAACATTTTCTTTTTCGAAGGAATGAAATACTTTCGTTGATCATAATTCTACGCACCCAACCTTCAAAACTTCCTTTAGATTCGAACTTATGTAGATTAGTAAATACTTTTAAGAATCCGTTTAACATGATTTCCTCCGCATAATGTAAATCGTTTATATATTGCCTACATACACTCAGCATTTTTGGCGAATGTTGTGCAAATAATTTTTGCTGTGCTTCTCGACTATTGACCTGTGCTTTTTTAAGCAAAATTGATTCTTCTTTATGTAGTGAAATTACTTTCAATTCTTATAATTAGTTGCATTCTACAACTTAAAGACGCAAGAATGATGCAAAATGTTTCTAGAAAAATTGCTTTTTTACAAATAAACACTAGAAATCAATTTAAATTACTGATTATATATGCATTAAAGAAGTTTAATTGTAAGAATAAGAAGGAATGACTCATTAATTGAACATATAGAATAAAATCTATTGTGCATCAACATCTATATTAAAACGAATCGACCTAAAATCAGTAATTGACTGAAAATAATTCTTAATTAATTATGAAAATGAAAAAATCTGCTAAAATTATCTCAATTTAATAATGCAAAATGTCCGGTTCTAACACTCCCATCACTAAGAATAATTTTAAACCAATAATCATCTGGAAGTAGGAGTTTACCATTATAGAAACCATCCCAAAAATTATTATTATTATTTAGCTGTTTTAATACCTTACCAAATCGATTAAAAATATAAATAGTATAATTTTGATTTATGTTACCTAATAAACCCCAAGTATCATTAATCCCGTCATTATTTGGGCTAAAAAACCTAGGATAATCTAGAATTGAAATATCTTTAGTTAGAAAACCACACCCGTTCACATCTCTAACATAAATTGTATAATTACCGCCTGGTAAATCACTAAACATATTACTTGATTGATAAGTTAAATTATCTAATGAATATTCAAAATCACCATCTCCGATTACTATCACTTCAATATAGTTATCACCAAACCCATCATAAATAACATTTTCAATTTTAGGTAAAGTAGAACGTATTAAATTAAACGAAAATGAATTTTTACATTCAATTCCATTTTCAATACGAGTAACAAAAACATTATAATTACCCTCGTCAATAAGATCTACATTTTCCGTATTTGAAATAATTGATCCATTTTCAAATCTCCATTCATAAGAATTAAAATTTGGATCTATAGAAATAGGTAAAGAGGGTTCTAAATCACATAAAAAATAATCCTTTTCTAAATCAATTGATGGTAATTCATTAACTATCAGTCTAAAACTAGTTTCTGAATAACACAAACTACTTAATTCATTTTCTACTTTAACATTAATAAGTTGATTATGAGCTTCTGTATTTTGATAATTTTGAGGTAACGGACTAGCTAGTTCATTACCAACTTCATCAAAATAATAAATTTTCAACCCTTGTTGATTTCCTATAAGTTCAAACTCTAATGTAGAGGTATCAAAATTTGCAAAACCATTTCCTTCGTCACAAGCATATAAATTATTTGGTTCATTAATTTGAGGCTGCTCTGAAGTTTTTAAATTTAAATTTGTTTCTGAGTAACATTTTGTTTGAGAATTTGTAACTCTTACAGTTATTATCTCTTGATAAGGCGAACTATTAGTATATGGATTTGGCAAAGGGCTAGGTAATAGATTTCCTCCACTATCAAAATAAGATACTTGCATTCCCGTTCGATTTCCTAAAACAATTGTTTCAATATTTGAAGTATCAAAATACTCTGAAATTCCATCTTTGTTATCATCGCATCCAATTAAGTCACTAATAGTATTTGCAGTAGGTGGATTATTTACTATTATATCGAAGTTTGTCTCATTGCAACAATTAGTTAAAGTATTTGTGACCCTTGCAGTAATAGTTTCTTTGTTGATTATAGCATTTGAATAATTTGATAAATCGGCATTGGAAATTAAACCTCCACTTTCGTTGAAATAACTTATTGACACATCTGACTGAACGCCTAATATCTCATCATTTAAAGTAGTTAAATCGAAATTAGCAAAACCATTATTTGTATTATCACATGAGTAAACATCATCTGTTATATTGGCCTCTGGTAAAGGCTGTACAATTAAATCGAATGAAGTTTCTGAATAGCAACATAAAATTTCCTTATGTGCAACCCTTACTCTTATTGTTTCTCTATCCTGAACGGTATTAGTAAAGAGATTAGGCAGAGTACTGTATTCATTACCACTACCATCTATGAAAGTAACTACTTTATTTAATTGACCACCTAAAACTTGAGATTCTACTTGAGAAACATCAAAAGATGATGAAATACCAGTATTAAAATTATCTTCACATGCATAAACGTTATTAATTCCATATGCATTAGGTGGCTCTTTAACATCGATGGTTTCATTGATTACCTCAGTGCTTCCATCATTAGTGATAACTGTGGCCGTTACAGTATAAACTCCATCTGCTGAAAAATCATGAAAAGGTGATAAATCCGTAGAAGTATTGTCCGCTCCAGACGCCGGATCACCAAAATTCCATTGAACTGAAGCAACGTTTGCAGAATTTGTTAAACTAAATTCTTTTAAAAATTCAGAACAAATATTAGTAATACTCATGCTAAAAGGAATAGCTACATTTCTGCTATTACCAGTAACATTAATATAGAAGTTAGCATCTGGTTTTCCGAAATCAGCAGTAGAAACATATTCATTAAAAGGACCACCTGGCACACAACCTCTTTGCCATGAAACATCATTATCTTGAGNGGAGCCTGCTATAAAAGCTAACCCATCTCCAGAAACAATTCCTTTATGAACTTCAACCAAAATTCTTTCAACATCAGCTGGAATTACTATAGGAGTATCAAAATCTACTTGTATAATTCGAGAATTACGATCTATGTTCCATGGAAGCTGTTGGTATTGACTACTTCCTATTAAATCTGTTTCGGAAAAAGAGGTAGGAAAATTATTGTCTATTTTATAAATATTAAATCTTATTTCTGGTAGCCAACCTGTTTTGTTTATTCCAACCTGACCAGAACTAATAGTAAACTCTTCGTTGGTTGATATGCCAAAATCTTCCAAATTAAAAGTTCTCGCCCAGTATATATAAGACGAGGTACATGAATGTATGTTTGTTTCTATAATATCATCACAAATATTATGGGTTAATCTTGTCGTTGAACCATAATTAGAAGTTTTTATAACCTCTCCAGTAACATTAATATAAAAATTGGCATTGGGTACTGGAGTGCTTAGGTTTTCTGTATTTGTATACGTATAAAGTTGTCTGCATCCTTGAAACCAAGAAATATCATTATCTTGTGCAGTACCAGCTATAAGAACTTTCTTATAATCAGAATTATAAATATCATCATACTGAGTAACTTCAACTAAAATTTTTTCAACTCCAGCTGGAACAACAATGGGCGTACTAAAATCAATTTGAACAATTTCAGGAGAATCTCCTATGGCAAGAGCTAACACTAAGTTACCATAACTAATTCTTTCAGGAGCTGAATTAGGGAAATTTGAATCAATACTGTAAATATTAAACACTAACCTAGCACCATCATAAGAATTACTAATGGCTATTTGCCCAGATTTAATAATGAATTGTTCATCTTTCGATATCCCAAAATCAGAAAGTGTAAAGGTTCTTGCCCAATATTCATCATATTCGCAAGTAGTTATATCAGTTTTTATAGGTGTATTTCCAACATTATGTGTTAAGGTTATTTGGGCATGTGAGACAAAATTACAGCTAAAATAGACAAGGGTTAATAGTATTAATCTTAGTAGTTTATTCCTTTTGAAATTTAGCCTATTGTCCATAGTTTTTTTATACATCATTCTAGAATATAAAATTAACATTAGGGCAGCCACTAGCTCTTTGACTTTTACAAAATACATTAACTCCTAAAGTAAATTGATGAAACCCACTATTATCTAACACAATTTCATTTAGTTGACTTGTATAGGTGTATGATACCATATAACGTTTATAATTAAACCCTACTATCGGAGTTAGTTGTTTTAAATTCTCAATAGCATTTTCTTCAAAACTCTGTCTATAGGATAATGCAGCCCAAACTTGCTTACCATTAGCAATGTTTTTATAGGCTTTTAAGTTAAAATCAACAGAAATCTCTCCAGTCTTCTCCAATAATTGTGTCATTATTGATGGCTCAAATTGTAAACTATGCCCTCTTCCAAAATAATATCCAACTGTCAACAAATACCTCCTTAAATTAAGTGATTTGAAAGTGCTGTTTTCTAAATTTTTAGTACTTAAAAGTAAATTTTTAACAGTTAAATATGCATATGAATCCATAAAATGGTATGCTGTACTAAAGTCAGCATTAAAATAATTTGTTGACTCTACTAATTGACTGTTAGAAGGATCTGGTATTGGTGAGGTAAAACTTGATTGGTCTATTGTATTTAGAACATAAGTGAATGACAAACCAAAAGACAATTGATTTAATGTATCATCTATTCCAGAATTAAGGTGATAAGCATAACTACCGGCCACACCTTTTTGTGCGTGAAAACCGTTTTTATCATTAAATAATATTCCTCCTGCAGCAGCTTGCTCTCCTATTCTTGAATGAAAACTTAATGTTTGCAATGAAGGTCCATTAGAAATTTCGTTCCATTGTTGTCTATGGGTTAATCTTAATTTTGCACAATTACCAATACCAGCAGCACTAGGATGAACTAAAAAAACATTATCAGAAAGATAATCACTATATATAGGAAATGTTCCTTGTGCAATAGTGATGTTAAAAACGAAAAATAATATTAAATATAAACTGTTTCTCCTTAGCAATTCAATAAGTTTAAAGCGACAAATACCATAACTAAAATAATATACATTTATTATATACGTTCACTTAATAATTATCTACATCAATATTAAAACGAATCGACCTAAAATCAGCAATTGACTGAAAAGTATTTTTAATTTTTTGAATAATTGCTTTTGACTGATTTAGCGGTTGATCATTTGGTAATTTGATCAATACTGTTTTTATATGCTGATTTCTAATTCGAGAAATAGCCGGGCTTGAAGGGCCCAATACGTTATCATTAAAAGAATTGTACAACGATTTATACAACCAATCAGCACCTGTCATTACTTTGTTATAATCTTTATGTTTTAAAGTTATTTTTATCAACCTTATCAAAGGCGGGTACTTATATTGATGTCGTTCATTTAACTGTTCTTTATACATCAAAGCATAATCATTCGTTGTGACCTGTTGTAAAATTTGGTGATAAGGGTTAAAAGTTTGAATGGCCACTTTACCCCTCTTTTTAGCACGCCCTGCCCTACCGGAAACTTGAGCTAATAATTGAAAACTTTTTTCATGGGCTCTAAAATCAGGAAAATTCAACATATTATCTGCATTCAAAACCCCAACTAAAGAAACGTTGGCAAAATCCAATCCTTTTGAAAGCATTTGCGTTCCCACCAATATGTCAATTTCATGTGCAGTAAAAGCACTCAGTATTTTTTGATAACCATATTTACCACGGGTCGTGTCCAAATCCATTCTGCCTACTTTAACATCAGGAAATAATTCTTGTAATTCTAACTCAATTTGCTCAGTACCAAATCCTTTAGTGTCTAAACTCGGACTTCCACAGGCCGAACATGTCTGTGGCATAGGTCTATAATAATTACAATAATGGCACCGTAATTCATTTTTAAATTTGTGATAAGTCAAACTCACATCACAATTCGGACATTGGGGTGATACACCACATGTTTTACACTCGACAATTGGTGAATACCCTCGACGGTTTTGGAATAATATAACTTGTTCTTTATTGGCCAAAGCTTCTTCGATCAACAACAACAAACGCTCAGAAAAATGCCCTTTCATACGTTTTTTCCTATAACCTTCTTTAATGTCAACTAATTCAATTTCAGGCAATAAAACATTGCCAAAACGCCTATTTAGTGTAACCAAACCATACTTTTGTTGCTGGGCATTGTAATAACTTTCTATTGAAGGAGTGGCACTACCCAATACTACTTTTGTTGCATGTAAATTTGCTAATACTATAGCTGCATCTCGAGCATGATAACGAGGTGCCGGGTCGAATTGTTTGTAGGATGTTTCATGCTCTTCATCCACAATAACCAATCCTAAGTCAGAAAACGGTAAGAATAATGAAGATCTCGCACCTAATATTAGCTGCGCTTTTGTTGAATTATTTAATATATTATTCCATACTTCTACACGTTCATTCAAAGAATATTTAGAATGAAAAACTGCTATCTGATTTCCAAAATAACGTTGTAGCCTTTCAATAAGTTGAGTGGTCAACGCTATTTCAGGAACTAAATACAATATCTGCTTACCTTGTTTTAAAACCTCATCAATAAGCTTTACATAAATTTCTGTTTTTCCACTTGATGTTATTCCGTGTAATAATATAACATCTTTATCTACAAAAGAATTCTTAATCTCACGATAGGCTTCTTTCTGTAAACTAGATAAACCTTTAACTTCATTAGTAGCTTCGTCAAAGTTTACCCTGTCGGTTTGAATATTGTAAATTTCTAATATATTCTTGTCGGATAATGCTTTTAAAACAGCATCTGAAACTCCACTTTTATCTTTAAGATCTTTAGCTTTTATTGGCTTTTTTGTTGTTGCTTTTAACGAGAAATAAGTGAGTAAAGCGTTTCGTTGTTGTTTGGCTCTACTTAAATTTTCCAGCAACTCATTTAATTTATCTTCATTAGCGTAAATTTCATTTAGCTTAACATACTTCACCAATTTTGGTTTGTACTGTTCTGTAATCTCTTCATTTAAAATAATAGCTTTCTTTTCTAATAAATCATTTAAAATGGGTAATACTCGTTTTTTATCTAAAATCTGACTTATCTTTTGAATTGGTAAACTTGACTGGTGCTCTAAAGCTTCAATAATTAGGAATTCGTCATCGGTCAACTCAGTTTCATTCGTATAATTTTGATTTTTAACAACAAGAGTTTCACTCTCTAATAAAAATGCTGACGGTAAAGCCGAACGCATTACTTCGCCTAAAGAACACATATAATAATTAGCTATCCATTGCCAATGCTGCAACTGTTTTTTTGTAACTAATGGAGCAGCATCTAAAATTTGAAAAATATCTTTGGCTTCATATGCAGTCGGTTTAGTTTGATGTATATCTGCCACCAAAGCAGTATAGATTTTTGACTTGCCAAAAGGAACAGCAACGCGCATACCGGGTTCTAAAAAAGTGGATTCAGCTTGCGTTATTCTATAGGTAAATAATCGCTGTAACGGAATAGGAAGTATGACGTTTATGTAAAAGTTCAAAATTTTAGAATTCAGAATTGGTAAAAATATTGAATTGTCATCAATATATTAAGTTGAATTGAATGTATTTTATTTTGTTGTTTTCTACTTTTTAAAATTTATAATAAATAATTTTCTAGTACATGCCTAGAAGCCATTTTATAATTTTGGCACGCTGTTTGTAAAAGTAATTATAATCGTGTTAACCAAAACGCAATTTTAATTATAATTTAACACACAGGTCATGAAAAAATTAACATTATTATTTATAGCAATCATCTCATTAAGCCTTTCTCCCCAAGCTTTTGCTGAAAACAAGAAAAGTACAAACAATGTATCGTATAGCTACAATGGCTATGGAGAAACGTTCACTTTTGTGGAAAGAGGAATTACATTTTCAATTTTCCAAAATGGTGAATTTGATTTCTATATCAATCCCAGAAATGGAATTCATGCCAATGTTGATTTAGGTGTAGTGAGTATTAATTATAACTCTGGTTACAATTATGATGCGTACGTGCAATATGATGATTATGGTGCCATTATTCAAATTGAGGATGTACCTATTTATTATGATCACTACGGTAGGATTAATCAAGCCGGAGATGTACGTATAAAGTATCATTCAAATAGATTGGTTAGAGTTGGTGGGTTGCATGTATATTATAATGCATACGGACATTACTCTCATTATGCTGGATATATAAATAGATATAATAGACATTACGTTTTCCATCCATATCACAATTATTTTGTAAGACCGTTTTATAATAACTGTATCGTAAGTTATAACCCATATAGACGTGATTATAGACCAAATCGTTATAGCTATTATAATTATAGAAAAAACTATTCGAAAAGGTACAATTCAAATAGAAGCTATAGGAATATTGATTCTAGAGTGCGTACAGCGAATAGCGACAGACAATATTCAAGACGTTCTACTAATGATAGTCGAGTTGCTAGAAGTAGAAATAATACAAGAAAAGAGACATCACAAAGAAGTGTAACGTCAAGAAATCGAAATGCGAATAATAGAAATGTCAATAATAATACAAGTGTAAGAAGAACTACTACTCAACGTAGCTCAAATACGCAAAACAATAGATCTGTAAATACAAATAGAAGAATTGCACAAAATGTTAGCAGCAAACCTGCTAGTAACAACCAAAGAAGGAGTGTTAGTTCAAATACTAAACCTAGAAAGGATGCAGTGAGATCTAATACAACGCAAAGACGTTCAAGTCAAAATGTTAGAACGCAGACTAGAAAAGCTCCTGAAAGAAATGCAACACAAAGACGTTCAAGTCAAAATGTTAGAACACAGACTAGAAAAGCTCCTGAAAGAAATTCAACAAAAAGAACTTCTACAAGAAGCAATCAGTCAAGAAAAATAAGTAACAATTCTTCAGTAAACAGAAGAAATACAAATACTTCGGGTAAAAGAACAATTGCAAGAAGTAATGAGTCAAGGAAAAGAAAAAGATAATTTTTATTTCCGTTCTATTAAAAGCCTTACGCTATGTTAAGGCTTTTTTTATTTTAAGAATTTTAAGGATAGTTACTCTTCTTCTTCAGCTTCTGCACTAAAATCAATTTCCTTTTCTTCCGGAATGACTAATTCCTCGGGAATATCCTCTTCATCCTCATCCATATGGTCTACCATACTTTGTTCTAGGTTGACACTAACCTTAACCAAATAAATAGTATCATCTGTTTTAACTTCTACAGCTTCTACAGTTTCACCCGAAGCATTTTTAAAAACGATGATGTCAGAATCATTATATCCGTCAGGATATTTTTCAACAAGAAGATTTAAAATATTTTCGGTAAGTTTTTTGTAGTCAACAATTACTCTTTTCATTATCGGCTTGATCGTTGGTTTTAATCAATAAAACTTTAAATAATAATTACATTATAAATATTATAAGAAACGTGTTATTAGCTTAAATCTAATAATCCAAATGTAAAAAAAAAATGAAATAACTGACAAAATTTTTTAAATATTTTACAAATTATCTGTTTTCTAATTTTTCTTTAAACAAGAACATTAATATAATGGGAACAGCAAGTATTCCTATCATCAATTTATTTTGCATAAATACTTGAGGATATAATGCCAATGTCAATACAAAACCTCCAACTGCTCCGCCAAGGTGTGCGCTATGTCCAATATTACCTAGTTGTTTCTTCATTCCATACATTGAATATAATAAATAGCCTACACCAAATACATAACCCGGAATAGGTATTGGAATAAAAAACATATATAAGCTCATATCAGGATTTAACATAATTGCAGCATATAGCACTCCCATTACAGCACCAGATGCTCCCACTGCACTATAATAAGGTTCTCTTTTATGAAAGCTCAATCCTAATGTACTCCCTGCCAATAAGCTAGCAAAGTAAATAATCAAAAACTTAGTTACGCCTAAATGAACAATCACTTGATCTGCGAAGAAATACAGCGTCAACATATTAAAAAAAAGATGTGCTTGATCAACATGCAAAAAACCTGAAGTGAGCATACGTATTTTTTCACCTTTCAAAATTGGCCCTATTTGAAACTTATACTTTTCTAAAAACAACCTGTCTGAAAAACCTTTTAAGGATACTAAAACGTTTACTATTATAATTGCAATTACTGCCTTATCCATTCACTAAATATTTTTCTCAAAGATAAAAGAACACATTGAAATTATATCACGATATTTGTCAAAATTTTTTGAATGCAATTTGTAACCTTTATATTAGTATATCCGTTTATTTGGCTATTTTCTATAATGCCATTTAGAGTCCTATATTTTATCTCTGATTGTTTTTATTATCTCATTTATTATATTATTGGATATAGAAGAAAAACTGTAAAATCTAATTTGAAACTTGTATTTACTGAGAAATCTGATGATGAAATTAGTAGCATCACTAAAAAATTCTATAGACATTTTGTGGATATTTTTATAGAAATGATAAAAGCTTTTACCATATCTGAAAAAGAAATGCTTAAACGCTATAAATTTACAAATATTGAAACCATACAGGATCTAGAGAAAAAAAATAAAAGTATCCTATTATTAGGATCACATTATGGGAATTGGGAATGGATATTCTGCCTTAATCTTTATATGAAATATAATGGCTATGCAGTTATTAAAAAATTGAAAAATCCTTACTTTGATAAAAAAATTCGTAAAAATAGAGGACGCTATAATACATCAATAGTACCAACCATAGAAATTTTCAAGACTATTGAAGATAATACTAAAAATAATATCTTATCCATTTACGGGTTTTTAAGTGACCAATCTCCCAAAATAAATAAGGCACATCATTGGTCAACGTTTTTAGGTGTTCACGTACCAATTATAACGGGTTCAGAATTATTAGCTAAAAAAAATAATTTGACCGTAGTTAATTTCAGTACCCAAAAAGTAAAACGAGGTTATTATGAAACTACTTTTAAGGTCTTGGCAGAAAATCCCAATGATTTTAAAGATTATGATATCACTGACAACTATTTAAGAGAATTGGAAAAGTCAATTTATGCGCAACCAGAATATTATTTTTGGACACATAAACGCTTTAAACATAAGAATAAAGGACCAGTGGCAGTAGGCAGTAGGCAGTAGGCAGTAGGCAAAATACTCTTTTAATATGCAGTATGTCATTAAAAAACAGATCGCCTCACGTTCGTCCTTTGATATACTTAAAATCTAGTTGTTAAAATATATTTAAGTGGCAAACCATTTTTCAACCATCTTTTTTTCTAACTGAACATCGTTCTTAAATACAAACTCATTGGATGTTGCATTGTATTCATAATCTTTCTCCCATTCTTTAAAATTTGCAGCTACACTTATAATACTTTTACAGACAAAATCTACTTCTTCATCTGTTATTGTAGGATGAATTGACATTCTAATCCAACCTGGCCTATCTAACAAACAACCATCCTCTATTTTATGCTTATAATCTTCGGAAGTTAATAGATCAATATTTAATAAAAAATGCCCATAAGTACCTGCACAAGAGCATCCACCTCTGGTTTGAACGCCAAATCTATCATTCAGCAATTTAACTCCTAAATTATAATGCAATCCGTCAATGTAAAATGAAAAGATACCAATTCTATCCTCATGTTCTTCAGCAAGCAGGTGTATATTTTTTATCCCTTTTAATTGAGAGAATATCTTAGTATTTATCTCATGCTCACGTGCTAAGATATTTTCAGAACCCATTGCTTCTTTGAGTTGCACAGCCAAAGCAATTTTTATTGTTTGTAAAAATCCTGGTGTTCCGCCATCTTCACGTAATTCTATATCTTCAATATAACGATGATCTCCCCAAGGGTTTGTATACGTTACTGTACCTCCTCCCGGGTTATCCGGAACCGTATTATGGTATAATTCATCACTAAACAATAAAACCCCCGAAGTCCCGGGACCTCCTAAAAATTTATGCGGTGAAAAGAAAATTGCATCTAAATAAGCATCTTTATCTGCCGGATGCATATCAATAGGAACATATGGAGCAGAACAAGCAAAATCAACAAAGCAATATCCATTATAGCTATGAACCATCTTTGCCATCTTGTGATAGTCTGTTCTAATTCCTGTGACGTTAGAACATGCGGTAATTGATGCTATCTTTATATTTCTATCTTTATATTGTTCAAGTAATGTTTTAAAACTCTTAAGACACACTAAACCTGTTTCTTCACAAGGTATTACCTCAACATCTGCAATAGTTTCAAGCCATGAAGTATGATTTGAATGATGTTCCATATGAGTAATAAAAACTATGGGTTTTAACGCTTCTGGAATTTTTGTGAATTTCTTCATACTTTCAGGAACTTTTAGTCCTAAAATACGTTGAAACTTATTAATAACTCCGGTCATACCCGTTCCTTCAGTAATTAAACAATCCTTTTCAGAAGCATTTACATGTTTTTTAATTATATCGCGTGCTTTATGATACGCCTGGGTCATTGCCGACCCCGTAATTGAAGTTTCAGTATGGGTATTTGCTACAAAAGGGCCAAACTCATTGATGAGTTTTTCTTCAATGGGCTTATACATTCTCCCACTGGCAGTCCAGTCTGTATAAATTATTTTTTTTTCTCCATATGGGGATTGAAAAGTTTGATCTACCCCAATAATGTTTTTTCGAAACTGATCAAAATAATTTTCTAAGGAAGATTCGGCTTTCATATTTAACTAGATTTTTGCTATCGTCGATATTACATCCATAATATTTTTAGCCAATTCATCGGCTTTTGTCTGAGAAGAACTTTCAGTATAGACTCTTATAATTGGTTCTGTATTAGATTTTCTAAGATGTACCCATTCGTTTTCAAAATCAATTTTCACACCATCAATGGTACTCACATCTTCGTTTTTATATTTGTCAGAAACCCTTTTTAGTATTTCATCTACATCAATTTTTGGAGTCAATTCAATTTTATTTTTACTCATAAAATAACTTGGATAACTCTCTCTCAATAACTTACAACTTAACTTAGATTTTGCCAAATGAGACAAGAAAAGGGCTACACCAACTAAAGAATCTCTTCCATAATGGGAAGCCGGATAAATAATTCCGCCATTCCCTTCACCTCCAATAACTGCATTCGTATCTTTCATTAATTGCACAACATTAACCTCGCCAACAGCACTTGCCCGATATTTTCCATTGTGCTTTTCAGTAACATCACGTAAGGCTCTGGAAGATGATAAGTTTGAAACTGTATTGCCACTTGTCTGACCTAAAACATAATCGGCACAAGCCACCAAAGTATATTCTTCACCAAACATAGAACCGTCTTCACATACTAAGGCTAATCTGTCAACATCTGGATCAACCACGATACCCAAATCTGCATTTTCTTTAATTACCAATTCAGAAATATCAGTAAGATGCTCAGCTAAAGGTTCTGGATTATGCGGAAAATGACCATTTGGTTCACAATATAATTTTACGCACTCCACTCCTAACCTATCGAGCAAACTTGGTATAGCGATACCTCCTGTTGAATTTACAGCGTCAACCACAACTTTAAAATTAGCATTTTTTATCGCGGCAACATCTACTAATTCTAATTTCAGAACTTCATCAATGTGTTTATCTATATATCCTTTTTCTTTAGTATAAATTCCTAGATTGTCTACATCTGCAAATTTATAATCATCAGTTTCTGCTAACTTCAAAATATCTTCACCATCCTGACCATTTAAAAATTCTCCTTTTTCATTTAGTAACTTTAAGGCATTCCATTGTTTAGGATTATGAGATGCAGTTAAGATAATTCCACCATCTGCTTTTTCGATTGGAACAGCAATCTCAACCGTTGGTGTTGTAGAAAGTCCCAAATCTTTAACATTGATACCCAAACCAGCCAATGTATTAGCTACTAGGCTACTCAACATTTTTCCGGAAATTCTAGCATCTCTGCCAAGAACAACAGTGAGTTTTTCTTTATTAGGATTTCTTTTTAATAACCAGCTACCATATGCAGCAGCAAACTTAACAGCATCTATTGGTGTTAAATTGTCATTGACATTACCACCTATAGTACCACGTATTCCAGAGATCGATTTTATTAAAGTCACAAATTTATAATTTGATACAAATATATGCTTAATAGCTCAATTTTAAAAGTAAAGAAATACATTAAACTAACTAAAATGTACGTGATTAATCATTCCATAGATATTCATCTTTATCTGGTTGATTACCATTAAAAATAGAAATATATCGGTAATAAAAAAAACCGCTGAGTATCCAGCGGTTTTTTAAAATTTATAAAATGTATTCATTCCCAACTTTTGCTGGAAAGAATTAATAAAGATTTGTCTTTATTTTTTCTCAGCGTCCATTTTATTTTTCAAATCAGCCAAAACAGAAAGGTCTCCTAATGTAGATTTCTCTGAACTCTCTTCAATTCTCTTTTTAGTTGCTTTGACAGCTTTCTTTTCTTCAGCTTTAAATATAGATGTATGAGAAATAACCAATCTTCTATAATCTTTATTAAATTCTAGAACTTTAAAGTCAACAGTATCTCCTTTATCTAATTTAGTACCGTCTTCTTTTTCCATATGACGTGCAGGAACAAAAGCTTCAACATCATCATCACCAAAAGAAACAATAGCACCTTTATCGGTTATTTGAGTAACTGTACCATTGTGGATAGAGTCAATTGCAAATTTATCTTCATAAGCATCCCAAGGATTCTCTGTAGTTTGTTTATGACCTAAATTCAATTTTCTACCTTCAACATCTAACTCTAAAACCTGAACTTCTAATTTATCACCAACTTTTACAAAATCTGATGGATGTTTAACTTTCGTTGTCCAAGAAAGATCAGATATATAAACCAATCCATCAATTCCTTCCTCAAGTTCAACAAATACACCAAAATTTGTATAATTTCTAATAATACCGGTATGTTTAGAACCTACAGGATATTTAGTAGTAATATCTGTCCATGGATCTGGATGTAATTGCTTCATTCCTAAAGACATTTTACGGTCGTCACGATCTAGTGTTAAGATAACAGCTTCTATTTCATCGCCAACTTTTACAAAGTCTTGAGCAGAACGCAAATGTGTAGACCAAGACATTTCAGAAACGTGAATTAATCCTTCAACACCTTTACTTACTTCAATAAAAGCACCATAATCTGCAATAATTGCTACTTTACCTTTTACTTTATCACCAATTTTTAATTCGGCATCTAAAGCTTCCCAAGGATGTTTTTCTAATTGTTTTAATCCTAATTGAATTCTAGATTTATTATCATCAAAGTCAAGAATTACTACATTTAATTTTTGATCTAACTCAACAATTTCACTTGGGTGATTAATTCTACTCCAAGATAAATCAGTAATATGAACTAAACCATCAACACCACCAAGATCAACAAATACACCATAAGAGGTAATATTTTTAACCACACCTTCTAATACTTGACCTTTCTCTAACTGACCAATAATTTCTTTCTTTTGTTCGGCTAAATCTGCTTCAATAAGTGCTTTATGAGAAACTACAACGTTTTTAAATTCGTGATTAATTTTAACCACTTTAAATTCCATTGTTTTTTCAACAAACTGATCGTAGTCTCTAATAGGTTTTACATCAATTTGTGAACCAGGTAAGAATGCTTCAATTCCGAATACATCCACAATCATACCTCCTTTAGTTCTACACTTAATAAAACCGTTTACCACTTCTTGCGTTTCATGAGCTTTATTTACTCTATCCCAAGCCTTGATAACTCTTGCTTTTTTATGAGATAATACCAATTGACCTGTACTATCTTCACGTTTGTCTACCAATACCTCAACAGTATCTCCGACAGCTAAACTAGGATTGTATCTAAATTCATTTAAAGAAATAACACCTTCAGATTTAGAATTGATATCGATAATAGCTTCACGTTCAGTCATTCTAACGACTTTACCGTCTATTACTTGACGCTCTTCAACTAACCCTTCTATTCCTTCTAAGGCTTTATCGAATGCGGCTAATTTTTTATCATCAACAGCCTCAATACCTTCCTCGTATTTGTGCCAATCAAAATTATCTAAAAATTCTTGTGTATTCTGTGGAGTTTCTTCCGCTTTTTCGTCTACTATTAATTCTTCCTTAGAAATTTCTACAACTTTCTCTTCAACGATTACATCTGCTACTTGTGGCGTTTCTACAACATCTTCTATCACTTGTTCTACAACTTCTTCTTTTACTACTTCCTCTTTCTTCACAGCTTTTTTATTTTCTTTCTTAGGCTTTTCTTCTTTCTTAGTTTCAACTGTTTCAGTAGCGTACTTAGATTCTAATCCTAATTCTTGAACTAATAAAGTATAAAAAATCGCTCTGTATTTATTTCTATTAGAAGATCCTATTGCCTCAATTGCCGCCGCTATGGCTTCATCTAATTTTGGAGAGTCTTCTAAACCCATTTTTTTGATTAGAAAATTTTTCTTTACAGTTTCTAATTCCTTTGAATCTGAACTAGATACTTTTTCAGCATCCACCTTATAAATTGATGGTCCTAATCCTTTTGTCACACTCGCTAATAAATCAGTATTTACTTTTAATCCTAATTTTTTAACTTCACTAGTGTATAAATCTATTTTTTCTTGTAATTTAGACATGTGCCTAATAAATTTGTATTTTATTGTTATTCAGATTATTAACGATAATTCCAATAAAAGAGTTAAACAAAATAATATTTAAAAAAATTCCTTCTAAATCTGCTCTCGTTAAAAGGAGTGCAAATTTACGTATATTTTTTAATCTAGCAATTAGAAATTTAAATTTATTCTAAGCCAATAAATTCATATTTGGCCTAGTTGTCAATGGCAAAGAAGATTCAATTTAAAAAACAAGTGAATATTTGTTCCACTAAGGAATAATAATAATTTAGGAATTAATCTATTTTAGGAGATTATTGGAATATAATTAATTAGACAACAACAAACTATGAGCGAGCTTATAATTGAATAAATAATTTTAAAAAAAGAACCAAACTATAATAAAGATTTAATAATTTGTTCTTCGGTAATTCCTTCAGCTTCAGCTTTATAATTCTTTACAATTCTATGTCTTAGAATAGCAAAGGCAACTGCTTGAACATCTTCAATATCTGGTGAAAATTTACCATGAATAGCAGCATATCCTTTGGCTGCCAAAATTAAATTTTGAGATGCTCTTGGCCCAGCACCCCAATCAATATAATCATTCACTATTTGTGCTGCTCTCTCTGAATTAGGTCTTGTTTTAGCCACTAATGCGACCGCATATTCCACAACATTATCAGCAACCGGTATACGTCTAATTAAGTGTTGTAAATCTAATATTTCTTTAGCAGAAAAAACAGGATTAACAATTATAGTATCGTCAGTGGTAGTACTTTTAACAACCTCCATTTCTTCTTCAAAACTTGGATAATCTAAATAGATAGAAAACATAAATCTATCTAACTGAGCTTCTGGTAAAGGATAAGTACCTTCTTGTTCTATAGGATTTTGAGTAGCTAACACAAAAAAAGGTCTTTCTATATTGTAATGATGGCCTGCCACAGTAACAGATTTCTCCTGCATAGCTTCCAATAAAGCTGCTTGCGTTTTTGGTGGAGTTCGATTGATCTCATCTGCTAAAAGAATATTACAAAAAATAGGACCTTTTATAAATTTGAAATGCCTGTCTTCATCTAAAATTTCACTTCCTAAAATATCTGAAGGCATTAAATCTGGTGTAAACTGTATTCGCTTAAAATTTAAACCTAATGTTTTAGAAATTGTATTAACCAACAAAGTTTTAGCCAACCCTGGAACACCTATCAGTAGTGAATGTCCTCCACATAAAAGTGACAATAAAACATGATCTATCGCATCATTTTGGCCAATAATAATTTTACCAACCTCTTGTTTTAGCGCTTTATATCTATTTACTAAATTTTCGACTGCAACTACATCAGACATATTTTTATTGCTAGTTATTGGTTATTAAATAATTAGTTTCGTACAGCTATTTCTTCTCCCAATTATCCTTAAATTCACATTTTTTATAATCCTTATTGATTTTAATATAAGTGTCAACTATTTTCTCTTTAGTCCACTTAGCGATGGTTTCTTCACGTTTCTTTTGTAAGGCTAAATTTTGAACTTTCACATAATCTTTAGACAAATCTGCTATATGAGATGTTGTTTTTGATTTCATTAAAATCATTTTATACATTTTCTCGCCTTCACGGGTTTCATCATAAAATATATCAGAAATTTCACCTTCTTTTAATGTACTAATTCTTGCATATAAGGCCGGATCCATTCTCGTTTGATCGAATTTTGTATCATTGGTTATAGGGTTAAGCAACATACCGTTATTTGCTTTCGTCTCTTTATCTTCTGAATATTTGTCTACTGCTTCTTCAAAAGTAAGTTTTAAAGTTAAAATATCTTTTTTAATCTTGGCAATAGAATCTTTAACTTGTTGTTGCTGTTCATCTGTAATTTCAGACTGCATTAAAAGATGTCTTACATCGCGCTGTTTACCTTTAATTTTTTCAACAGTAAGAATGTGATAACCAAAATCTGACTTAAAAGGATCTGAAATTTCACCTTCATTTAAACTAAAAGCTGCTTCTTTAAATTCTTTAACAAAGCCACTTTCTCTGGTTATCGTATATAATCCGCTATTATTAACAACTCCTGGATCTTTAGAGTATAAAATGGCTTTCATTTTAAAACTTTGACCATCTTCAACTTCTTTTTTAATTTCCTTTAATCTATTTACAATACGTTCTTCTTCTTCTTTAGAAGGATTTATTCGCAATACAATTTGAGCTAATTCAATTTCATCACCTACTTCAGGAATATTATTTTCTTTCTCAAGACTCTTAAAATAATTTCTTACTTCTTCAGGAGTAACATCAACTTCATCTGTTAGTTTTTGTTGCATTTTTTGGACTAAAAAAGATTCTCTTTCAACTTCAACAAACTCTTTACGTAAATCAGCCATATCATTAAATCCATAATATTGATATACTTTTTCTTCTGAACCTAATTGTTGTAAAAAATAAGCGATTTTTCTTTCAACTTGACCATTAACTTCAGCTTCTGTAACTACAATACTATCAACAACTGCATGATGAGACAATAACTTTCTTTTCATAATTTGTTCTAACATCTCACAATCAGATATATCCACTTTCCCTTCACTTTGCTGTTCTAATTCAAGCTTATAAGAGGCTATCTCAGAATCGAGAACGATGTTTTTACCTATTACAGTAGCAACTCCGTCTAATTTTATTTTACCTTGTGGGTTTAAAGAGTCTAATTGTTCTTTATCTTGGGCGTACATCACGAACGTAACTAACAAGATTAAAAGAGTAAAATATTTCTTTAGCATTTTAATAAATTTCAAATTCCTTGTTTTTAATGGCATCATCTGTTAATATTTCTTCTATTTTTCTTAATAATTCTAATTTCCTTTTATGCAATATCATTTGTTTAATAGTGGGTAAAGCATAACTCATTGGAGCAATTTCATTCCGCAATAATACGTCTTTAACTTTAACTAAATACACTCCTGTTGAATCTTCTTTATGAATAAATTTGTTTTTTCTTAAAAATTTATTCTTGTCGAAATTTTTTATAAAATTAGTACTTTTTATTACCTCATCGTATTTAATCCAAATAGAGTCGTTTAAATTATACGATTTTAACTGTAGTCGCTGTTCTTTAATTTTGATATCAGAATCTTTATTATCTGATTTAAACAAAGAAATAAATTCTTCAGCATTAAGAATATCATTACCAAAATGGATAAATCTTAATTTTATTAATTCTTCGTTTAGTCTGAAAATTTCTTTATTACTTTTATAAAAACTATCAATATTAATTTGAGTTACTAATGTGTCAAATTCTTGATTTACTATGGCTTCTTTATATTTGTTTATCAATAAGTCTTGCCTGTATTGTTCTACTAATTTATTAATATTTTCATCTTCTTCCTTGTCTAAATTAATTTTAGCTTTTTTAAGTAATAATTGCTCTTTTGCCCATTTATTTAAATAACCGTTTATAAATAGTAAACTATCCTTTCGGCTTAATTTTTCGGGTATTAGAGCATCTACATCTTCTTTATAAAGAAAACTATCATGCACCCTTGCAATTGGTGTTTTATCTTGTTCATGATCCACACACGACGCAATAAGTATAAAAATTAATATGAAAAGTAGTTTTCTCAAATTAACTTTGGTTTTGCTTTATCAATTTCTTCAGTACTTTTTTCTTTACTCTAACAGGATATTGTCGTTTTAGATCTTCCGTCCATTGTTTATCCAAAAAATCTTGAAAATCATTAATTACACTTCCTTTAGCTTCTTTTAACAACATGGGTTGTGGCTGAAGTATTTTATGAACTTTAACTACAACAAAACCTAACTTATTGTCATTTATAATGTCAGATACTCCCTCTTTTTCTAACACAAAATCTTTGGGGAATTTTGAGTGATCTTCTTCCAAAATCCCTTTAGAAAATAGTACATGTATGGTTGCACCTTCATTTACCAATTCTTTTATCTCATCTAAAGTCTTTTTCTCTTCGAGATACTTTTTTACAAGCACAGCTTTATTCTCTTTAGTACAGGATGCAATTGTAACATCACCACGTCTTTTCCAAAAATAATTCTGTTGGTTTTTAGCAAAAAAATCTTTTAATCCTATTGTATCTTTTTCTGCGCGTTTCCAAACTTTATCTTGCAAAAGATCAAATAATAATAATCCGTCTTTATACTCTTTTAAGGTAAACGCAAAATCTGCATCCGTTCTTTCTAAATTTTCCCTATAATATGTTAACACTTTATTTTCAAAAAAATCTACAAAGCTATCTTTGGCACTCTTATTATTCGTAGCACTATACTCAATTAATTCATCAAGTTGAGAAACCTCTCCATTGATTGACAATACAGAAGTTTTTAAATTTTCTGCAATTCCAATAGTATCATTTGTAAAGTACAAATTGAGTATAGCTTCATTTTTTGTGATCTTGTACTCATTAATTAATCTTTTTACAATTGAAGTCCCGGCAATTTTATATCGTTTACTTTTTTCAATTTTATTAGTTAACTCACTTTTCAAGTCATCAAAACTTTTGACAGGATATTTTTTAATTAGTTTTATTATATGCCAACCATATGGTGTCTTAAAAGGTGTAGAAATATCATTACTATTTTCCATTGCGAAAGCCACATCAGCAAATTCTTTGATCATTCTTGTAGCATTGAACTTAGCCAGTTTTCCACCATTGATCGCAGAATTTCTGTCTTCAGATTGTGATTGAGCTAATATCTCAAACCTTTCACCTTGATTTAACTTAGCATATAGTTCATTTATTTTAGTATTAGCATATAGCGAATCTTTCTCATTTTCTTTAATCATAATATGAGCAACTTCTACTTCACCTTTAGATTTTCTAATATCATTAACTTTTACAATATGATATCCAAATTGCGTTTTAAAAGGCATTGAAACCTTATTTATTTTAGTGTTAAAAGCCGCATTCTCAAAAGGGTAAACCATAGCAAATGCAGAAAAATACCCTAAATTACCTCCATTATTCTGAGCAGAAGGATCTTCTGAATATTGCTTCGCAATTTTTTCAAAAGAAGCACCTTCAACAATTTTATTTCTGGCTTCAATAATTTTCTGATAGGCAGCCAATGTGTCCCCAGTAGTCGCTTTGGGTTGTAGCCTAATTAAAATATGACTTGCGTTTACTTCTGTCTTCGTTCTTTCATAAGCCTCTTCTACTAAAGCGCTAGTAATTTTACTATCGGTAAGGTAAGGAGTTATCAATTGTTCTCTATACTGTGCTAGTTCCTTTTTATAGGCACTTACAGTATCATATTTTAATTCATAAGCTTGCTTTAACTTTAACTTATAATTAATAAACAATTCTAGATATTCTTCAACTGATTTCTTGTTTTCCTCACTGACTATGTCTCTATTTTTATTAAAAACTTTAAGAAATTCGCCAGTATAAACTGGTTCATCGGCAACTGTGAATAAAATATCCTTTTGTTTTTGCGCATTGAGATAACTAAAACTTAATAAAAAAAAGAATAACAATATGTTCTTAAAATGCATAAAAATTAATTTAAAAAATGTAGTGGTGTACGATAATTTTCAATGGGTCTATTAAGTTTTTAGAACGTTCAAAAGTATTTTATATTTTCATATCACATTGTTAAAAAAATCACAAAGAAATTACGCCTTCAACCTTAGCTACTTCTTTATATTTTCTAATTATTTCATCGGCATCCTTCATCGTTACAACAATAGTTAAGCTTTTATATTTACCTGTTTTAGAGGGTTTTGTATTTATAACCACTCCTGAATAATTGAAAATATTTTTAATCTCATTCACCTTTATGTCATCTGTAGGTATAATAAACTTAAACATATATTCAGTAGGAAACTCAGTAGTATTCTCCAAACTCAGTTTTAATTTTTTGTAAAATTCTTCTTTATTTTCCATAAACATTTCTCAAACGCTACAATAGCACAATAATTTCCAAAAATAAAGGTATTGAGGTATCTCAAATAATTAATAGTAAAGACCGCCAAAAGTACAGTTATTGATTAGGCTATTTAGTTACCTATTAAATAATTATTGACAGGCAAAAGTAATCAACTGACTTTTAGATAACAAACAAAAAGTACATATTTATCAACTATTATATTTATTATTTGAAATATTTTTTGTTCTTTGTCATGTGGTAATTTGAATTAGATCTGATGCAGCAAAAAATTGTTATTACCGGTGGACCAGGAACCGGAAAAACGACATTAATAAAGGAGTTAGAAAAAAGGAATTTCAATTGTACTCCTGAAATTTCAAGACAAATAACTCAAACTGCTAGAGAAAAAGGTATAGACCATCTTTTTTTAGAGGATCCTTTATTGTTTAGTAAATTGGTACTAGATGGTAGAGAACAACAATATATTGATGCAACGAGTAATAGTGCCTCAATTATTTTCTTTGACCGAGGTATGCCAGATGTGCATGCGTATATGAATCATTTTAAAAATGAATACCCAGATATTTATTTAAAAAAATGTAAAAGATATAGATATGATAGTATATTTTTATTACCGCCTTGGGAAGAAATTTATACCACAGATGATGAACGATATGAGACTTTTGAACTCTCAATTTCAATTTATAAGCATTTAAAGATTGCTTATACTGAACTCGATTATAAAATTGTTGAAGTTCCCTTTGGCAATGTAAGTTTTAGAGCTGATTTTATATTAGAACGAATAAATTTTTAAAAATGTCTACAGCTCTTGATGTTTTAAATAATTATTGGAGTTATTCTTCTTTTAAAGATCCTCAAGAAGAAATTATTAACAATGTTCTGGCTGGCAAAAACCTTATTGCTGTCCTACCTACAGGTGGAGGGAAATCAATTTGCTATCAAGTTCCCGGAATAGTGAAAGAAGGTGTATGTATTGTCATTTCGCCTTTAATTGCATTGATGAATGATCAGGTCAGTGCACTGAAAAAATTAAGGATAAAAGCAATTGCAGTTACTTCTGCACTAGGACAAAATGAAGTTATTGATGCCTTTGATAACCTTTTTTATGGTAATTATAAATTTTTATACCTCTCTCCAGAAAAATTGCAATCAAAATTTATACAAGAGAAAATTAAAAGTTTAAAAATAAATTTAATTGCTATTGATGAAGTACATTGTATTTCTGAATGGGGGCATGACTTTAGACCCGCCTACTTGAAAATTCCTGTTTTAAATGAATTACATCCCAGAGTACCAATTATTGGATTAACCGCAACAGCAACTAATAATGTTTTAAATGACATCATCAAACAACTCAACATAACTGATGTTAACATTATAAAACAATCGTTAATTCGAAAAAATTTGGCTTTTAATATAATTCGCAGTGAAGATTTATATTATCATATTAAATTGATCCTAAGTAAAACAAAACTTCCTTCAATATTATATGCGAACAGTCGAAAAAAAGTAAAAAATATTAGCGATTATTTAAATAAAAATAATTATAAAAGTACTTTTTATCATGGCGGATTGTCAAATAAAGAAAAACAAGTCTCTTTTGAAAATTGGATGAGTGAAAAAACACCTATAATGGTGGCGACAAATGCCTTTGGGATGGGTATTGACAAAGAAAATGTTCAAAGTATTATTCATATAGACATCCCTAATAGTTTAGAGAATTATATGCAAGAAGCCGGTAGGGCCGGTAGAGATGGGAACATGGCCTTCTCATATATTTTTGCGAATGATCATAGCATAGATAATGTACAACGACAATTTTTAAAAAATAAAGTAACAGTAGCATTTGCGAAAAATATTTATAAGTTACTTAGTCAATATTTTCATATTTCATATGGTGAATTACCTCTGGATTCTTTTGAATTTAATATAACTGATTTTTGCTCGCGCTATGGCTTTAATATTATTCAAACTTACAATACACTTAAATTATTAGAAAGAGAACAAGTGTTGCTTTTTGACGAAAATTTCAATAAACAGTCTACCTTAAAATTTACAGTTTCTCCAGACGTAATATTGAAATTTTCAGCGCGAACAAATTCTGAAGTGATCAAGACATTATTGAGAAGTTATGGTGGGTTATTTGAACAAGAAGTTAAAATAAATGAATCGTTGATTGCAAAGAAATTGGGCACAACACAAACCTCAATCAAAAAGGAGTTGGTTAAACTTTCAGATGATAGCTTCGTAATATATAATTTTAAAAAAAATATTAGTAAAATTCAATTTTTGGTACCAAGAGAAGATGATATAACCGTACATAAAATAGCTGAAAATATTAAACAATTGAACACTGTTAAATTAGATAAAATTAATGCCGTCATAGGTTATGTAACCAATACCAGCGAATGTAGAAGTAAGTATTTATTGGCATATTTTGATGAAGATAAAGTTAATAATTGTGGTATTTGTGATGTTTGCATAAAATCAAGTCCACGTAATTTAAAACAATTATCTGAAGATATTTTAGCTTTATTTTCTACAAAACAATGTCTGTCTACGAAAGAAGTAATAGCACATTTCAATATAGAGAATACAACTATACTCTCAACACTGCAATTATTATTGGATACCAATAAAATAATAATAACTTCGCGAAACAAACTAGAAAAAGTATCGAATGACTGATGTACGTATTGTATTTATGGGCACTCCTGATTTTGCAGTTGGGGTTTTGAAAAATTTAATTTATCATAAATTTAATGTTGTTGGTGTAATCACCTCACCTGATAAACCAGCTGGAAGAGGTAGAAAATTGAATCAATCTGCCGTAAAAAAATATGCAGTAGATCAAGGAATTAAAATCTTACAGCCAACGAATTTGAAAAATGAATCTTTTTTAAAGGAATTAAAAGAATTGAATGCCAATTTACAAATTGTTGTAGCCTTTAGAATGCTTCCAAGAGTAGTATGGCAATTACCAAAATTAGGTACCTTTAATTTACATGCCTCTTTATTACCAGAATATAGAGGTGCCGCTCCAATAAATTGGGCTATTATCAATGGAGAAACAAAAACTGGAGTTAGTACTTTTTTTATTGATGAAAAAATTGATACAGGTGAAATTATCTTACAGGATGAAGTCGACATATCTGAAACTGATAATGCAGGAGATTTGCATGATAAACTAATGGCTGTTGGTAGTAAATTAGTAGTAAAAACAGTAAAACTTATCCAAAAAGGCAATGTAGCAACAGTTATACAACCTGAAAAAGAGAAAAAGCCTGCTCCTAAAATTTATAAAGAAACGTGTAAAATTGACTGGTTCCAGCCTATTCAAAATATTTACAATAAAATTAGAGGATTAAGCCCATACCCCACTGCATGGACCATTATTGATAATATTGATGAAAGCATTGAAACAAAAATTTATGCTGTAAGAAAAGAAATTATACAGCATAATTATAATGTAGGAACAATCATAACTTCCAAAAAAGAAATGAAAATTGCCGTGAAAAATGGTTTCATTATAGTTGATCAAATGCAGCTTCCTGGTAAACGTAAAATGAATACTCGTGATCTATTGAATGGATTTGTGTTTCATACGAATGCAATTGCCCAATAACTCCCATATTTACTGACTTTCCGCTACATTCTGAGCGAAAATTATTTGGTTATTAACAATTGGCTTTAATTTATTAACAAAATGATGCTTTTTAAGTAGTAAATCTTGCGTTACACCCTATAAAATATATATTTGTTAAGCTTTTAACGAAGCAAAAATTAATATTTAACCAATTTAAATTACGTATTATGAACAAATCAGAATTAGTAGATGCTATGGCTGCTGACGCAGGAATTACAAAAGCTGCTGCAAAAAAAGCTTTAGATTGTATGATGGGGTCTGTTGAGAAAACTTTAAAGAAAGGCGGAAGAGTTTCTTTAGTAGGTTTTGGATCTTGGTCAGTTTCTAAAAGAGCTGCAAGAGATGGAAGAAATCCTCAAACTGGAAAAACTATTAGAATTGCTGCTAAAAATGTAGTGAAATTTAAGCCAGGTGCTGAATTAAAAAATTCAGTAAACTAGTAATTTTAAGTCTTATCTTAAATATTAAAAGGCTCTCGAGATTTCGAGAGCTTTTTTTTATATGATAAAAAGTACTATATTAGTTGAGTAATAATTGTTTATGTTTACTACAAAGCCATCCAAAGGAAGATTACTGGTTGCAGAACCTTCTATATTAAATGATAATTCATTTAATAGATCGGTCATACTTTTATCTGAACATAACAATGAAGGTTCTATTGGTTTTATCATAAATAAACCTTCAAAATACACGCTAAGTGATTTGATTCCTGAAATAAATTCAGATCTAGTTATCTATAATGGTGGTCCGGTTTCTAAAGAAAACTTATATTTTATACACAAAGTGCCAGAATTAATACCAGATAGTATTGAAATTAAAAATGGTATCTTTTGGGGTGGCGATTTTGAAAAAATTCAAGAATTGCTGGAAGATAAAATTTTACAAAAAGATGATATTCGTTTCTTTCTAGGATATTCAGGTTGGAGTAAGGATCAACTACAAGATGAGTTAGAAACTACTTCTTGGATCGTTATTGAGAATAACTATCAAAATATTTTTGATATTTCGCATAAATCTTTTTGGAAAGATCAACTTATGAAGTTTGGCGGCGAATATCGAATTTGGGCAAATGCTCCAGAAAATTTAAGTTTAAATTAGATAATCGTCTCTTTATTTTCTTCAATAATATTTCAGATATAGTGATTGATTAAAATTCCATCTACTAAAAAAAATTAAGACAACTTCTCTAAAATATTTAATTTAGTCTGTAATTGAGAAGCTATTTTGGTGTTATAGGTTTTTTTTCTGTATTTGGTTACTGATTGGATTCCAATAATTGAATTGGTTATAAATACTTCATCAACTTTTTGAAGTTCAAACGGTGAAATTTCTGTTTCAACAATCTCATAATTACTGTCTTTCTTTATCATAGAAATAATATTCTTTCTGATAACACCTTTTAAACATCCTTCAGATAATGATGGCGTCATTATTTGAGAACCTTTCACCAAGAATATATTAGCATTTAATGCTTCAACAAGCTGTTTTTTTTCATTTAATAATATACAATTATCAAGTTCATTTTCAGCAGCATATACATTGGCAATTACATTCAATATTTTGTTATTAGTTTTAATGGTAGATAACATACCAGAATATAAATAGTGATCCTTATATAAATCAACTTCATAGTCAGTTATTAAAGGTATAAATAATTGATCTGCCTCAATTAAAAAATTTATCTCATTACTTTCAGGTAGATAAAATCCTCCATCTTTTCTAAATACTGACAAACGTACTCTAGCATTAATTAATTCATTGATATTTACCGTTTTAGCTATTTCGTTTTCAAAATATTCAAACGTAAATTCCATTGGAATTATCATACGCAACATACGCATAGATGCCATCAATCTAAAATAATGATCTTCAGCAAAGATAACTTTACCACCAAGCACCTTAATTGTTTCAAAAAGAGCATCTCCATATTTAAATGCTCTATTATTTACAGACAATGAAAATTTGTCTTTAGAAACTATNTCACCGTTAAAATTTATCATTATAAAAATAAATCAATTAAAAAAGCCTTGAAAAAATCAAGGCTACTATNTAATATAAACAATAATAGAATTATGCTCCTATCGTATGTTTTAATTCAGCTATTTGATTTTCCCAAAACATTTTAGATTCTTCCACTTCATCATCATCGGCAAAATCAGTGACTATCAATGAAACATCTTTAGTAAGATCATCTACTTCAATTTTAAACTCAAAATATACGTCTTCATCGTCATTATTCAACCATTTATATCTAATCTTTTCATTAGTCTTATACCCTATTCTTTTTGCTTGCTCTTCACTATCGTCCCAGATAAAAGTAAATACATCACTTCTTGAATTTACATTATCTGCAAACCATTCGCTCAAACCATCTGGCGTAGACAAATATTGATATAAGAATGCCGGTGAAGAATGCATTGGAAATTCTAAATCAAATTTTATTTTTTTGGACATTTAATTCTATTTTTATGCTTGAGGGAACAATATATGTAATATCTCATTTTAAAAAAACTTTTTGACGAAAAAATTGACATAGATTTCTTGTGTCAATTGAATTTGTTATTATATTTGCAACCTTAAAATTGGCGAGGTAGCTCAGTTGGTTAGAGCGTCGGATTCATAACCCGGAGGTCTGGAGTTCAAATCTCCATCTCGCTACAAAAAAAAAGGCAATTATTAATTTATAATTGCCTTTTTTTATTCTTTTCGTGAAATATTAGTTTTAGCTAAAATTCCTTTTACTATTTTAATACTTTCTTCTGTATCTATAAAATTAGTATTTATTGCCACACTATCATTACCAAAAGGTTGATATGCTTCTTGATTATCACGTGAAAATAATCCAATAGTAGGTGTTTGCGCAGCACTGGCTAAATGCATAATTCCACTATCAGCACCAATAAAAACAGCCGTATTTGCAATTAATGAAC
>JGI24023J19991_10000390_pt1 | contig 34267 bp, 29 predicted proteins | sample Cruoilmetagenom1_FD_19991 | JGI IMG/M metagenome (IMG submission 19991)
TGTCTGGAACTGAAAGTCAAAAAAACCAGAAAATATTACAACACAAATATATATAAAAGAGATTATAAATCCACGTTTGGCACCAAGAAGAAATGATGCCAATATTGGAAAAAGAAACGACCAGACATGTCCTGTATTATTATTACCTCCACTTATAAAGAAGAATAAGAGAAATATAAAAGAGAGGGTTAAACCACCTAAGCTTGCTTTGGTAAAATTCCCTGTTTTAATTAAATAATATCTTAAAATAAGAAATATTGAAGCTCCGGTCATATTTACTGCAGACAGATATGGTTTCCCTTCAATAAATACAATAATTGACATAATAGTAAGAATAATAACTGCTGTTAATGCTAACAAATGTAATAATCTAATTCTTCTTAACAATTCCAGGTTATTTCTGTCTTTTAAACCGCCTAGAGTAATCTTATTGAAAGAATTTTTATACATTACAGGTATTCACCAACTGAGTTTGCAAAAGTTCGTGTATCGAGTGGTTTAGTTATATATGTTATACAACCAGCTGCTTTTGCATCAATTTTATTTTCTTCCATGGCATGGGCACTTACTGCAATTACAGGAATATTTTTATAAATATCAGATTTTTTAAGTAATCGTGTTGCTTCCAGTCCATCAATACCTGGTAATTGTATATCCATTAGGATAAGGTCCGGTTGGAAGTCTTTTATTTTATCAAGCATATATTTTGCATTGTCAATCCATTCAACATTAAATTTATTAAACTGAAGAAGCGTTTTCATAAGTTTAAAATTTAAAGGATCATCTTCTATAATAAGGATTTTTTTGTGTTTATCATCAAAGGAATCATCTTTTCTTCGCAATTTATTTTTACCATCCCTTATTAGTTTTATTAGAATATCTACTATTTTTTTGTCAAGCAAATTATTATCAGCACTCTCTTTTAAAATAGAAATTGCCTCTTCCTTACCCATAGATTTACGGTAAGGGCGATCACTGGTCAAGGCATCATAAATATCTACAATCGAAAGTATTCTGGAATTTACAGAAATGGCATCTCCGCTAAGACCATCCGGATAGGAGCTTCCATCCATTTTTTCATGATGATGACGGATGATATCCAGAGCTCCGCCCAGGGTTTGTGCCAGAGGAAGACAGATATTGTATCCAATATTTGTATGGGTTTTCATTATCTTCCATTCTTCTTTATCCAATGGGCCTGGTTTATTTAATATTTCATTTGGTATAGCGATTTTACCGACATCATGTAAAATACCTCCAAGACGAAGTGCAATAATTTCTTTTTCTGGGAGTTCCATAATTCTGCCTATTTTTTCAGCAAGAATAGAAACTCTTTCTGTATGGCCCTGTGTATAGCTATCCTTTGCTTCAACAGCGTTAGCAAGAGACAGAAGAACGTTTTCTATACTTGTATAATTACGATTTACCTGTCTCAGTCGAACAAGAGATTTAATTCTTGCTGTAATTTCCTCTCTTACTGGAGGTTTTACTATAAAATCATCTGCACCGGCTTCAATCCCTCTAATTTTTGAATCAATATCATCAAGAGCAGTTACCATTATTATAGGTATTTGCCATGTTTCTTCCGAACTTTTAAGTATTTTACAAACTTCAAAACCATTCATTCCAGGCATCATTGCATCCAGAAGAATTATATCAAACTCCTGTCTTTTTATCATAGCTAATGCAGATTCACCTGAATCTGCCAGAATAATATTATATTTTAGGGGCTCAATCATTGCTTTTAGAAGTTTACGGTTTTTACTGTCATCATCTACAACCAGTACATTAATGTTCTCAATAGAAATCCAGTTATTTGGTTCTGTTCCTTCTCCCTGAATATTTTTGTGCCTGGAGTAATCAAGATTAATTAGAGCAAGTTCTTTTAATTTACTAATATTATTACCATTTTGAGGGTAAGTAGAAAAACCTGTTCCTATTGTTATATTTTTATTATTTTTTTGGGAGATTCTGAGTCGAATCCTGTTTATTGCATTATTTTCTTCCCCCGGTTTAAGGTTGTAAAAGAAAATAATGAAAGTATTTTCATTAACCTTTGTTGCTAAATCTTTATCTCTGATAGTTTTTTTAATAATATTCCCAAAATTTTTTAGTACTAAATCACCAGATAAATAACCTTCGTTTTTGTTTATTTCATCCAGAGCGTTAAGTTCAACAGCAGTTAAAACAAAACTCAGATCTTTATTATCTTTATTATATTCTTGTATAAGAGTTTCAATATAATGGAAAAAGAAACCTGGTGTAAATAATCCTGTAAGTTCTTCTTTTGGATTACAGCCGATAAGATCTGAATACTGTTTAATTAAATTTTCCATATTTTTTCCCTTATAAAATAGTATAAATGACTATGGCCTGATTATCAATTATTAATTTTATACTGGTAATTAAAAATTTGAATAACGCACTATTCTTTTGGGAAAGGGGATAAATATACTTCAGGTTTTCTTTTTTCATACATTTGTTCAAGAATGGATGCAATTCCAAGCAGCAATGACTCTTCCCAGGGTCTGCCAATAGCCTGTAATCCAATTGGCATCCCTTCAGGGTTGTAGCCTATTGGTATCGAAATTGCCGGATGACCAGTAAGATTGGAAGGAGTTGCAAACCTCATAATATCAGAAAGCATGGGAAGATTTGATTCCCCTTTAGGTAAAGTTTTTTTTGGAATTTCGGGTGCACATATCCCTGTACTGGGGGTTAATATTGCATTAACAGATTGTAAAGATTTTTCAAAAATATTTACAGCTTTTGTTCTCATCCTCTGAGCATGAATATAATCAACATTTGTAAAAGATCTTCCCATTGCAAGATTGGTTCTAACATCCAGACCAAAATCCTTTCTATGATTTTTATCATAAGGATTCATTGCAGTTGTCATTTCAGATACAATTGTAATTAGTTGGGCAATTCTCATTTCTTCAAGTTCAGGTATTTCTATTTCAATTATTTCTGCTCCTGAATTTTTTAAATACTCAAGTGTACTCTTAAGTGTTGTATGCATAGATTTATCACAGTCATAGAACCAGTCAGGGTAAATCCCAAATTTTAAACCCTTAAGATCTTTTGGGAAAGCGTTTTTTAAATTTGGTTCAGGCTGTATTTGGGTTAGAGATTCTTTTGGATCCTTACCTGCAATTATATTATATAATATGGCGGTGTCTCTTGCATTACCTGCTATTGGCCCAATATGAGCCACACTCCAGCATAAAGGTGCTGCACCCCTCTCGCTAACTCTCCCAAATGTCGGTTTTAACCCTGTAACACCACAAAAAGCAGCTGGGATTCTAATTGATCCTCCTCCATCAGCTCCAATTGCACCCGGGCAAAGTCCGGATGCTACTACTGCTGCTGATCCACTTGAAGATCCCCCTGAATAACAAGCTGGATTATACGGGTTTTTTACATGTCCAAAATGTGGGTTTATACCTGTAACACCTATACCTATTTCATGCATATTCGTTTTACAAAAAATAAGTGCTCCAGCTTCTCTAAGTCTTCTAACTACTTCAGCATCTTCTGATACAGATTTTTTCCCTAAAAAGGAGGTTCCTACAGATGTTGAATAGGTAGCTGCATCAATTTCATCTTTTATGGCAATGGGTACTCCATCAAGAATGGAAAGAGGTTTTCCCTGTTTAAACCTTTCTGCAGATTCTTTTGCCTGTTTTTTTAGATCATCCTTATCCATTTTTATCACAGCATTTAATGGATCCCCATTTTTACTATCAACTGTTAATTTAATGAGATTCTCTGCTATATCCATAGGGGAAAAATCGCCTGAACGATAAAAATATGCATAATCATCTATAGTAAGACCAGAGGTTCTTGATTTTTCTGTTCCAAAGCTTCTTTTAATTCCTTTCTTAAGAGGATTTTGTGATTTGGTTCCAATGGTTTTTATATCAAAATTTGAATAAACAGGAAAATAAGTTGGTTCTTCTTCAATAAATTTATTTGTCAGATAAGGAATACCAGAATCTTTCATAAGTTTTTTTATAATAAGCTTGCCTGGGAAATTAGTCTCAAGAATTGCTACAAATAGTCTTAAAGAAGTTCCTGTAAGATGTGGTGCTTTTAATTTTGCAAGATTATATGCCATATGAAGATCATAACATAAAAACATTAACTGAAACAGGAAAATAATTGTTTGAAACTACGTAGAGACGCACGGCTGTGCGTCTCTATGGTAAACATGCATTCTAACAGGTTGTTTTACAGTAATTCGATGTCTTTTTCTTTACATGCTTCAAGGACATTATCGGGCCATTCACTTACCTGTACTTCACCAATATGGTGTTTTTGTAAAATAAACATCACCAGTCTCGATTGTCCTATTCCTCCTCCTATTGTTTGGGGCAATTCACCATTTATAAGTTTCTTATGCCAGTCCAGTTCACATCTGCCCATTTCATCTCTAATTTCAAGCTGTTTAAGCATTGTTTCCCGGTCAACACGAATCCCCATAGATGAAAGTTCAAAGGCACGTCCCAGAACAGAATTCCAGACCATTATGTCTCCGTTTAATCCTCGTCTTCCTTCAGATGTTTCACTTGTCCAGTCATCATAGTCTGGTGCTCTCCCATCATGAATTGATCCATCAGGCAGTACACCACCAATACCAATTATAAAAACAGCACCATTTGCTCTGGTAATTAAATCTTCTCTTTCTCTTGGTGTTTTATCGGGCCATTTCTCAACAAGTTCTTCTGTGTGGACAAAACTTATTTCATCTGGGAGGATTCCCTCAATTCCAAATTCTTCAGTTACTCTTTCTTCTGTTCCTTTTAAAGACTGATATATTTTTCTTACATTTGCTTTTAGAAAATCAAGATTTCTATCAGCGGGGTCTATTACTTTTTCCCAGTCCCATTGATCAACATAAACTGAATGGATACTGCTGGTTAGATCCGGTTCATCGGGTCTTAAGGCTTTCATGTCAGTAACTATCCCCTGACCAGGTTCAGCATTGAATCTTTCCAGTGCACTTCTTTTCCATTTAGCAAGGGAATGTACTATTTCATAGTTAACAGAACCATTATTTTTAATTTTAAAACTGACTGCATTTTCTGTCCCGTTTAGATTATCCTGAACTCCCGAATCTGCAGCAGTATATAGTGGTGAAGATACCCTGGTAAGATTTAAATATGATTCCAGTTTTTTGCTGAATATTCTTTTTACAAAGGTAATTGCTTTTTCAGTTTCTAAAAGATTTGCTTTTTTAGTTTTTTCCAATGTTGATGTAGGCATCTTGTTCTCCTGATATAGGCTATTCATGTTTAAGTAATTACATTGCTAATAGCTCTTTTATTTTATCAATAGCTAAAATACACTAATTTTATAATAATTATCAATAATTAAACAATTAATTATGATATTTTAGTATATTATGTATAATGTATTAAGAATTAATAAAAAATGGAGTATTTTATGGACGATAAGCATAAGGTTGATAATCTGGATATTAAGATACTGTCAATCCTGCAGGAAGATTCCCGTAAATCATTCCAGGAAATTGCCAGAGAGCTTGTCGTTTCCGGGGGAACAATACATGTTCGTATGAATCGTCTAAAAGAACTTGGTATTGTAAATGGATCCAGAATTATGCTTGATTACCCAAAACTTGGTTTTGATGTAACAACTTTTATAGGTATTAATCTTCATAATGCAGGAGACTCTTCAGCAGTTCTGGCAAAATTAAAGGAAATGGATGAAATAACTGAGGTTCATTATACTACAGGCAGTTATTCATTATTCATTAAGGCTGTACTTCGAAGTACTCTGGGTTTAAAAACCTTTTTAGTGGAAAAACTTCAGTTAATTGAGGAAATACAGTCAACAGAAACGCTTATATCTCTGGATCAACCAGTGTCCAGAGATATTAAGCTTAAAAATTAGATTTTATTTTCCAGTGCGAAAGGGATGCGCCCAAAGAAAAAAATTAGGGATTGACAATTTCTATCCTCTTTATTAAGGTGATATCCAATGAAAGGAACAGCGTTTCTACTAAATTTACTACTTACTCTACTATTATCCTTGGTTAAAGAGGTGAACGGTTCAGAGTTGCGTAGTAGGTAGATACTTATATTGCAATTATTTGTGCCGTGGGATATCCCAGGGCACTTTTTTTTTGCCCTAAGGCATTAAGACCTGGTCGGGACTGCGTCCCTGCTCGGCAATGCAACCAAAGGAGAATCAAATGAAAAAAATGAATTTTACAAGTTATCAGGCCTATCCGCCAATGAAGCTGGAAAACAGAACATGGCCGGATAAGCAGATTACGAAAGCACCTGCATGGAGCAGTGTAGACCTTCGGGATGGGAATCAGGCTTTGGATATTCCTATGAATCTGGATCAGAAAAAAAGGCTTTTCAGGTTGCTGTGTGATATAGGATTTAAAGAAATTGAGATAGGTTTTCCTTCAGCCTCCCAGGTGGACTTTGATTTTGCAAGAGTACTTGTAGAAGAAAATATGATTCCGGAAGATGTAACAATTCAGGTACTTACCCAGGCAAGGGAACATTTAATTCGCAGAACATTTGAAGCTCTTGAAGGAGTGGATAAAGCTATTGTTCACATGTACAATTCTACTTCAACTCTTCAGAGAGATGTTGTTTTTAATATGAATAAGGAAGAGATTATACAGATAGCTGTTGATGGAGCCAGCCTTGTAAAACAGATAAGTGATGAATCAGGGAATCCCGGAATAAGATTTGAATATTCCCCGGAAAGTTTTACCGGTACAGAAATGGATTATGCTCTGGAGGTTTGTCATGCTGTAATGGATATATTAAAACCAACATCCGAAAAGAAACTTATTCTTAATTTACCTGCAACTATTGAGATGTCTACTCCTAATATTCATGCAGATCAGATTGAGTGGTTTTGTAATAATATAAGAGATAGAGAGTCTGTAATAATTAGTCTTCATGCTCATAATGACAGAGGAACAGCAGTTGCAGCAACTGAACTGGGTATTATGGCTGGTGCAGACAGAGTTGAGGGTACTCTCTTTGGTAATGGAGAGAGAACGGGAAATTTGGATATTGTAACAACAGCTCTTAATATATTCAGCCAGGGCGTAGATCCTGAACTGGATTTTTCCAGTATTAATTTTATAAAAGATGAATATATGAGTTGTACCAGAATGCCTGTTCATCCAAGACACCCTTATGCCGGTGATCTGGTTTATACTGCTTTTTCAGGATCCCACCAGGACGCCATTAATAAGGGCTTTAAAAAGAGAGAAGAAAGGGGCAGCAAAATATGGGAAGTTCCTTATCTGCCAATAAATCCAAAGGATGTGGGCAGGTCTTATCAGTCAATTATTAGAATTAATAGCCAGTCAGGAAAGGGTGGTGTTGCATATCTTATGGATAGTGAGTTTGGATATAAGCTTCCAAAAGCTATGCAGGTTGAGTTTAGCAGGGTTATTCAGGGTGTAACAGAAGAAAGTGGTTCTGAAATTTCCTCAAGAGCAATATGGGAAAGTTTTAAAAGTGAGTATCTGGAAATTAAATTTCCTTATGAACTGAAGCATATTAAAATTAGTATGGATTCTGACAGTAATCATGAAGCGACCGAAGAAGTAACACTTGTTTCCGGATTGCTTAATTTTAAAGGGAAAGATATTGAATTTTCCAGTGAAGGAAACGGCCCCATAGATGCATTTATTAAAGGACTTAATTCTACTTTGAGTGAACCAATTAAGCTTAAAAGTTATGATGAGCATAATATAGATGGAGGATCCGATTCTTCGGCAGTTTCTTATATCAGTCTTAGAAAGGACAAAGGGTCTGTAAGATATGGGGTAGGAACTGACTCAAATATTTCAATGGCATCTATAAAAGCCATTGTGAGTGCTTTAAACAGATTGAGCCAGGGTTAGAGTAATTACAATTTACAGTCTTTTACGATGATTATTGAATTGACTTGTTTTTAGCTTTTTTCGCCAGTTCTACTGCTCTGTATTAGAGAAGAAGGTATTTTGACATAGTAAATGAGACACAGCGCAAAAAGCTTACTTATAATTTAATAGTATTAAAATTATTTTTGTGATATTATAAAGGAAATTTTTTTAAGGGATTTATCAAGCTGACCACTGGAGTTTCGGTGGTCGGTTTTGATTGAATTCTGAAGGATTTCTTATTATGAATACTGGTGAAAATATAAAAAAATTAAGAATTAATAAAAATATATCACGTAAAAAACTTGCCGAATTTATTGAAAAAGATGAACTTTATATAAAACTGGTAGAAGAAGAAGGTCTTGAAGTTTCTGTCTCCGATCTTTTAAAAATGGCTAATGTTCTTGATACGGATGTTTCTTCTTTAATAGATGGAATGGGACTCTATGAGAAGGGTGTGGTTGTTACCCGCTCAGACTCACGTGTACGGGTTGAACGAAAAACCAGGCTTGATTATGAAAGCCTGGCACCTCATTACAGTGGCAGGCATGTAGAGCCCTTTCTTGTAGAAATTAAAGAAAATGATATAGTGGAATACAGCTCTCATGAGGGCGAAGAATTTCATTACATAATGTCAGGAGTTTTAAAAATTGTTGTTGATGATAATGAATATATTTTGGAACAGGGTGATACCATATATTTTGATTCTTCCTTTCCCCATGCTCTTTCGGCAGTTGGAGATAAAGTAAACATTCTTGCAGCTATTTATAATGGCGCTTCTATGACCCATATGACAAGAAGCCGTAAAATGACAGATCTTATTCAGGGTGCTAAAATACAAAAGAGTGTAAATATTGTTATTGTAATTCCCAATGATCATGCTATAGATGCTGTAAACAGAGCAATGGAAGAATTAGTTGTTGCTAAAGCTTATATTATTGGGGATCCTGAAAAATTTCCTGTTCAATATAAAAATTACATAGATAATTATGAAATAATTCCAGTTGATTCGTCTAAGGATAATTTTGAGGCTGAGTGTGCCGATAAGGGTGTTGGACTTATAAACAGTGGGCATGGACAGATGTTAATGAAGGGTAATATAAATACAGCAGTGTTTATGAAATCAATTTTAAATAAGAGTTACGGTATTGGAACAGGCCGGCGTTTGTCACTTGTTAGTATCTTTGAATTACCAAAACTTAACCGGTTTATTATTTTAACAGATCCGGGAATAAATCCTGAATTAACATTGAAGAATGATATTTCTACATCAAAAGATATAATTCTCAATGCAATTGATGTTGCCAGATCTTTAGGAATTTCAAGACCAAAAGTAGCGGTTCTTGATGCTAATGAAAAAGCCTCAGAAAAAATACCAACCAGTATATTTGCAAAACAGCTTTCGGAAATGTCCTGGGAGAATGCTGATGTATTTGGACCTCTCTCTTATGATCTGGCTCTTTATGAAGAGTCTGTAAAGGAGAAAGGTATTACCGGGAATGTAGTAGCTGGGCATGCTGATATTCTTATTGTACCGCATTTGGCAGGTGGTAATTTTCTTTACAAGGCNTGGGCTATGACAATGTCTGCAGATGTGGCNAATGTGGTTCTTGGAGCAAAGGTTCCGGTAATAATAACATCCAGAAGCGACAGTGATATGACAAAATTCCTTTCTCTTTGTGCAAGTGCGGTTTATAGTGCTTATAATCCTGAGGAATAATTTTACAAACAAAAAAATAAAAATTTTTATATTTAATACAGACTTTGTCAGGGATATATTGTATATTCCTGACAAGAGGATTAAATATGAGTGAAATGATAAGAAATAATGAAGAAAAGCAGAAGATATTAAAAGATATAGTAATCAGCCTTCATGAAGGAACCAATGTTAAAGATGTACAAAAACAGTTTAAAGATATAATTAAAAATGTAAGCCCTGAGGAAATAGCATCAATGGAGCAGTCTTTGATTGATGGTGGTGTTCCTGTAGAACATGTTCAATCTCTCTGTGATGTGCATGTTAAGGTTTTTGAAGATACTCTGGAAAAACAAAAAGTCGGTAAAGCATTACCCGGTCATCCTGTTCATACCTATAAAGCAGAAAATAAACATCTTAGGATCCTGATTAAAAGGATTAAGAAGGATTTAAGGAAAGCTGTAAAGGGTGGAAATAAAGAATCTTTTATAGCTACTTTGACGGAATTAAAGGAAGTTGAAATCCATTTTCAGAGAAAGGAGAATCAATTATTTCCATTTCTGGAAGATGTAAACTTTACAGGTCCTTCCAGGGTTATGTGGGGTAAACAGGATGAAATCAGGGTTATGTTTAAAGAAATTGATACTGCTTTTTCTGATGAAGATATGAAATTGTTAAAAGGACATATTGCAAGACTTACCAAAGCACTTACTGGAATGATTTTTATGGAAGAAAAGATACTTTTTCCTACTGCAATGAGAAAGCTCCCTGAGGATTCCTGGAAAAAAATTAGAAGGGGTGAAGGTGATATAGGTTATGCCTGGATTAAACCCGGAAATCTTTGGGACCCCAATGTAGTTAAAACAGGAATACCGGATTTTGCGAAAGTTGCTGCAGAGGCAAGAAAAGCCAGAGAGGAGGATTCTTCTTCCAGCCAGAGTACTAATATTGATGCAGTAAATAATGATAGAGAAGAAGCGGGGCAGATACCACTGGATGTTGGAAGTCTAACTGGTAAACAAATAAATATGATGTTGAAAGTACTTCCTTTGGATATCAGTTATGTAGATGAGAATGATAGAGTTCTATATTATTCCCAGGGGAAAGAGAGAATGTTTCCAAGAAGCCCTGGAATAATTGGCAGAACTGTACAGAATTGTCATCCTCCAAAAAGTGCTCATATAGTACAAAAAATTGTTGATAGTTTTCGAAATAAAGAGAAAGATGACGCCGAATTCTATTTTACAATGAACGGACGTTTCCTGCATATCAGATATTTTCCCATTTATGATGAAAATGGTGATTATAAAGGTGTCATTGAAGCAGGCCAGGATCTTACAGATATTAGAGCCCTTGAAGGTGAACAAAAATTACTGGATTGGTAATTCTATTTTTCTTCAACAATAACAGTTGCGTTATAAATAATTGTACGCTTACCATCTATATCAAAAAGTACCTTGTTCCCATATTCATTGGCTTCAATATCCAGTTTTCCCTCATAGGTTTTAAGAAGCTGGCCTGAAGAGGAATAAACTTCTACTTTTCTTTCCAAGCCACCCGTGTATTCAGAAGTAAAAGTTTTAACTGATCTTTGGAATGACTCTCCACAACCGGAAAGGGATGAGATTATTAAAATAACTGTTAATATAATTATTATTTTTTTCATATATTGTTCCTTTATTACATATTAGTTTGAAAGTACACATATTTCACTTTCAGGGAAATTTAATTTAATTGTATCCCCTGTATTAAGAACTATACTGTCACTTGTATTTACTACAATATCTCCTAATTCTGAATCTACTTCGTATTGATAACTATCTCCCAGGTATGTTCTTACTTTTATATGGCCCTCAATTAAAGATTCAACCTTTTGATCAACTACAATATTTTGAGGTCTAATTGCAATTTTTTTTGCATTATTTACATCTTTAGCTTTAATCTCTTTTCCATTCCTTAGCTTGTATAAACCTTTCCCAATCTTAGTAACATCCAGAAGGTTTTTAAAACCTACAAAGTCTGCAACAAAGATAGAATTGGGACTGCTATAAATGTTTTCAGGAGTATCATATTGCTCAATTTTACCATCATTCATAATAGCAACTTTGTCAGAAATAGAAAAACATTCCTCCTGATCGTGGGTAATCAGAATTGTTGTGATGTTAAACTTCTGTTGCATCTTTTTAATCTGTGATCTCATTTCAATTCTTAGTTTTGCATCAAGATTAGAGAGTGGTTCATCTAAAAGAAGCAGTTTTGGAGAGATAACCAATGCTCTGGCAAGAGCCACCCTCTGTCTTTGTCCACCACTTAGATTTTCAGGTTTTCTCTCCTTTAAAGAGATTAGTTCTACTGTTTCTAATATATCTAAAACTTGTTTTTTTCTTTGTTCAACTGGAACTTTTCTCAGTTTTAACCCATATTCCACGTTTTGATAAACTGTCATATTAGGAAATAGTGCATATGACTGAAAGACAATACCAAAATTACGTTTATTAATTGGCACTTTGGAATAATCTTCATCATCTATTAGTATTTCACCTTCACGGGCTTCTAAAAATCCTGCAACTGCTTTAAGTGTTGTTGTTTTACCACAACCTGATGGACCCAATATAGAAACCAGGGTTCCATTTTCTATTTCTAAATTATAATCTTCTAATATATTAACTTTTCCGTCGTAAGAGACTTTCAAGTCATTAAGTTGTAATCGTGACATATTTATTCTACCTTCCGTAATTATTTAATCCTAAAGTCTTTTCAATTAAAAATGTAATACCAATTGTTATAAATAGTAGCACTACTGAAACAGCTGCAACTGATGGATCCCCATACTTTTCAACATCTTGCATCATTATTATTGGAAGGGGGGTTGCTCCTCTACCATATAAAAAAATTGAGATGGGAATATTGTTGAACGAAGTAATAAATGAAAGTACAGATGCAGATACAATTGCCGGTGTTATGCTAGGTAGTAAAATATGCAATATAAAATCTTTTTTCGATGCCCCCAGGCTTATTGCTGCATCTTCTATTATAAAGTCAAACTTATCAAAAGCTCCGCCAATTACTCTTATTGTATAAGGGAACAAGATTATGATATGAGCTAACATCAGTACTAATAACTTCGGTAACTTCATATCAAATTCTTTTGCAATAAATACCCAACACAAAAATAGTGAATAACTAAGTACTATTCCCGGAATTAATACAGGTGAAAAGAATACATTCTTAATTCGTTTAGTAAATTTATCGTTATATTTGGCTAAGCCATATGCAACTGGAATCCCGAAGAATAAAGAAATAATTGTTGCTATAACTCCTACTCTAAAACTAATTGAAAACCCAGATATGTAACTGCTGCTAAATGCACTTATATACCATTTAAATGAAAATCCATCTATTGGAAAGGTTAATATATCTTTGCTGTTAAAAGATGCCACAACAGTAATAAACAGTGGATAAATCAAATAGAAGAATACAAGACATACAAAAATCGTTAGTAATTTACTTTTTTTCATTTGCTCCCCCTACAGCTTCAGCACCTTTATTAATTAAAGTTATAACAATAACAGTTAAAGCAAATAAGAAAATAGAAATAGAAGATACCAGTTCCCATCGTCCCAGAGTCGTTCCATATTGCTGTACTAATGTTGCAAGGACAACAGTTCGTGTTCCACCAAGAATATTAGGTGTTGTATAGGCTGTTAATGTCGCAGTAAAAACTAAAACCAGACCTACAATAATTCCACTTATTGAATTTGGAATTATAATAGTAAAGAAGGTTTTAAACCGTGATGCACCTAAACTAATTGATGCATCCTCTACCTCTTCTGATATGTTCTCCATGACACCTATTAATGAGACAATCATTAATGGTAGAAATATATATGTTGAACCTATAATTACAGCAAATTTAGAATACATAAAACTTATCGGTTCAGTTAAAAATCCCAGGTTATTTAATAATCTGCTCAAGATGCCGTCGTAACCTAATATAATCATCCATGAAATACTTCGAACTACTGCATTTGTCAAAAGAGGAAATAAAATTAATAATAAAAAAATATTTTTTAATCTCCCTCGAGTTCTTGAGATGAAGTATGCTGTAGGTAGTCCGATAATTAAGGTAGCCAATACTACATAAAAAGAGATCGAAAAAGTATTTTTTAGAGCTTTATGAAAAGTTGAATCTCTAAAAAGTTCTAAATAATTGGCAATACTGATTGAATCATCAACAGATAATGATTTAGAAGTTAACATAACTAATGGTATAAATACCAATATTGTAATTAGAAATAAACTCGGTAGAAATATAATTGATTTTTCCTTATTCATTCTCTACAACCTTTTCCAATAATTCCTGGCTTTTTGTTTTTATAATTTCATAAATATCCATAAAATTCTTAATTATATCTTCCTCTTTAACATTTACTAGCTTAGAATCTTGTACAACTAATTTTCCATTTACAATTACATGCTCAATATTATTTGGAAGCATTGAGTAGACAATAGCTGTGTAGTAATCATAAAGTGGTAACATATTAATTGTATTTGGATTAATAACTATTAAATCAGCTTTTTTCCCAACTTCAACACTACCAACAAGGTGATCAATATTTAGAGCTATGGCCCCATTTATAGTTGCCATTTTTACAATATCTTTAGCTGGGAATATGCTTCTATTTAGATACTTCACTTTTTGCATTTTAGGTGTGTAATTCATAACGCTCATCATATCCATGTGGTTACCGCTCATTGGTCCATCTGTTCCGATGCTTACATTTATGTTATTTTTTATGTAATCATAGATAGGTGCTATCTCTCTTCCGCTTTTGCTATTTCCTGCAGGGCAGTGTGAAATAGATGCATTATATTTTGACATGATCTCCAAATCTTCATTGTCAACCAATATTCCGTGGGCACCAATAAAACGTTTGCCCAGAACACCTATGTTTTTCAAATACTTAACTACTGAACCGTGTTCTTTTAAAAAAGGTTCTGCTTCCCACTCTTGTTCTGCTAAGTGAATTAAATAAGGAACTTCATATTTATCAGAAAGCTCTTTACATTTAATTAAAAGGGATTTTGAAGTCATGTAAACGGAATGGGGAGCAAGTGCTCCATTTATTAATGGATTTTCTTTATACTCATCAATAAACTTTTCAAATAAATCAAACCCATGAGAACTATCTAATTGTTCTCCACATTTCTCATCTGTAATACCTTGACCAATAAATGATCTAATACCTAATTCTTCAGAAGCTTTTGCAGTTGAATTTACAAATGTATACATATCTGCATAACATGTAGTTCCACTTAATAACATCTCTGACAAACTTAGCATAGAAGAGCCATAAACGATTTCACTATTTAAACAAGTGTTTTCCAGAGGAATTAAAAGCTTTGTAAGACGATCTTTCATATCATCCCCCAGACCTCTGAAGATTGTCATGGGAACATGAGTATGTGTGTTAATAAAACCAGGAAGCAGAAGCTTCCCGGTACCATCAATTATCGAATCATATTTTTCTGAAATATTATCAAAGAAAATGCTAGATATCTTATCATTTTCGATAGAGACATTCGCATTCTCTAAGATATCAAGTGTATCATTCATTGTAATAACAGTGATATTCCTGATTAAAGTTTTCATTATTCAGTAAATAATTCATTCCACTTGGCAACCCAGGCAGCTCTGTTTTCATTTACTAGATTGATATCTGTAATAATAGCATCCGGAAATGAAGCAAGGTTAGTTTTTGAGTTTTCCTGATCAGCTTCAAAGGTTACATTCATATTTACAGGTGAATCTATTCCACGATCCAGGGATTCGTTCTGTACTTCTACAGAAAGCAGAAAATCAATAAACATCATGGCTAGATCTTTGTTTTCAGTACCTTTAACAATATTTACAGTATTACCGTTTAATAATACTTTATCTAAGTCTCCCCATTTTAGATCTGGAGTATATCCAAAATCTGCCAATAAAGCATAATCGTACTCTCCGTTTATAACGGCTTTTCTTGTGCTGAAAGTACTCACATAAGCATCAACATTTCCACTTTCAACCCAGTTTTCAATTTTTTGAATATTTGCTGAAGCATTACCTGAAACATTACCTGCGCCATAAAGTACCATTGGTCCAAAAGTAGATGTCATATGAGGAATTGCTACTTTACTGCTTTTATCTGCGAAGATTTCTTTCCAGGTAGTTGGTAAGTTATCAGAATTACCAGCAACTCTTAGTCTGTTTACTGTATAACACATTCCATAGTCTTTACCATTTGGATTTTTAGCTAGATCAAACAAATTCCCAAAATTTTCTAATTCGGATTTATTTATTTTTTCAAATAGTCCATCTTTGATACCTTTTTGAGCAGTAGCCTGAGTTGCAAGAAATACATCAATCTCTGTAATATCAATTTCATTTGATAATTTTGTATATCTGTCTCCATCTCTACCTAAATCTAATTCAATTGTAACATTGTTTTCTTCTTCGAATGGAGCAAACAGAAACTCCTGTAAAGCCTCAATATCGTAGTCCCAAGTAGAAACTACTAAAACCCTTGGTTCATCTGTTTTCTCTGTAGATCCATTAGCATAAACAGGTAAAAACATAATTGCCAATAAAAGTAGTGTAATTAAAATCTTTTTCATTTTTTTCTCCTTTTTTCTATCTTCTTACGAAAGTAATTTTGCTAATTATGTATTAGTACATAATTAAAGATTCAATAGGGGTGTTGATAAATTATAGATCAGTTAAGCGGTTAATGTCAAGACCCTAATGGGAAATAAACCAAAGTAAACGAAAATTTAAGCTTCATGTGGGTTATAAGACCAATAAGGACTCTTTTCCCCTAAACAACTTGACAGATAAATCACTCTGTGATAAAAATAAGTTAACCGTTTAACAGAGGTATTATGGGGTCAAATCTTAGAGAAATTGCAGAGAAAGTGGGAACTTCATCTGCCTCCGTATCCATTTATCTCAATAATCCGGATACAAAACGGGTCAGCTCGGCCATGAAGAAAAAAATAGATATCGCTGTAAAAAAACTGAATTATAGAAAAAATATTTTTGCCAGAAGCTTATCTAAAAATGAATCGAAGGTGATAGGAATACTCATTCCCTCAAACATACCGCTCTTCCAGAACGGATACACAAATACCCTTTTATCAGGAATACAACGCCATCTGGCTCTTAAAGGTTACAGCCTGCTTTTTTTCCCTTCCTCGGCCAGTTCATCCGAAGACAATGTGAAGGAGCAGCTTCAAAACAGTGCCGGATGTGACGGATATATTTTGTTCAGCACCGGATTTTGCACAATGGAGCATATTCTGTGGAATATCCGTGAACTGGAAAATACTGGAAAGCCCTTTGTCACCCTGAACATCCCTCAAGTTCCTGGTAAAGTCAATCAGATTATCATCGATGATCTGGTTACGTTGAAAGGATTGGAATATCTTCTGGAAGCAGGACATAGGAAAATACTCCTGGTCCTGGGTCGCTCCAACGGTGTTAATATGCAGCTTATTTTAAAGGAATATAGAAGAATCCTAAAAAAATGGAAAATCTCTTTTGATAATCAACTGATAATGTATGGCAACTACTCTTATAGGGATACTTTATTGAAAGTCAGCAGTTATCTATCTGTTCACCGGAATATTTCCGCTATATGCGCCATGTCCGATCTTATGGCTTCCAGTTCTCTGGCTGCGGTTAAAGCTACAGGGCTATCAGTCCCGGGTGATATCTCTATCATAGGGAGAAACAATTCTCTTTACTCGGAACTGGCGGATCCTCCCCTTTCAACTCTGGAGATTAAAATCGAAGAAGCAGGACGTAGTGCTGCCGATTTATTACTGGAAACGATATCAGAACCCACCACCTGTCGGCAGATGCATATGCACAGTGAATTAATCGAACGGCAATCAGTCAATGAATATACAGAAAAAATGACTTCTGGAAAGTTAACTCAATGAGTAGTTTAGTTTGATGTCCGTTGGTTTTCCTGGTAAATAATAGCAATTGTGATAATAATCCAAATCCACTCTTAAATATCAAAATCAAATTCACTTTTCTTCTTCAAAAAACACAAAAGAGTTTTTACTTTCTGATTTTATTTTATACATTGCGGTATCAGCTTTTTTTACTAAACCATTTATGTTGTCATCATCATCCGGATACACACTAATTCCCATACTTATTCCTAACTGAAATTTATTAATACCTATTTTAAATGGATTTTTAAATTTACAAATAATTTTTTCTGCAATTTTTTCTATATCTTTTGTATTTTTGACATTACAGATAATTGCTGCAAATTCGTCTCCTCCAATACGAGCTATTGTATCAGATTCTCTAAGAGTGGAAATAAATCTTTGGGTTACCATCTGTAGAACTTTGTCTCCTGCATCATGTCCCAATTTATCATTCACAGGCTTAAAATCATCAAGATCCATAAAAAGAACAGAAGTTTTTGTTTTTTGTCGATCAGCCTGCCGGAGTCCCCGCTTAAGTAATTCTCTAAATAATCTTCTGTTAGGAAGACCTGTAAGAATATCGTGATTGGCAAGTCTGTCAATTTTATCGTACGCTTTTTCTAATATCTTTTTTTCTGAATTAATTATTTTATTTAGACCATTTATTTCGTCATGAACCATAGAATTTTCCAGTGCTATTGCACTGTAAGCTCCAACTGCCTGTATAATTTCTAAATCTTGCTTTGTATATGCATTAAGCTTATAGCTTTGTACAGTTATAACGCCAAGTATTTTCATATTTACCATTAAGGGTGCAAATATTAAAGATTTTGTTTTATCAGTTTTTGAACCCATTAGTTTTGGGACATATTTAAGGTACTCATTTTGTACATCATTTAAATGCAGATATTTACCATTTGAAATTACCCATCCTGCCATGCTGCCTTCTGCTGAAACTGGTTTTCTTTCATTTGAATGTCTTTCCCCATCCATTATAAAATATTTAAAATCTATGATTTTATTTTGTTCTTCATACAGGGCAATTCCAAATAAATCGGCACTGATAAATGATGACAAATGTTTATAAATATTGGCAAGAATTATTTCCATATCCAGAGAGGATATAATATCCTGTCCAATCTTATTAAGAATGGATACTCTATCAAAAGCTTCCTGAAGTTCTAAATTCTTTTTCTTTTGAATCTCCGCATCTTTTTTTGCAGTTTCAATTTTATTTTGTGCTTTTATCCTTTCCAGTTTTATGTTGATTTCTTCATCCTGAAGTTCAGACTTGATAGTATTATAGAGTTTGAGGGATTCAAGAGCTTTATTTAAATTTTTATTCTGTTCAAAAGCTTTTGAAATACCCAGGTAATTCATAGATTCAAAATACCTGGAATTAATTGATTTACTTAAGTTAATTGCTTCCATATGATAATCAATTGCTTTTCCCATTTCTTTTTTTGCAAAGTATAAAAAGGCCAGATTAGTTAAACATTCAACTTTACTCAAATTATTTCCAAGAGATTCTGAAATTTTCAGGCTGCGTTCCTGATATATTTCAGCCTTCTCAAATTCATTAGTTTCTTTATAAAGATTACCAATTGAAGTAAGACAATTACTTTCATATACTCTGTTTTTAATTGATTCTGCTATCTCAAGACTTTGTGTATAGTTCTTAAGGGCTTTTGTATAATTCTTATTAGTATAATGAACATCACCAATATTGATTAGACAGGCACATAGTTGATCCTGTTTGTTAGTCCCTTTTATTATATCCAATGCATTATAATAATATTCCAAAGCTTCATTATTTTTCCCAATTTCAGAATAAAGGCTTCCAATATTTATATAAGCTGTTCCAAGGCGCTCTGAATTATTTGTTTTTTTACCAAGTTCAAGTGATTGGTAATAAAAATCCATTGCAGTTTCATAATTACTGATATTTGAATAGAGAACTCCAAATGCGTTAAGAGTCTTCATTTCTCCAACCAGATCTTTAATTGATTTAAAAATCCTTAAGCTGTAGTCGAGAGCCTTTAGTGATTTTTCGTGATTATTTTGTAAGAGTAGACACCATCCCTCAATAAGTTTACTTTCAGCAATACCTTTGTCGTAGTTTATTTCTTTTGAAATTTTGAAAGTTTCTTTACTAAGTCTAATCCCTTCCCTGGGATTCTCATGAATAATTTGAAATGCCTGGTTTGCAAGTTTTTCGATATTTAAGATATCTTTTTTACCATCCACAATTGAATAATGATCTAAAATAAAGTAAATATCAATATATGAAACAAGAAATAAAAAGATCCTTTTTGCTATTACCAGCTGCATTTATTACAAATACCGGAATTGGAATTTTGAATTTTAGTCTGGTTTTTTATATGCGTGATATTTTTGATTCGACAGCTGCTGAAATTGGCTGGTTTTCCTCATTATGGGCGTTTTCATATCTAATTGGATGTTATATCCTTCATCCCTTAAGCAGGCGAATTGGTGCTCATCGTTCAATTGCAATAGCTTCTTTTGGTATGTTCTTAGCTGTAATATTAATACTTCTTAGTAAAGATGCCTGGATTGTATTTATTTTATATGGATTCTTTGGATTTGTTACAGCATTATTCTGGCCTCCCTTAATGGGATGGTTGTCTGAGGGTATTGAAGGGAATTATCTAAATAAAATGATGGGTCTTTTTAATTTGTCCTGGTCCACTGGATTAGTAATAAGTCCATATCTTGGTGGTGTCTTTTTGGAATTGGATTTACAGTCACCACTTATTTTCGCTGCTGGTTTGTATGGTTTTTTAAGTATTGTTTTGATTATTATTCCAGCTGCAGTACCTTCTATTATCAGCCCTAATAATAAAAAAAATATAGATGAGACAGTTATAGATAGCAGTACAACTCTGCGATATGCAGCATGGCTGGGAAACCTCACAGCTTATATTATCTTTGGTGTTCTTCTATTTGTATTTCCCTTATATGCCAGGGATGAACTTTTCTTTTCCGAGTCCTCAATTGGACTATTACTTCTTTTTAGAGCTTTATTCAGCACTTTTATTTTTATATTGGCTGGGAAGTTTAGCTGGTGGCATTTTAATAAAATATATATGATTGTTATGCAGTCTTTACTAGTACTGTTTTCATTTTTTATTCCATATGCTAATTCCTGGGTCACTATTGTATCTGGTCTTTCGGTATTTGGAATTATTTTTGCAGCCCAGTATTCCAGTTCTATTTTTCATGGTGTTTCCGGCAGTATTCATAGAGAAAAAAGAATGGCAATACATGAAGCTGTACTAACTGTTGGTGTAATTGCAGGTGCGATTGGCGGAGGAGAGATCTATCAACAATGGGGAATGGCTGCTGCATTTAACTGTGCAGCAGCTGCAGCGACTTTTGTCCTGATTATTCAGATAGTTATTATGCTGTTTCAGCATAAACCATAGACAATAACTCCCTAACAACATTATACTTCCTTTATGGGAAATTGTTATAATTGTGGAAAAGATTTTGATATTAAAGTTTATAGAAACACGGAATGTCCGACCTGTGGAAAAGATGCCAAGGTTTGTTTAAACTGTAAATTCTATTCTCCTGGAAGTCATTGGGATTGCAGTGAAAGTATCCGGGAAGCTGTAAGAGAAAAGGACAGGGCGAATTTCTGTGATTTTTTTGAATTAAGTTCAAATTACAAAGGAACAAATGGTAAGGATAAAGAAGCTGATTCTAAAAAAGCATTTGATTCTCTGTTTGGAAACTAGTTACTGGAATTTTGATGTGAAAATTATTAAATTGAGTAAAAGGAGAATATTGGTGTTAGCACGAACTGAATCCTATGAATTTTCGGGTATTATCGACAAGAATCATCATTTGGTTATAAATAAAGAATTACCAGTAAATGGACCTAAAAAGGTTCGAGTGATAATCCTTGTGGAAGATGATAACTTAGTAGAAAATACAGATTTTTTAATGGCCGCGCAAGCTGGAGGCGCTTTCGATTTCTGGAATGATCCTGAAGAAGATGTCTATACAATAAAAGATGGGAAGGCCATTGGATGAAAAAGGGTCAAATAATCCTTCTGCCTTTCCCTTTTGCAGATTTTTCTAATTTTAAATTACGTCCGGCAGTTTGTTTGACAGATTCTTCATTACCTTATGAGCAGGTTATTTTAGCGGCTATTAGTAGTATCCCTTCTGCAGAGGTAACTGATACAGAGTTATTATTAAATTCCAATGAAGAATGGTTTGATCAAACTGGTTTGAAAAAAACATCAATAATAAAAGTTCATAAGCTTATTACTGTTCAAAAATCCTATATCGAACGTGAAATTGGTTCAGTACCATCTGTGATTCTGGAAGAAGTATATAAGATTCTAAATGGTTTTCTAAAACTGTAGATATTGAAAAAAACTTTAAATAAAACAAACCTGCTTTATACATATTCTCGGCTTCTGAAACTTGCCGGACCCATAATGCTGGGGAACTTTCTTCAGATGCTCTACAATCTTGCAGATTCATATTTTCTTGGGAAGGTGGGAAAAGAAGCATTATCTGCACCTTCAATATCCATGAATTTGATATTTTTTCTAATTATATTTGCTTTTGGTTTTTCCAGTGCCGGAACTACTCTTATTTCACAATCTTCCGGGAAGGGTGACAGACGTAAAACAGATTTCTATTTGGGTCAGATGACAGTTCTTCTTTTAATTGTAGCTTCTGTTATCAGTATTGCTGGTATTGTTTTTACAGATAATTTACTCAGGCTTATGCAGGTTCCTGCTGATACTTTTTACTACACATCAGATTATCTTAAAATTATTCTTGCAGGCATTCCCTTTATGTTTATGAGTTTTATTCTTCGTAGTGCCCTGCAGGGGATTGGGAATAGTATTACACCCCTTGTTGTTCAGTCTATAACTGTATTTCTTAATATTATTCTTGATCCTATATTTATTTTTGGTCTGGGGCCTATTCCTGTTATGACTGTACAGGGAGCTGCGTATGCCACTGTTCTGGCAAGGATGGTTGCATCAGTGATTGCTGTTGTTATTCTTGTTCGGGGTTCAAAAGGGATTAAGCTTCATTTAAAGGATATGATTCCTGAGAAAAAAGCCATTAGACTTATATTAAAGATAGGTTTGCCTTCTTCTATAGGGCAGGGAATTTCAGCTTTAGGTTTTACTGTGCTTCAGGGTGTTGTAAATGGGTTTGGTACGGCTGTAATTGCTGCTTTTGGAATTGGTAACAGGATAATTGGATTGTTTAATATGCCTGCAATGGGGATATCCCAGGCTACAGCTGTACTTGTAGGTCAGCAATTGGGAGCAAAAAATTATAAAAATGTAAAAACTATAGTAAAACATTCTTTTATAACAATTATAATCTTTATTAGTATTGGAATGGTAATTACCTTTTTTAAAGGGAACTCTGTGGTTAAATTTTTTGTAGACGATCCTGAGGTTATTCATCATGGAGCTATGTTGTTTAAGATAGTATCGCCTTCTGTTATATTTTTTGCTCTTTTTACTGTATCTAACGGTGCGTTGCAGGGTGCTGGTGATACAAAGCCAATTATGATTTTAAATATTATACGCCTTTGGGGACTTCGGGTTCCAGTTGTTTTTATGCTTGTTGCCTTTACTGCACTCGGACCTGTAAGTATTTGGATAGGTATGTTTACTTCTAATCTTCTGGTAGCGATCGCAGGTTTTGTAATACTTAGTCGGGGTAAATGGATGCATAAGCTAAATCCGGATGAAATTTAAGATTACAAAATAGTAGGGGCAGTCATTTAGGATTTGCTTTGCAAACCCCAGGTGACTGCCCCTACAGTAAAAATACCCCGGAGACGAGTCGAACGTCCGACCTGCTGCTTAGGAGGCAGCTGCTCTATCCTGCTGAGCTACCGGAGCATCATTTGCCCATCTTATGTAAATACCTGTTCAGTGTCAATAAAGCTGTTTCTTTTTTGTCCGGATAGAACCTCTTTCTAAAATGGCTGCATGTAAATTTTATTTTTTTAAAATACACTATCTTTCTTTAATGCACTTTACTATAGTTAATTATGGGAGTTGTTCAGATGAGGCAATTGCAGTATAAAAGTGAAAATCAACGTAGAATAGGGGAATTTCTTATTGAAATGAATATTCTAAGTATTAAACAGGTCCAGTCTATACTCCTGTCTGAATCTATACCGGAAGAACTAAAAAAAAGTGCCCTTGAACATGGGATTACTCTGACTCAATTAAACGATCTAACTAATTAATTATTATGATAAATTTATGAAAATGAATCTTTAAGTTTTTTTTCTTGACTTTGAAGAATTATGGTTTAATAATGAATCTTTAGTACATATATAAGACTATATATATTTGAATGAATATGCCTGAACCAGGAAGTCAAATCGGTAAAAGGAGGGACTGGGCAGTTCGGATTTTATACTGTTATATTTTGTATTTATAAAGGGTGTTACCCTGAAAAACTATAATAAAATGGAAACTTTCCAGGAGGCTTTGGATGAAGAAGAGGAATTTATTAACCACTATTATCAGTATTTTGATAGTTTTGGCATTTGTTGTACCTATGATCACCAGCTGTAGCGGTAAAACTGCAGATACAGATGGGGTTGCAGAAGCAGCGCCTAAAAAAACTATCAAATGGAGACTTCAGTCATATGCAGGTCCGGCTCTGAATGACCATGTTGTTAAAAATGCGATTGATGAATTTAATATTGCAGCTAATGGTGAAATGGTAATTGAAGTTTATACTGCTGATCAGCTTGTACCACATGGAGAGTTATTTCGAGCACTTCAGGAAGGAACTGTTGATATGGCTGTAAGTGATGATGACTCAATGGCTTCCCCTGTTGATGTATCAATTTTTGCTGCATATTTCCCTCTTGCTGCACGTTATGGTCTTGATGTAAATGTTCTTTGGGAATGGTATGGATTGAATGAAATATGGGAAGAAGCTTATGATGAAATTGAGGGCGTAACATGGCTAAGTCAGGGTAGCTGGGATCCATGTAATTTTGCTACAACAAAACCAATCAGACATGTTGAAGATCTTAAAGGACTTCGAATGTATATGTTCCCTACTGGCGGAGAGTTTATGAAACAATTTGGTGTTGTTCCAATGGCTCTTCCATACGAAGATGTTGAAATGGCTCTTCAGACCAATGTCCTTGATGGTGTTGCATGGTCAGGAATTACAGAAGACTATACAGTTGGCTGGGCAGATGTAACCAGTTATTATCTGACTAACCCGATTTCCGGTGCCTGGTCTGGTGGATGGTTTGTAAATACAGAATCATGGGAAGCAATTCCTGCACATCTTCAGCAGATGCTTAGACTTGCAATTGATAAATCCCATTACTATAGACTTCACTGGTACTGGTGGGGAGAAGCTAACTACCGTGTTCATGGTGATAAGTTAGAACTTACTACTATTCCGGATGATGAATGGAAAGTTGTTGAAGACGCTGCTTATAAATACTGGGATGAGATTGCAGATAAGAGCCCAAGAACTCAGAAGGTTGTAGATATAATGAAAGAATACATTGCTACAATGGAAAAGGCTGGTGCTCCATACAGATACTAATATTATCATCTGATCAGATGTTAATCTAAACTCAACACAGGGTTACCTTTCCGGTATATTCAGGAAGGTAACCCTGACTGTTATAAACTACTTTAGGCCTGGCCGCCAACAAGTTGGCTGCTCGGCTATGCAACCTAAAAGGAGTTACTGGATGGTTAGTAAAGAAAAACAAAGCTTAATGTATCGTGGAGCAAGTGGTTTTACACATTCCATTGATAAACTAAGCACTGTTATTGGGAAATTTGCGATGTACCTGGTATTTGTTATGATGGCAATATTGCTTTATGAAGCTATTGCAAGACTAGTTTTTAACCACTCCCAGTTATGGGCCGTAGAGATGACACAGTTTGTTATGGCGGCATACTATACGCTGGGAGGTGCTTTTGTGCTTCTTATTGGTGGACATGTTAGAATGGATCTGATGTTTCATAGATGGTCTCCGAAAAATCAGGCTCTTGCTGATGTTATAACTTTTGTCATTGCTATACTATATATGGCAATTCTTTGGTACGGAGGTTGGAAGGGAGTTGTTTATGCTGTGAAGTATAAGCAGATAAGTATGTCTTCCTGGCGTCCTTCAATGATTCCTATAAAAATTATTATTCAAATAGGACTTTCTCTTATGTTTCTTCAAATGTTATCTGAACTTATAAAGAGTATTGCTGTACTTGTTGGGAGGAAAATTAAATGAGTTATGAAATGATGGCCATCCTTATGTTTTTCTCCATGGTAACTATGCTTCTTACAGGACGGCATATCTATGCTGTTATTGGTGGAGTTGCTACTCTTTTTGCTCTAATGCTTTGGGGGAGAGGTGGTTCAGGGCTTCCTTATCATGCAGTTATATCACTGCTGAACTGGTATCCTCTTCTTACATTGCCAATTTTTATATTTATGGGATATATGTTTTCCAAGGCTGGTATTGCAGATGATCTTTATCAGATGATGCATGTTTGGTTTGGACCTGTCCGGGGAGGATTGGCAATAGGAACAATAGTTCTTATGTCTGTAATTGCAGCTATGAATGGTTTGAGTGTTGCCGGTATGGCAATTGGAACAACTATAGCACTACCGGAAATGCTTAAAAGAAAGTATGATAAAATACTTGTAACCGGTGTTATTCAGGCAGGTAGTTCTCTTGGTATAATGATTCCTCCCAGTGTTGTCCTGGTGTTGTATGGGATGATAGCAAGACAACCTGTAGGCCGATTATGGCTGGCGGGTGTTTTTCCTGGTTTACTATTAACTGGATTATTTATTGCATATATAGTAATTAGATCTATTATTCAGCCGGATATTGGTCCTGCTCTTCCTAAAGAAGAAAGAGATATTCCTTTTAAGGAGAAACTTCTTCTTCTTAGGGGTGGTCTTCCTCCGCTGATAATAATATTTATGATGTCCGGTCTGTTTTTTCTGGGTGTTACCAGTCTTGTGGAGAGTTCTGCTGTTGGTGCACTTTCAGTTACTATTGTTGCTCTTTTTAAAAAAAGATTATCCTGGAAAGGGATGCAGGAAGTTCTTTTAGAAACTTTAAGTGTAAGTTGTATGTTTATGTGGGTCATTCTGGCAGCTCTTGCTTTTGGTGCAGTTTTTGATGGTCTTGGTGCAGTTCATGCTATAAAAACTTTGTTTATTGATTATGGTTTTTCCAAATGGGGAATTCTTTTTATGATGCAGTTATCCTATATTCTTATGGGAATGTTTCTGGATGATACTGCAATGTTAATAATTGTTGCACCATTGTATGTTCCTTTAATTATACAGTTGGGTTTTAGTCCTATCTGGTATGGTATTCTTTATACTATTACATGTCAGATTGCTTATCTTACACCTCCATTTGGATATAATCTATTTCTAATGAAGGCTATGGCTCCAAAAGAGATTTCTCTTAGTGATATTTATCGATCAGTTTGGCCCTTTGTGGCGCTGATGGTTATGGGCCTCGGAATAGTAATGGCATTCCCTGGTATAGCTACCTGGTTGCCGGATCTGGTGTATGCAAATTAGTTAATAATAAGACGTAGCAATGCTATATAGTATTGTTACGCCTCTATGGTTGAAATTAAATTTCGTTCTCTTCCTGGTATTATTATGTTCTAAATATTGTAAAATATATGTTGTCAACATGTTGTAGATAGTGATATTCTTCAGGAAAATCACGTATTTGAATTGTTCTGTATTATTTTGAATTATCTTGTGTTTTATTAAAAGCCTGGTCGGAAGCAAGCTTCCTGCTCGGCTATGCAACCAAAGGAGAAAAAAATGGTAAAAGAGATAACACGGTTTTCGTTTCCTGTGTCCATAATCTATGGGCCTGGTTCTATTGGGGAACTTCCTGGAGAGTTTAAAGAATTGGGAGTTAAAAAACCCCTGATAGTAACAGATCCCATGATGGAGAAGACAGATGCTTTTAAGAGTATTTTAAAAGTACTGGAAGTAAAAAGTATTGAATATAAGGTTTTTTCAGGTGTTCAGCCGAATCCTCATGATGTTGATGTTGAAAATGGTGTAGCTGTTTACAAATCTGCAAATTGTGATTTTATCATTGGTGTAGGTGGTGGAAGCCCTATGGACGCAGCAAAAGCGCTTGCTGTTCTTGTTGGAGAAGGTGGGGATATAGCAGATTACGATGCCCAATCCAGTACAAAAAAGGAAATAGTAGGGCCTCTTCCAAAAATTATTCTAATACCAACTACTGCTGGTACTGGAAGTGAAGTAGGAAAGTGCTCTGTAATCAGCTCAACCTCCCAGGGAAGAAAGATTTTTCTTTGCCATCAGCTAATGATCCCTGCAAGAGCTGTTTTGGATCCTGAATTAACAGTTAGTCTACCTCCTCATCTTACAGCTGCTACAGGAATGGATGCTTTAACTCACAATATTGAGTCTTTAACAGCACCTGTGTTTCATCCTATGTGTGATGGAATTGCTGTAAAAGGTATAGAGCTGGTTATAAATAACCTGGAAAAAGCTGTTAAAGATCCAACGGATATAGAAGCAAGAGGATATATGATGCTTGGTGCTATGATGGGTGCTGTTGCATTCCAGAAAGATCTTGGTACTGCTCATTCCCTGTCCCATGCATTATCAGCTGTTTGTAATCTCCAGCACGGTCTTGCCAATGCAATAGTTCTTCCTTTTGTTATGAACTATAACAAGGAAGTTTCCAAAAAAGAGTATACAATTGTTGCAAGAGAATTTGGCATTAACACATTCGGAATGGATGAGCTTGAGGCAGCTGAAAAAGCAATTGAAGAAGTTAAAGCCCTTAACAAGAGAATTGGAATACCAGCCTCTCTTAGGGAAGTAGGTGTAAAAGAAGAGCAGTTGGATGAAATAGGCGGAAAGGCCTTTCTTGATCCTTGTCATTATACAAATTCAAGAAGTTGTACTCAGGATGACCTGATGTCTCTTCTTAAAGAAGCTTACTAAGGAAAAGGAGGCACTATATGTCTAAGGGTTATACAGGTAAATTTTTACGTATCAATCTTACTGATGGTTCTACTAAAGTGGAAACTTTTAGTCAGGATTTTTATAGAAAGTATCTTGGCGGCGGAGGTTTTGGAACCTATTTTTTATTAAAAGAAACTGATGCAGATACAGATGCACTTTCTCCGGAAAATGTTGTTACAATTGCACCTGGTATTACAACTGGATCAGCTGTGAGTGGTGTGAGCCGATGTGGGCTTACTGCTTTATCTCCTGAAACAGGAGGGATAGGGGATTCTCAAGCTGGGGGAAGTTTTGGTCCCTATTTAAAACGTGCGGGTTGGGATGCTGTGATACTTACAGGTAAGGCAGAAAAGATGTCTTACATCTTAATTGAAGATGATAAAATTTCTATTCTTAGTGCAGATAATGTAAGTGGAAAATCGATACTTGAGGCCAGAAATGTTTTCGAAGAAAAATATGGTAAGAAAGGTGTTTCTGTTATGCAGTGTGGTCCTGCAGGGGAAAAACTTGTTAAATACGCTTCGGTTTCCAGTGATCTTCATGATGCCTACGGGCGAACAGGAATGGGAGCTGTGTTTGGCAGTAAAAATCTTAGAGCAGTTGTCGTAAAAAGTGCTGGGATTGTTGAGTTTGAGGATCCTGAGGGATTAAAAGCTCTGGCAAAAACTGCAATTTCAAGAATTCCAGGTTCCGGTTTTGTTTCAACAATAAAAAAATATGGAACAGAAGGTATTGTTGTAGGTAATGCCGAAGCAGGAAATCTTTGTGTTCATAACTATTCTACAGGTCATCACAAGGACTATGGAAAACTGGACAGAAGTAATTATGGAGAAGATTTTCTTGGAAAAGGAACAACCTGTTATGGTTGTGCTGTAGGATGTAGAAAGACTGTAAAATCAGAAGCTCCATATAAGGTTACAGATAAGCTCGGTGGTCCGGAATTTGAGACCATTGGTGTTCTTGGCTCAAATCTGGATATTTTTGATCCTGTTGCAGTGGCAAAAGCAAATGAGCTTTGTAATACTTATGGTATAGATACAATTACTTTAGGTGGAATTATTTCTTATCTGGCTGAATCTGTAGAAAAGGGTTTGATTACAGAAGATCAGATAGGTTATAAAGATTTTGGATTTGGTAATCCTGATGGAGTAATCTGGCTTATAGAGCAGGTTGGTAAAAGAGAAGGTATTGGTAATATTCTTGCTGATGGCTTTGAAGCTGCCATTAAGTTTTTTGGTGAAGAAACCAGAAAATATGCTGTTCATGTAAAAGGTCACGGATTTGCTGTTCATATGCCACAGGTTAAACCCTCTCTTGCTTTAATGTATGCTGTTGTTCCTCTTGGGGCTGATCATATGTCCAGTGAACATGACTGGTTGGTAACTGATGATTCCGAAGCTTCCAGAGGGCTTGGAATTCTGGAAACAGATGAAGTTAATTCCACAGGTACCAACAAAGTTCGTATGGCTGTATATTCCCAGTATTATTATTCTGTTCTGGATTCACTTAATTTATGTATGTTTTGCTGGGGTGCCGGAAGTCTGTATACTTATCCGGAGCTTGAGGATCTTGTTAAATATTCCACAGGTATGGATATGACTTTCTGGGAATTGATGATGGCTGGAGAACGTAAAATTACGATGATGCGTCTTCTTAATCTTAGAAGGGGTTTTACAGATAAGGATGATAAGCTTCCGGTTAAGATGTTTGAACCTCTATATGATGGTCCTTCAAAGGGAAGATCTGTAAATGAAAATGATTTTAACCGGATGAAAGCTGAGTATTATGGTTTTCTTGGTTGGGATGAAGCTGGTATTCCTCTAAAAGGTAAACTTGCTGAGCTTGGGCTTGAATGGGTGGATTGAGCAGTTTAATAAGTAACCTGTATTAACCCATGTCCCATAATCATAGAGGAAAATGATTGGATTTTTCCAATCATTACTTTATCAAGGATAACACCGCTGGGGAGAAGTAGGAGACCGTTTGACAATATTATGTCCTGGTTTAAATACATCCCCGGCTTTAGATCCTGGTAATTTATACTTTTTGAAGATCCCTTATTGGTTTCTTCAAAATGTAAAATGAATGATAAAAAATTTACCACCAGTTCAGGATCATAGATTATCCCGCTTTTTGATTCAATTCTGGAACATGCTTCTTCTGTCGGGAGAGCGAGTTTAAATTTATTCATATCGTAATCATTGATAATATGAATTATTCTTGCTTCTTTTGGAATTTCTCCGCTGGCAAGATTATCTGGAAATCCTGATCCATCATAATTTTCGTGATGGGATCGGATAATTGAAGCAATACTTTTTAGATTATAAATAGAATTGATAATCTTGAATCCTACAATTGGGTGTTCTTCAAATACTTTTTTATCTTCTTCCTTCATTTCATCATAGATTGTTTCAATTATCTCTGATTTTGACCCTACTAAACCAATATCATGAAGAAGGGCTGCATAGTAATTTAAATAAATGATATCTTTGGGTAATTTCATGTATTCACAAAATGATTTTGTCATTTCTGCAGTTCTGTTTAAGTGGCTCCCCAGAAAGAGGTTATCCAGAGAAATTGTTTCTGTAAGTAATTGAACCATACCCTGGAAGTTTCGTCTGAGGGTTTTTACTGTATGTTTTAAACTTGCAGATTTTTTTATTAGTTCCGAGTTTTCTTTTTTTAGTGCTGTAATCTCTGAAACAGGATTATCCATTCCTATACCTCCAGAACTTCTTTGTTAAATTATCGGTATTTTAACTGTAAGCTGTAGATGTTAATGCTATAGCCTTGTTTTAGGTTTGAGTCAAACCATTATATAGGAAGTACTTTAAGATTTTTTCTGTTTTTTATTCTAAAAGCTCTATTGGCTATTGACATGTGGTAGTTATGTTATTAACATATCATAATAACTAGACGTATTAACATGATAATAACAGAAGATGTTGTTTCTGTTACAATAAAAAATGTTAATTGTATTATTCTTAATGGAATGGAGAACTGTAAATGCTTGAGAAAAAACTATTATTTGCACCAGGACCTGTTATTACAGATAAGAGGGTTAAAGACGCTGCAATGGCACCGGATATTTGTCACAGAAGACCTATGTTTGAAGACATGTATGGAGAATTACGGGATAATCTTATTAAACTTTTTAAAGGGTCAAAAGAAACTCATACAACTTTTGTAGTAAGCGGATCCGGTACTTCGTCTAATGAGACTGTATTGTCGTCTGTTGTTGAAGACGGTAAAAAAGTTTTACTTATTACAAATGGCGAATTTGGAAACAGGTTAAGGGGTATTATTGAATGTTATGGTATGGGTATTACTGTTGTAGAACATGAATGGGCTGAAACTGTTGATCTACAGAGGGTTGAGAATGAGCTTAAGAGTGATAAAGATATCAGTTTAATTTCAATGGTCTTCCATGAGACAAGTACTGGTATGGTGAATCCGGTTCATGAAGTAGGTATGCTTGCTAAAAAGTATGACAAGATGTTTCATGTTGATACTGTCAGTGCAATTGGCGGTGAAGATATAGATGTCATAAGAGATAATATTGATTTTTGTAATGGTGTTCCTAATAAAGCGGTTGGTGGGCAGCCAGGAGTTGCTTTTGTTTGTGTTCGAAGAACAGCTCTTTCAAAGATAGAGAATGTAAAGCGTCGTAATATATATCTTAATCTACAGCACCATGTTAGAGAAGCCGAAAAACATAATCAAACACCTAACACTCCTTCTGTTGTTATGTTTATTACTTTAAATGAAGCTCTGAAGGTTCTATTTGAAGAGGGACAGGCAAATGTTATTGCAAGGTACAAGGAAAATGCTGCAATAATAAGAAAGGGGATGAGGGATTTAGGCTTAAAATTTTTACTGGATGATGAAAAACTAATGTCCAATACGGTAAGTTCTGTTTTTTTACCGGTCGGTATTAATGTTGATGATTTTCTTAACATAATGGATAACGAAGGCTACGTTCTTTATAAAGGTAAAGGGCCTCTTATTGATAAAAACCTTTTCCAGGCTGCTAATATGGGACAAATCCATGCTGCTGACAGCAGAGAATTTATTAAGGTTTTAGGAAGAGTTTTGGGAGAGATGCTGAAAACCAGGATTTAGCTTATTTCAATGGAGAAAAGATAATAGTTGACAGGAGAGATTTTACATATTATGATAACCGGACGATTGTATATTTAGATATCTAAATATACATATAAATATGGTTTATATTATTGAATAAGTTTTTGCATTGTTCCTATTTGGAAGAAGTGTAAAAAATTTACCTTTGTTAGCAATTAGATGTTATTGTTAATTCTGTAGCATCCATTACTATAAAATATTATCAAGGAGAGCGAAGATGAAAAGAAGTGTTTTGATTGTGTTCTTAGTATTGATACTTGTATCTGCTAATGTATTTGCAAATGGCAATACTGAAACAAAAGAGAACAAGGTTCTAAGGTTATTAACATGGTCGGGTTATGCCCCGGATGTGTTAATTGAGAAATTTGAAGCTGAAACAGGTTATACTGTAGAAGTTACTTATACCAGTAACGAAGAGATGATTTCTAAGTTAAGAGCTACCAGAGGTGGTGGTTATGATTTAGCTGAACCCTCTTTTGACAGAGTTCCGGCTGTAGCTGCTGAGTATGGTATTTATCAGCCTATTGATTATTCAAGAGTTGATCTGGACCAGGTAGAACCAAATATGCTGGAAGCTGTAAAAGCTACTACAATGGTAGATGGCAAGGGTTATGGTGTTCCCCATGTTTCCGGAACAAATGGTATGATCGTAAATAAAGCTTTAGCTCCTGATGTTAAAGATTTTAAAGATCTTCTTGACCTTAAATACGAAGGAAGAATTTCCTATAGAATGAAAAGACCTGTTATTATAGCAATGGGTTATGCTCTTGGTTATACTCCAATTGAAGATTATAATGACAAAGTTAAATATCAGGAATTTCTTGATGGTGTTGAAAAAGCACTTATTGCAGCAAAACCAGCAGTAAGAAATTACTGGGATAATGGAGATGCTTTGGTTGAATCAATGAGATCCGGAGAAGTTTGGGCAGCAATGGCATGGGAACAGCAGGGTGCTCGTCTTTATAAGGAAAATCCGGATATCGATTATTTAGCTGCAGAAAGTGGTGTAATTGGCTGGATAGACTGTTTTGCATTACCTTCAAAATCAGAGAATCTTGATGCTGCATATGCATGGATCAATTTCTCACTAAGACCTGAAAATGCTGCTGTCCTAACTAATTCAGTTAATTATATGACTGCATCAAAAGATGCCAGTCAATTTTATGAAGCAGAAGCAAAGGCTAATTTTGAGAGATGGTTTCCACCGGAAGTATTGGCTAAAATCCACTGGCACCAGGCAGTACCAGCAGGTATTGAAGAGATGGAAGGCAAGACAATGGACCGAATTAGAGCAGCTAAATAATTTAATTTTTGCTGGCAGGCGGTATTACCGCCTGCTATTTTTTTGTATTTTTAAATTTTAAAATAATAAGGATGGTACCATATGCAGATTGCTTTATCCGTAAAGAATCTAACAAAAAAATTCGGTGATTTTACCGCAGTTAATAATCTTACATTTGATGTTGAAGATG
>JGI24023J19991_10000394_pt1 | contig 33963 bp, 34 predicted proteins | sample Cruoilmetagenom1_FD_19991 | JGI IMG/M metagenome (IMG submission 19991)
GAAGCCGTCGGCCAGGCCATAGCGCAACATTATGCGCCGCAAGGGCCATCGGATGCGGTGCCGAGCCAGGCCACGGCCATCGTCGCCGCCCTGGGGGACAAGCTTTATAGTCTTGTCGGCTTTTTTGGTATCGACGAGAGGCCGACGGGATCGCGCGACCCTTATGCGCTGCGCCGCGCGGCGCTGGGCATCATTCGCATCGTTATCGAAAACGACTTGCGCATTGGTTTGGCGCATTGGTTCACGCGCACTGCCGAAGTCTATCGCGATATCGGCGAGGACGTTGTCTCGGAAAACTGGACCGATGCCTACGACGTCAACGCCGAGCTGCTGGCCTTCTTTGCCGATCGCCTCAAGGTCTATTTGCGCGATCGCGGCGCGCGTCACGACCTGATCGACGCGGTGTTTGCGCTTGGCCAAGAGGCGGGGAGCGCCGAGGGCGCCAAGGGCGCGCAAGAAAATCTCCAAGATGACTTGCTGTTGATCGTCAAGCGGGTCGAAGCGCTCGGCGAATTTCTCGAGAGCGACGACGGCGTAAACCTTTTGGCCGGCGTCAAACGGGCGCAGAATATCCTGCGCATCGAGGAGAAGAAGGACAAACGCGCCTACGATGGCGCGCTGGAGACCAAGCTTCTCAAGGACAAAGAGGAAAAGGCGCTTGCCAAGGCGATCGGCGAGAGCAAAGAAACGCTTACAAAGGCGCTGGAGCGTGAAGATTTTGCTGGCGCCATGGCGGTTCTGGCAAAGCTACGGCTGCCTGTGGATGCCTTCTTCGACCACGTCACCGTCAATGCGGACGACGCCAAACTGCGCGAGAACCGCTTGAAGCTGCTGGCGCAAATTCGCAGTGCGACGTTGAGCGTGGCCGATTTCTCCAAGATCGAAGGCTGAAGACCAGCTCGCAATGAGTAAATCGAAAACACCGAAGAAAGCGAAGGCGGCGGCCAAATGGGTCTACACCTTTGGCGATGGCGCAGCCGAAGGGCACGCCGAACTGCGTGAGCTGCTCGGTGGCAAGGGCGCAAACCTCGCCGAGATGTCCAAACTTGGATTGCCCGTTCCACCGGGCTTTACCATCACGACCGATGTCTGCGCCGCTTACTTCGCCAATGGCAACGCGCTGCCCGACGCGCTTCGCCCTCAGATTGAGGAAGCACTTGTTCGTGTGGGCGCGATGACGGGCGCGGCCTTTGGCGATGAAGCAAGTCCGTTGCTGGTCTCGGTGCGCTCGGGCGGCAGGGCCTCGATGCCCGGTATGATGGATACGGTGCTCAATCTTGGTCTGAACGATGCGACGTGCGAGGGGCTGGCGCGGCGCTCGGGCGATGCGCGCTTTGCCTTCGACAGTTATCGGCGCTTCATACAGATGTATGGCGACGTGGTGCTCGGTGTCGACCATCACCTGTTCGAGGACGTGCTCGACAACTTCAAGAACTTGAACGGCCATGGCTCCGACACGGAATTGACGCCGGAGGATTGGCGCGAGGTTGTGGAGGACTTCAAGGAGTTGGTCGAGACCGAACTCGGCGAACCGTTTCCGCAAGACATTTACGCCCAGCTGTGGGGTGCGGTGGGCGCGGTGTTTTCGTCTTGGAACACGGCGCGCGCGATCACCTACCGGCGGCTGCACGACATTCCCGACGACTGGGGAACGGCCGTCAACATCCAGGCCATGGTGTTTGGAAACATGGGCGAGACGAGTGCGACGGGCGTCGCATTCACGCGCAATCCTTCGACTGGTGAAAAGGCGATTTTCGGCGAATTTTTGGTCAACGCCCAGGGCGAAGACGTGGTGGCGGGCATTCGCACTCCCCAGAGCTTGAGCGAGCGCGCCCGGCTCGAGATGGGTGACAAGGCGGCCTCGCTCGAAGCGCTGATGCCCGTACTTTTTACGGAGTTGACCGACGTTTGCGATCGGCTCGAAGCCCGTTTCAGCGACATGCAAGACGTCGAGTTCACCATCCAGGAGGGCAAGCTCTGGATGCTGCAGACGAGAAACGGCAAACGCACCATCAGCGCCGCGCTGAAAATCGCCACCGACATGGTTGGCGAGGGGTTGATAAGCCAGAGCGAAGCGGTGATGTGCGTCGAGCCGCAGGAGATCGACAAGCTGCTGCATCCCACCCTCGATCCCGATGCCGAGCGTCATGTGATCGCGACGGGTCTCCCGGCTTCGCCCGGGGCGGCGACGGGCGAGATCGTATTCGATGCCGACGAAGCCGAGGCGCTCGCCGCCCAAGGACGCAAAGTGATCCTGGCGCGTACCGAGACCTCTCCCGAAGACATTCACGGCATGCACGCCGCTCAGGGCATCCTCACCACGCGCGGCGGCATGACATCGCACGCGGCCGTGGTGGCGCGTGGAATGGGGCGGCCATGCGTTTCGGGAGCGGGGCGGGCGCGGATAGACCAAGAGGCGCAGACGCTCAACGTTGATGGACTTGTGATCGCAAAGGGCGAGGTCGTGACCTTGGACGGCACCAGCGGCGAGGTGCTGAAGGGCGAGGTGGCGCTGCGTCAGCCCGAGCTCAGCGGCGATTTCGTGACATTGATGGGCTGGGCGGACGAGTTGCGCCGTCTGGGTGTGCGGGCCAATGCGGAGACGCCGCACGACGTGGCCCAGGCGCGTGATTTCGGCGCCGAGGGTATCGGGCTTTGCCGGACGGAGCACATGTTCTTCGAGCCCGAGCGGATCAGCGCGGTGCGCGAGATGATCTTGGCCGCCGACGAAGATGGCCGACGGACGGCGCTGGACAAGATCCTGCCCATGCAGCGCGGCGATTTTGTCAAAATCTTCGAGATCATGGGTGAGCTGCCGGTCACCATTCGGCTGCTCGATCCTCCTCTGCACGAGTTTTTGCCGAACGAGGGGGAGGACGTGGCGGACGCCGCCCTGGCGCTGGGGGTCGAGGAGAAGGCGTTGAAACAGCGCATCGCCCAGCTCAAGGAGTTCAACCCCATGCTCGGCCATCGCGGCTGCCGGCTGGCGATCAGCTATCCCGAGATCACCGACATGCAGGCGCGTGCGATTTTCGAGGCGGCGTGTGAGGTGACGCAATCAAGCGGAAGGGCGGTGAAGCCCGAAATCATGGTGCCGCTGGTGCTTGCCCGCAACGAACTGGATTTTATCAAAGCGCGCATCGATGCGGTGGCCGAGGCGGTGGGGCGGGAGCGCGATGTGACGATCGACTATCAGGTCGGCACCATGATCGAATTGCCGCGGGCCTGCTTGCGGGCCGGAGAAATCGCCAAGACGGCTCAGTTCTTCAGCTTCGGCACCAACGATCTGACGCAGACGACGATGGGGCTGAGCCGCGATGATTCAGGGCCCATCATGAGCGATTACCTCGCCCGTGGAATACTGGAGGCCGATCCCTTTGCCCAGCTCGATGAAGCAGGCGTGGGCGAATTGGTCGCTATCGGCGCCGCGCGGGGGCGCGAGGCGCGCGAGAACCTGAAGATAGGGATCTGCGGCGAACATGGCGGCGATCCTCAATCGATCGATTTTTTCGAGCGCGCTGGGCTCGATTATGTCTCCTGCTCGCCCTTCCGGGTGCCGATCGCCCGTCTTGCAGCCGCCCAGGCGGCGTTGCGGGCGAGGGCCGGGAAAGGCACAAAATAATACCCTCGCAGCACCACATTTTGTCCAAATTTCCCTTGCAGTGTGTCGAAATAACAACAGACGGGGAATCGGGCACACCGGGTGGATTTAAGACTCAGTTAAGAGTTCTCCTGCCTAATTGACCGAATTCCATTGGGAAAGTGCCTGCATAAAGGGGAAAAAACCCATGCAGGCGGGGGGAAGTACGTCTCGTCGGTTTCCGGCGCTTCTCCAAAAAATTGGTCAATTTGGACGGCAGGACGTATGAGTCGACGCACCACCAGCCGAATTCGGCGCTTGATTGGCACAATTGCGCCGATAGTGCTCTTTGGATTGGGTTACATCACCGCTGATGCCTCCACCGTGCTGATGCGCATGGAGCTGATGCTGTCGGGCGAGGGTTCGGCGCACCAAAGAAGCGTTGGCGAAGATCAGCGTCCGCTCGAGGCTACGGGACGCACTGCCGCGCTCTTTACAAAGTCGGGCAAGGGACCCCGGGCAGACCACTACGCCGCCCAGATTCGCACCAGCCGGATCGCCAGACAGCCGGCCCGCGTGATGGCCGCACTGGCGCCGCTCGATGTCGAAATCACGGGATCCATTGGTGCGGAAAAACACACCATCAACCGCCGCCGCAAAACCGGATCGCTGCGCCGGCCAGCCGCGCCGCTGATAACCCAGGCTCAGGTCAACTCGCCACTGATGATGGCTTCGCTGGCGGGCTCGACCGCTTACACGTTCAGCCGGGCGCGCGCGGCGCTCGCCGACCGGAAGGCGCATGTCCTTAAAGGCAAGGCGCCGTCGAAGATTTCCCGCGGCCTCGTCTTTCAAGGCGAGAGCGAAGATGAATACCAGGCCCGGCAGCGCCGCTGTTTGGCAACCGCAATTTATTTCGAAGCCCGCGGCGAGCCGATGCGGGGTCAGCTGGCCGTCGCACAGGTGGTCATGAACCGGGTGCGCACGCCCCATTATGCCGACACGATTTGCGGCGTCGTCTATCAAGGCCAGTGGCAGCGTAAGGGTTGCCAGTTCTCATTCGCTTGTGATGGACAGGCCGACGTGCCGCGCAACAAAGAGCTGTGGGGTCTCGCCAACACGCTGGCCAAACGGGTAACCCAAGGCAAGGTATGGCTTGCCGATATCGGTTACGCCACCCACTACCACGCCACCTATGTGAAGCCGCGCTGGCGCCGCGAGATGAATCGCATCAAGAAAATTGGGCAGCATATTTTCTACCTGATGCCCCAACGTCCGATACGCGAGGCCGAAGCCGTCAAGACCAGTCCAGACCTAGGTCCAGTGCTGGCGCAGAGTGGGTAAGGGCGCCGATCGAAATCAGATCGACGCCGGCATCGGCAATCGCCCGAACGGTTTCCAAAGTCACGCCGCCTGAAGCTTCCAGCACCGCACGACCCTTTGCGGTCTTGACCGCTTGGGCCAGGGATTTGACGTCCATATTGTCCAGCAGTACGGCGTCGACCTTGTGTTTAAGGGCTTGTTCGAGCTGATCGAGCGAATCCACTTCCACCTCTATTTTGACCATGTGGCCGGCGTAAGCGCGCGCGCCAGCAATGGCTTTGCCGATGCCTCCTGCAGCGGCGATGTGATTGTCCTTGATCAAGATTGCATCCGACAGGGTGAAACGATGATTGGCGCCGCCGCCCATGCGCACCGCGTATTTCTCGAAGGCGCGCAGGTGTGGCGTCGTCTTGCGGGTGCAGCAGACCCGGGCGCCGGTGCCGGCGATCTCATCCATATAGCGGCGGGTTAAGGTCGCGATGCCGCTCAGGTGACAGAGATAGTTGAGCGCGACCCGTTCGCCGGTCAACAACGCGCGCGCGTTGCCCTGGATCCGCGCGATGGTTTCGCCCGCTTTCGCCATGCCGCCGTCGCCGATTTTCTCTTCGAAGTGCGCGCCATGATGGAACGTTTTGAAAGAGGCCTCGGCAAACTGGATGCCGGCGATGCAGCCGGCCTGGCGCGCCACGATATCGGCTGTGGCGGTCGCGTTCTCGTCGATGGTGGCCAGGGTGGTGATGTCGCCGGCCTGACCCAAATCCTCATCGAGCGCTGCCGCCACTGCGCGGTAGACCTGGAATTGCGGCAGGCGGCCGGTGTCGCTGTCGCCGGTCATGCAGAGAGCACGGCAGAGGCGGCGTGGGCGGGTGGACTGCTTCGTTCGAGCAGGCGTGCGCCGATGCGCTCCAGGCGGGTGAGCGACAGGTAACTGCGGCGCGCGCGATCGGCGCGGGGATCGGGAAAATCGGTGCGGAAATGGGCGCCGCGGCTTTCCTTGCGCTCCAATGCCGCGCACGCAATGAAGCGTGCAGCGAGCGCCATGTTGGCCAAGGCCGGGGGCGTATCGTGCTCAGCTTCGATGGCGCGCAGGGCAGCGATTGCCCGCTCCAGGCCGCCGCGCTCGCGAACCACGCCCACATGGGCGCTCATCAGACCGCGAAGCTCCTCGACGCGGGCGGCAAGGATGGCGTCGCTGGAGGTCGTGCGCTGCTTGGGCGGCTTGGCGACCTCTGCGTGGCCTGTTCGCGTCGCGGTCAGGCTGGCGATGTCTTGGGCGACCCGGGCGCCGAAGACCACCGTCTCGAGCAGCGAATTGGAGGCAAGTCGATTGGCGCCGTGGACGCCGGTGGAGGCAACTTCGCCGCACGCCCAAAGTCCCTCGACCGTGGTCCGGCCGCTGGCATCGGTCAACACGCCGCCCATGTGGTAGTGGGCGCCCGGCTGGATGGGGATGGGGTCGGTCGCTGGATTGAGCCCAGCCATTTTCGCGTTTTCGAACAGCGCGGGGAATTCGGCCTCGACGCGCGTGCCGATCGCCTCGCGGCAATCAAGAAAAGCACCGCGGCCGCTCAGCACCTCGGCGAAGACGGCGCGGGCCACGATATCGCGCGGCGCCAATTCGGCGTCGGGGTGGACGCCCAGCATGAATCGCTTGCCTTGGCCGTTGATCAGCAGGGCGCCCTCGCCACGCAGCGCTTCGGTGGCGAGCGGCGCTGGATCGCGCCCGACATCCATCGCGGTCGGGTGAAACTGCATGAACTCGGCATCGGCGATCACGGCGCCGGCGCGCGCCGCAATGGCCAAACCGTCGCCGTTGGCGCCTCTGGGATTTGTGGTGATGGAGTAGAGCTGGCCGAGGCCTCCAGTGGCAAGCACCACGGCGCGGGCTGGCAGGTGCATCGGTTGGCCTGTCCCCCAGCTGCCGGTCGTCGAGAGAGCGATGCCGCTGACGCGGGCCCCGTCAAGCAACAAGCCATGGGCGGCAAAGCCGTCGAGCACACGGATAGACGGCGTCTCCAGCGCGGTCTTGGTGATTGCCGTCATGATTGCCTTGCCGGCCATATCGCCCTTGACGCGCGCGATGCGCCGCGCGCCGTGAGCTGCTTCGCGGGAGAGTTTGAGCTTGCCTTCGAGATCACGGTCGAAGGGCACGCCGTAGCCCAGCAAATCGTCGAGGCGCTCGGGCGCGTCGCGGGCGAGCAACCGGGCAATGCCCTCGTCCACCAGACCGGCGCCGGCGGCGATCGTGTCTCTGGCGTGATCCTCCGGCCGGTCGCCTTCACTCACCGCGGCGGCGATACCGCCCTGGGCGGAGGCGCTGGATGTGCGCTCGCCAAGGGGTGCGGCGGCAATCAGCGTGACCGGCATGGGCGCCAGTTTGAGCGCGGTGAAGAGCCCGGCCAGCCCGGCGCCGACGATAACGACATCGCCGGCGTCACTGGCCGAGGGTGACGGAAAGTCAGCTGTTCTTGCCCTGTTGCCCATTGGCGTCCCCGGTTGGCTCCCTGTCAAAACGTCTCGCGTGGTTTCAGGTCTTGAGTGCAATCATAGCCTCGACGGAGCGGCGTGCGCGCTCGGCCACGCCTGAGTCGATCGTCACTTCGTCTTTCATGTAGACGAGAGAATCCAGGATCTTGGGTAAGGTGATGCGCTTCATATAGGGGCACAGATTACACGGCCGGATGAACTCGACGCCCGGCGTCTCCACCGCCACATTGTCGCTCATGGAGCACTCGGTCACCATCATCACCTTCGCCGGCCGATTGGTCTTGACCCAGTTGATCATACCGCTGGTCGAGCCCGTAAAGTCCGCTTCGGCGAGCACGTCGGGCGGGCATTCGGGGTGGGCGATGATCTTGAGGCCGGGATCGGCCTCGCGCGCCTGACGAAGTTCCTCCGGCGTGAAGCGCTCATGCACGATGCAATGACCTTTCCAGGCGATGATTTCGACTTGCGTTTGGGAGGCGACGTATTTCGCCAGATATTCGTCGGGAAGGAAGATCACCTTGGGTGCGCCAAGAGATTCGACGATTTTGACCGCGTTCGATGAGGTGCAGCAAATGTCGCATTCGGCCTTCACCTCGGCGGAAGTGTTGACGTAGGTGACGACGGGAACGCCGGGATAGGCCTCGCGCAAGGCGCGCACGTCGGCGGCGGTTATCGAGTCGGCGAGCGAACAGCCGGCCTTCATATCGGGAATCAGAACCGTCTTGTCGGGATTGAGCAGCTTGGAGGTTTCCGCCATGAAGTGGACGCCGCACTGGACGATAATCTCAGCATCGGTATTGGCCGCTTCCTTGGCAAGCTGCAGGGAATCTCCCATGAAATCGGCGATGCAATGGAAGATTTCCGGCGTCATGTAATTGTGCGCCAAAATGACCGCGTTGCGCTCTTTTTCAGCTCGTTGATCGCGTTGATATAGGGGGCGAAGGCCGGCCACTCGACGGGCGGAACAACCGATGAGACCTGTTCGTAATCGGCCCGCGTGGCTTTGGCCAGCTCAGCTGTGTAGCTGAGATCGGGCATGTCGAGAACGCCATATTTTTTTGCTGCGCCGGAGAGGGCGGTTTCGCTTGCAGCCGTTGCCATGGGATCCTCCTTACCTCGGAAAGTCTTTATATGCTCAATATGAGTATATAGGGGGCGTTAAAACATCCGGCAATGGGCCGGCGCGCAAATTCCATACTTTAACTGCGTCCCTAAAGAACAAATGCTCATTTGTAATATAAGCCATGACGGCGAATTTTTCCAGAGGGCAGGCAATTGCCCCTCTGGGCCCGGCACCGGTATATACTTGTCGGTATCTGCCCCAGGGAGAACGACGATGAGTTTGATCAGAGGTTGTTTTGTGTGCGCGGGCATGGCGCTCGCGCTGTTTGTTGCCGCACCAGGCGATGCCCAGGCGCGTGACGAGCGCGTCGCCAGCCAGGTCGACGCCAAGTCATTGTCCAAAAAGAAACAGACGCGGCTCGGCCTCTATGTGACCGCGGCCGAGNCCGGCGAACTGCTGAAATCNCATNCCGACATCTTGCTGATAGACGTGCGCACGCGCGCCGAAGCAATGTTTGTCGGCATGCCCGGCCCGGCGGTTAAGAACATCCCGTTCCTCCATCTCGGCAGCTACGCATATAACCCGAAGAAAAAGACCTACAAGCTCGATCCCAATCCCGCTTTTGCGGGCGAATTGGCCCGCCTCGTGGAGCAACGGGGCGGCGATAAATCGACGACCTTGATTTTGATGTGCCGCTCGGGCACGCGCAGCGCCAAGGCCGCGAACGAGCTTGCCAAGCTCGGCTACGCCAACGTTTACTCGATGGTCGACGGTTTCGAGGGCGACAGCGACAAACAGGGCCGGCGCACGGTCAATGGCTGGAAGAATGCGGGCCATCCCTGGACCACGAAACTCGAACAAGAGCGACTCTACAAAGAACCCAAATAGCCGCCCTCAGGTGCGAACCCGCACCCCTGGCGCAGGACGCTCGAGCAGTGCTTCGCGCCGGAAGCGGTAGAGTTTGGCCGGGCGCCCGCCGGTTCGCGTATCGACATCGCCCGTTGGCTCGACGAGCCCGGTGTTTTCCACCAGCCGCCGGAAGTTCTGTTTGTGCAGATGACTGCCGAAGACGGCCTCGACCGTTTTCTGCAGCTTAAACAGCGTGAATTCCGAGGCCAGCAACTCAAACACCAGCGGCCGGTATTTGAGCTTGGCGCGCAGCCGCCCCATGGCAGTGGCCAATACGCGGCGGTGGTCGAACTGCATCGGACGCCCCAAGGGCGGCAAGTCCTGCCAGGCGCCGGCCGCCTCGCGGCCGTCGCGGCCGGCTTCGGCCAAAAGACCGGCCTCGTAAAGCAGTTCGTAACGCTCCAGCACCTTTTCCTCGTCCCANCGTCCGCCTTCCATGCCGAAGCAGATGTTGAGCCGCTCGAGCCGTTTGAGCGGGTGCGGCGAGGCCTCCTGGTCGGAATCGCGCTTCGCCCACGTCCGCAACCGCGGCTCGATCACCTGCGTCAGTATCTGTGGCTCGCCGGTGCGCCGGTCTTCCCAGGGAAAATAGTGGTACCAGGAGCGCCACGCGGTGCCCGGCAAGGGCGCGTCCGCGCCGTGGGGGGTGAGCGCCAAATAACCGATGGAGACGACGTGGGGTCCGCGGTCGCCCTGCTCGGCGTGGCGTCCCCGGTCGCCGAACGTATAGAGCTGCTCCACATAGCCCAGTTCAAGCCCCGTCTGCTTGGCCACCCAGCGCCGCAGGCCGATCTCCAGCGTCCGGTGGTCGAGCGGTGTGAACGGGCCATAGGGCAAACCATCCCAAATATGCTCGCTTCTGCCGGCGGCGTGCACGATCAGAATTTGCGGCTGATCCTTCTCCAGGCTGACGATGGCGGCGTTCAGCCCAATTTCGATGGGCGCGTCGCCGGAGCGGACCGATCCTGTTGTCTTGGCCGGGGCTGAAGCGGTGCGTGTCATGAACGGGGTCCCAAACTAGAGCGCGAGCGTCGCATCGAGTTCGAAGACGTCCGCCTCGAACGCCATCTCGCCGCGCCCGATGAGATCGATCGCATCCAGCATGCGGCCTTCTCTTTGCAACAGTCCATCGGCCAGGTGTATGAGCCGGCGGTTGGGTGTGGCGGTCGGCGAGGCATCGCGGATGGATTTTGCGATTGTGCGCTCGTCGCAACCTGGATTGAGCGTACAAAGCGTGATGAACGCGGCTGCCGTCGAGCGGCTGATCCCGGCCCAGCAGTGGATCATCATCGGCTGGGCCCGGTCCCAGGACTTGGCGAATTCCACCAGTTCGGCGACGTGACTTTCGTTGGGCGGCACCAGGCCCTGTTGGGGCTCGATGATGTCGTTCATCGAGAGCCGCAAGTGCCGCTCGGGCATAATGCTCTCGGGCGTGGCAATGTGCGTCTCGCCATTGATCAGCGTCACCAGACACTGAACCCGTGCGGTGCGAACCGTGTCTTCGACCGCGCTCAACGGTCCAACGATCAGGCGTTTTTCACTCATCGCGTTCCAAATCTAGCGGCTGTGTGTGGCGGGGGCAAAACGGAATATACGTCCCATTCGCGCGCCTTACCCCTTATGTCGTGAGTTGTTGAAATCGTTCAAGATAGCCCCGCTGTGCCTCGGGGGCGGGCAAGGGCTGCAAATAGGACAGATCCTCGCGCAAGCTGGCCTGGCCCCGCCGCGGGCTGGTGAAGAGCCGGCGCGCCTCGCTTTCCTCAAATCCTGCCAGGTGTATGGCCTCGAAGAAGGCGGCCAGCCTGTCGGCGCGTTTGATCGCGTCCGTCACCTTGGCGGGCAGGCGCGCCGGCAAACCGAATCGGATGTGAATGGCCTCGAGAAGGCGCAATTCGAGCGATTTGTAGTCCAGCCCGATCGCTGCCTTGAATGGAGAAATGAGATCGCCGATCACGTATTCGGGTCCATCGTGCAGCAGAGCAGCCAGGCGCCAGTTGTCGGCGAGCGCGGGTTCGAGAACGCTGGCGATATGCTCCACGAAAACGCAGTGCTGGGCGACAGAGAAAGCGTGATCGCCAAGCGTTTGCCCATTCCAACGCGCCACACGGGCAAGTCCGTGCGCGATGTCCTCGACTTCGACGTCGAGCGGCGAGGGGTCGAGCAGATCGAGGCGGCGGCCACTCAGCATGCGTTGCCAGGCGCGGGGCGGTTTGGACTTGGCGGCGGTCACGGCGGCTCAGGCTGCCGTCGGCGTAAAGCCGGCCGCCAGCTCGGCGCAGACGCTGTGCCTGTGGCAGCCCGTCAAATGGTCGTTGACCATGCCGACCGATTGCATGAAGGCGTAGACGGTGGTGGGGCCGCAAAACCGGAATCCCTTTGATTTCAGCGCCTTGGCCATGGCCGCGCTGATCGGCGTCTGAGCCGGAATGTCCGTGTGACTGCGGAAGGCATTCTGTTTCGGCGTACCGTCAAGAAAGTCCCAGAGAAACAGGCTCAGGCTCTGGGTCTGGCGCAAATCGAGATAGGCTCTTGCGTTGGCGATCGTCGCTTCGATTTTGGCGCGGTTGCGGATGATGCCGGGATCGGACATGAGTTCGGCCACCTTGTCGCTGTCATATCCGGCGACCTTCTCGGCATCGAAACCGTCGAACACTTGGCGGAAATGTTCGCGCTTTTTCAAAATAGTGATCCAGGAAAGTCCGGCCTGGAAACCCTCCAGCACCAGCTTTTCGAAAAAAGCGCGGTCATCGCACTTGGGCACGCCCCATTCATCGTCGTGATAGGCGACGTAAATGGGTTCGGAATTCGCCCAGGCGCAACGCGGCAGGCCGTTGGACTCTGTGGTCACGTCTTACCGCCTTCCACGGGCACCTCGAAGCTTGCCCATTCGGGCTGACGCAGCCGGATCGTCACGTCGCCGGCGCTGATGGCGCGGCCTTCGGCGCGGGCTTTTTCGGCCCGGTCGAGACGCAACAGCGCCAAGCCGGACGTATCGGAGACCGAGCCCAGGCGCCCGATCGCCATGCCCGAGGCCGAAATCTCGCAGCCGTCACCGGGCAGTGCCGCAATCCCTTCGACCGGCACGATGCGTTTGCGCGCCGTACCGCGGTGCTCCATGCGCGAGACGACCTCTTGGCCGACATAGCAGCCTTTTTTGAAGTCCACGCCGTTCAACTGGTCGAAATCGGCCTCGTGCGGAAAAGCATCGCCGAATTCGAAATCCTTGCCGCCCTCGGGAATGCCAAGTCCGATGCGATGGGCATGGTAAGCCGTCTCGGGCGCTGGCGCGCAGCCCGTTGCGCCGGGATCGACGCCGCTTGCCATGATGAGGCGATGTCCGAGGCCCGCCAGGCGCGGATCGTCATAGCAGGCGCGGGCGTCTTTTGCCTGCGGCGCGCCACCCCAGGCCGCGCAGACGGTGTGTCCCTCGGAGATATCCTCGATCTCGACCGCCGCGCGAAGCTTATAGAAGGTCAGCCGCTTGGCGAGTTCGCTCGAGCTGGACTTCGGACACTCGAGCAGGAAATCAGATCCCTCGGCGACGACGAAGAAATCAAACAAGATTTTGCCTTGCGGCGTCAGCAGACCGGCGTGTATGGCTGCACCAGCTTGGAGGCGATCCATGTCGTTCGTGATGAGCCCCTGCAGGAAGGTTTTGGCCTCGTCGCCTGCCACGGCCAACACGCCGCGGTCGCTGAGTTTCGAAATGGTGCAGTCGGGTTTTGTCATGACAAGGGGTAATCTCGCGGCTTGAACGGCACACCAGATCTATTTAATCCAAGCGCAGGCTTCAAGCGCGGACACGATAAAAGGGCGGCATCCATTGGCGGATAAATTCGATCTCATTGTCAAGGGCGGTATGGTCGTCAGCGACGGCAAGAGCGCCATCGCAGATATCGGTGTGGTTGACGGACGAATTGCCGAGATCGGGTCGCTCGCAAGCGGGGCCGATCGCGTCATCGAGGCGGCCGGCTTGCACGTCTTGCCCGGCGTCATCGACAGCCAGGTGCATTTCCGGGAGCCGGGCGCCGAGCACAAGGAAGATCTTGAAAGCGGCAGCCGGGGCGCGGTCGCGGGCGGCGTGACGGCCGTTTTCGAAATGCCGAACACATCGCCGCCCACAACCAGCGCCGATGCGCTTGCCGATAAGGTGGCGCGGGCAACAAACCGCATGTTTTGCGACTTTGCCTTTTACGTGGGTGCGACGCGCGAGAACATTGGCGAGCTTGGCCGCCTGGAGCGCCTGCCGGGTGCTGCCGGCGTCAAAGTCTTCGCAGGGTCATCGACGGGCTCGCTGCTGGTGGACGATGATGCCTCGCTCAAGGCGATTATTGAGACGATCGGCCGCCGGGCTGCCTTTCACTCCGAAGACGAAGCACGCCTTAATGCACGCAAAGGCTTGCGGCGTCCGGGCGACCCGGCCAGCCACAGCGAATGGCGGGACCCCGAAGCCGCGCTTATTTCGACACAGCGGCTGGTCGGTTTTGCGGAAGCCGCCGATGCACGCATCCATGTGCTGCATGTCACCACTGCACAAGAAATGGCGTATCTTGCCGGGCACAAGCAGGTGGCAAGCGTCGAGGTCACGCCACAGCACCTCACCCTGGCTGCGCCGGAGGCCTATGAAGTCCTTGGAACCAAAGCGCAAATGAACCCTCCCATCCGCGACGCCGAGCATCGCGACGCCCTTTGGGAGGGATTGCGTGCGGGCACGGTCGATGTGATGGGCTCCGACCACGCACCCCATACGCTCGACGAAAAATCCAAGCCNTATCCCGCTTCACCCTCGGGCATGACGGGCGTTCAGACGCTGGTGCCGGTCATGCTCGATCACGTGAACGCGGGCAGGCTCTCCCTGGAGCGTTTCGTCGATCTCACCAGCCATGGTCCCCAAAGGATCTTCGGGATTGCCGGCAAGGGGCGCATCGCGCAGGGCTACGACGCCGATCTCACCATCGTCGATCTCAAGGCCGAGCGAACCATCGAAGACGCCTGGATCGAAAGCAAATCGGGCTGGACGCCCTTTGCCGGCCGCAAGGTGACGGGTTGGCCGGTGGGCACGATCGTGCGCGGACACTGCGCGATGTGGCAGGGTGTGATCGCCGAGGCCGCCCACGGTCAGGCGGTTCGTTTCGAAGCGACGGTATAGCAGCCGAAGTCTGGATTTCGGCCGGTGCGGCCGCGCTATTTTCTGCGCGTAAAGGCGTGCCAGGTGCCGTCCTTGCCGATTGCGACGCGGTAATAGGCGTAGGTCTTGGCCGCGATCATCTGCTTGACCGCCTCGGCCTCGCCAAGGCGATAGATTTCAACGGTTTGTGCTGGGGTCAGGCCATCGAGCGGCAGCTCGGCAAAGGCGGGCCAGATATAGGTCTCTTCCGTTCCCCCGCCACTGACCCGAACGCCGTCGGCTTCCAGCACCTCGATCAAGGCGGCCAAGACCGAGCGGCCCTCGCCATCGGCCGAAGCTGCCTTCCAATGGGCAACCGGATCCTTGACCGGTTCGGGCCCCAGGATCGGTTTGAGCTCGTTCATTTGCAGGACGCGGTTGAGCGCTGCGAGGTCGCCGGAGCGCGCTGCTGCGAGTATGGCCTGGCGCGTGCGGGCAACGGGTTCGGGCAGCGCATTTTCGGTTTTCAGGATTTCATATGTCGGCTGCGAGACAGCGGGCGAGTTGGCATCGTCGCAAGCCGCCGCGCCGATGGTTGCAACGGCGATCAGCTGCGCCATCGCGATGGAGAGCGCGATGGTTCGCGGCGAGCTATTGCCGGATGACATGATCGCAACCTCGGGCTTAAGCCGTGTGGGCTATGAGATGATCCGATTCGCGGTCCGGCGCGCAAGCCGCAGGTGCGGGCCGTGGTGTACGGGCGGGTGGCAGGCGGGGCGTTATTGCGTCGTGCGGTGGAGGGTGAATTCACCGTGTTCGATACGGCGCGTAAGGCCCTTGGTCATTTCCGAGACGGCGTCTTCGCCATAGGCCGAGACGAGGTCGGAGAGGGCAGCGAACAACGCAGCGTTGGCCAGCATCTCAGGCTCTACGCCGTCGTGCAAAGCTTCTTCCCACGCCTCCAAAATGTAGTGCAGGGCGGCGCGTCTGTGCTCGTCATGGTCTGACAGAATTGCAGTACGCATTCGCATTAACTCGTGCATTGTTGCTCCCCATGTCGGTCTCCGGCGTGCCGGATCCGTTTCGCTTAGTCTCCGTCCTATCACAGGGTTCTTCGGGAACCGATGGCGCACTTCGATTAACCGTTAAATGGTTAACCCGGAGAGGCGGTCACAAATTGGGGTGTCAGCGGTTTTGCTGCACGAGCACCGTGGCAATCTGCTCGCCCTCTTCCATGAACCGGTCGATGGCGGTGCGGGCCGGATCGGTACAGGATCGGTAGGTGCGCCGGTAACCGCGGTAGCCCTTGTTGAAGCCCTTCACCAGCTTGGCGCGCCGGATTGCGGTGGTGCCCTCGACGTTCACCAGTTCCTCCATCTGTTTGCGCCAGATCTGACCTTCCTCGGCGCCGCAGAGTTCGCGCAAATAATGTACCGCGCCCAGGATTTCGGAGAGCCGCATCAGGCGATCGTCATAGGGCCGGTCGTCGGCGGTCGAGCGTCGCTGGGCGGCGCCGGGCCCGGTAAGCAACAGGGCCAAAAGCGTCGCGATCAAGCCGGTGCGCGCGAGCCGGTATAGGGCAGAAAGACGCATGCCGCCTATGTAACCGAAAAGGCATGGCGGGCATAGGGCGGGGCGCCGATCAGCAACTCGCGAGCTTGATTGCGGCAGCGGCGATAATTTTCGCGGTTCCCGGGGTAAGACTGAGGCTCGAAAGCGCGCCGGGCCTCACCCAGCACACCGCCGCCGCATCGCCGGCCGCCTTCGCTTCGCCCGATCGCCAGCGGCCGTAAAAGGCGGCCACCCCATAGCGGCCGGCAAAGCCTTCCGGGGCGGCGTTCGGCACGACGTCGACCAGACCGGCAAACCCCAACAGCTCCGCATCAACGCCCGTTTCCTCCAGCAGCTCGCGTACTGCGGCTTGCCGGGCCCGCTCGCCCGGTTCGATGGCGCCGCCCGGCAGGCTCCAGGTGCCGGCAAAGGGCGGGGCGGCGCGCTTGACGAGCAGAACTTCGCCATCGCGAAAGATGGCGGCGCTGGCGCCGGCGCGGGGCATCGGTTTTGGCTGGGTCATGGTCGGGCGGCCTCTCTGGCGCCCGGCAGTCTGGCGACGGGCGAATGATCAGTCGAAAAGCGCGTCGACGGCGGCTTGAGCCTCATCGCCTGCATGGGCGTCTGCCTCGACTTCGGCGGCCTCGTCCGGCCCGCCATTGACGATTGCCGCAACGTGCATGATCAGGCTTTGGAGTTCCGGTACGCATTTGCCGCAAAGCGATTGCAGGGCATCGATATTGCCCGTGTCCACCAATTTTTCCACCTCTTGCAGCGCCAGCACCATTTCCTGGTCCAAATCTGCGACGGCGAGATCGAATGCCTCGCGGACCTGAACGGGCGCGTTTTCGTAGGCCGCAACTGCGAGAGCCTTATCGCGGAAACCCGATTCGTCGAAATGTTCCTCGTAGGACATCGGGCTCCACTTGGAGAGGTCGGCGGCCAGCTCGCCAGGCGCCGCCGGCAACATTTCAAGCAGCATCACCACTTCATTGAAATGATTGAGATAATCAGTCGTCAAAAGGGTGGTGGGATTGATGTTGGTGCCGACCGTGTGAGCTCGGATGTGCTCAAAAATGGCATCGCGATATGTGCTCGCCAGATCGTCACGCGATTCGGCATTCCAGGTTTCATTCTTACGGAATGGCACGACAGTCATAGCCGGTACTCCATACAAGGCCGGTTCGAACCGCCAAGCATGACCGACGAGGGTTGCGAAAGCCTTACCAGAGCGCGGAGGGGCGCATTTGCGGACTTAAAGCATTTTGCCCGGATTGAGGATGCCGCTGGGATCGAGGGTGCGCTTGATGTCGGCCATCAATGCCAGCTCGACGTCTCCTTTGACGCGGGTCAAAAGCTCGCGTTTCATGCGACCGACGCCGTGTTCGGCGCCGACGGACCCATCCAGCGATACAACGATGTCGTAGACCGCTTCAGTCACCCGGTCCCAGTTGGCCATGAAGGCCTCGCGCTCCATCGAGACGGGCTGGGAAACGTTGAAATGGATGTTGCCGTCGCCGAAATGGCCGAAAGGCACTGGGCGGCAGCCGGGGATCATGTCTTCGACGCAGGCGCTGGCACGGGAGATCAGGTCGGGAACGCGGGCGACAGGAACCGAGACGTCGTGTTTGATGCTGCCACCCTCAAGCTTCTGGACCTCCGAAAGCAGCTCGCGCAAATGCCAGAACGAGTTGGCCTGGGCGAGGCTCGCGGCAAGCGAGGCGTCGCTCACCCGGCCCTCCTTCAAGGCTTCGGCGAGCAGAGCCTCCAGAAGCGCGCCCGCGCGCCCCTCCGGGCGGGCGCCCGAGACTTCGATCAGCACGTACCAAGCATGGGGGCGCTCAAGCGGATCGCGCGCATTCGTTCCGTGCTTGAGCGCGAACTCCAGGCCGATGCGCGGCATCACCTCGAAGGCCGTGAGGTCGGAAGCGGCCGCGTTGGCCGATGCTTCGAACAACCGCGCCACGTCCTCCAGGGTCGCAAGCCCAACAAAGGCGCAGGCGCGTTCGGCCGGCTTGGGAACGAGCTTCAACACCGCTGCGGTGATGATCCCCAGCGTACCCTCAGAGCCAATGAAAAGGTCCTTTAGGTCGTAGCCCGTATTGTCCTTCTTGAGCGCGCGCAGCCCTTCCCAGACGCGCCCGTCGGCCAACACCACCTCAAGACCCAGCACCAGGTCGCGGGCATTGCCATAGGCCAGCACCGCCGTGCCGCCGGCATTGGTGGCAAGGTTGCCGCCGATCTGGCAGCTGCCCTCGGAGGCCAAGCTCAGGGGAAACAGCCGTCCTGCTTCATCGGCGGCGGCCTGGGCGCGTTCGAGCACCACGCCGGCCTCGGCCGTCATCGTGTTGGAGAGCGGATCGAGCGCACGGATGCGGTCCATGCGCGACAGATTTAAAACCACCTCATGGCCGGTCTCGAACGGAATCTGTCCGCCGACGAGGCCCGTATTGCCGCCCTGGGGCACGATGGCGGTGTCGCTCTCATTGGCCAGAGAGAGGATTTGCGAGACCTCGTCGACCGTGCGGGGCTTGAGCACGAGCGCCGCACGTCCCTCATAAAGGTTCCGCCATTCGCGCAAATAGGGCGCCATCTCGGCGGGATCGGTTATGGCGTTGGCCTCACCGACGATCGCGCTGAAGCGCTCGAGCAGTTGGCGGGTGGGCGCCTTGCGTGTTTTCGAAGCTCGGTTTGCCATGGCGTTACGCCGTCTCAACTGTTGCCGCTCCGCCTTCTTGGGCGATGGGTGCCACATGCGCGGACGGGCGTCAAAGGGCGCGCCTGGGCATTGGGATGCTGGACGACCACGATTGATTAACCGGCGCGGGGGTATGATAGCGGCAGTTGGTCGGCTGTATGGATCGTCCCATGTATCGCGTGTTCGTAACCTCGGTCTTGGCTGTGGTGCTCATTTTGCAGGCTCTCAGCATTGCAAGCGCCTATGAGCGTTCGCTCGGCAATATGCGTGACGACTACTGGACGGTCGAGAAGTCGCTGGGCAATATGCAGGTCCCTGTGGGTCCAGGTATCGACGCCAGGCTGCTTGAGTTCACCGCGCCCGAATTTCTTGCGCCGCTGCCCGCCAGAAGAAATCAAAACATGTGCACGCCCGCCTGCACCTATTGCCGCGACGGCTGCACCTGGCATTGGCGCACCAACTGCTTCGGCGACAATTGCGAACCCCAATTCGCCCAGTGCATGGATTCCTGCTGGCTGCGCTCCTGTCAGGCTTGCCGCATCAACAGATTCGAAGTCACCGATGTTTATGAGCGCGAATCCGTCGAGATCAAGCGCGGTCGGGGCATCTATGAACGCGATGTCGAGATTTACGAGCGCGGTCCCTATAGTCCACGCCCTTTCAAGTAAGCGCTCAGGTCTCCCGCGGCGCAGCGGCGCGTTCCAGCCGGTCGCAAATCGCAATGCCCACGCCATGTTTTGGAATGGGCGCCACCGCAACTCCATCAGCACCCAGTCGATCAAGCTCGCGTAGCGCGTCGAACAGGTTCGCAGCCGCCTCCAAGAGATCGCCCGCGGCCGAAAGATTGATGGTTGTCGTCGCGCCAGCCGGGGGATTGGGGCCGAAGGCCAGCAAGGCCTCGCCCGGCTCGAGCGATGTGGCGTTGAGCCGGAGATGCGCGCGCGGCGCATAGTGACTGGCGAGCTGGCCAGGCGAGCGGACCGGATCGTTGGCGTCTGGTGTGACGATGCTCGCGCCGAGCACATTTTCGATCTCATCGCGGGTGATCGCGCCCGGACGCAACAGGGTCGGCGGATCGCTCGTTACGTCCACGACGCTTGATTCCAGGCCGAGCGGCGCGGGACCGCCGTCCAAGATAAAAGCCGGGCCGTCGCCGAGATCGTGTTCGACGTGCTCGGCCCTGGTTGGACTGACATAGCCCGATGCATTAGCGCTTGGCGCGGCGATCGGGCAATTTGCGGCCTTCAACAAGGCGCGGGCGATGGGGTGGGCCGGCGCGCGCAGGGCAATCGTCTCCAAGCCCGCCGTCGCAAGCGATGCGATGCCGCTATCGGCTATGAGCGGGACAACCAGCGACAGCGGACCGGGCCAAAAGGCAGTGATCAATTTTGATGCGGCCGCATTCAATTCGCCATAGCGGGCCGCCATCTGCGATCCGGTGACGTGGACGATGAGCGGATTGAAGCTTGGCCGCTGCTTCATGGCGAAGATCGCGGCCACCGCCTTGCCATTGCAGGCATCGCCGCCAAGACCGAAGACGGTTTCAGTGGGGAACGCCACCAGCCCGCCCTGCGTCAGCTCGGCTGCCGCCCGGGCGATAGCGTTCTCATTTGCTTCGACGATCATCAACCAAGCGTCCCATTGCCGCACACCGCGCACTTCCACTTGCGCGGCCTATTCCATGCCTTAGAGTGACAGGAGACACGATGCCTGCGTGCAGGCCTTCGCCATGGCTCACGTCGTCCGGCATTTCGCCCAGCGAGGGTGCCTTGGTCAAGGGCGCCAGCGGGCAGGCACAGCCTTCAGGAGTTTTCATGAGTTATTCCGCACCCATTGGCGATATTGCCCATACATTGCGGGCCGTTGCCGGTTTGGACGACTTGATAGAGCAGGGAATGGCTGGCGAACTCGACAGTGACGTTGCAGATGCCATTTTGGAGGAAGCTGGAAAGTTTGCATCCGAGCAGCTTGCACCCCTCAATCACCCAGGCGATGTGGCAGGCACCGTGTTCGAGAACGGCACGGTCACCATGCCCCAAGGCTTCAGTGAGGTTTACCGCGAATGGGTGGAGGCCGGCTGGGGCGGCTTGGCGGGGCCAGAGGCGTTTGGCGGCCAGGGGCTGCCGCTCACTCTAGCCATGGCGGTAAATGAAATTTGGAACGCCGCTTGCGTGTCGTTCAGCGAGAACCCGATGCTGACGACCGGCGTCGTCGATGCGCTCGCGTTGCACGGGAACGAGGGTCTGCAAAACACCTATTTGGCCAAGCTCGTCTCGGGCGAGTGGAGCGGAACGATGCAGCTCACCGAACCTCATGCGGGTTCGGATTTGCGTTTTCTCAAGTCAAAAGCCGAGCCCCAGGGCGACGGCAGTTACAAGCTTTCGGGCACCAAGATTTTCATCACCTTCGGTGAGCACGATATGGTGGAAAACATCATCCATATGGTGCTTGCGCGCATTCCCGGCGCACCGGCGGGCACCAGAGGCATCTCACTGTTTCTGGTTCCTAAATACCTTGTCGGCGAGGACGGTTCGTTGGGCGAGCGCAATGACGTTCATTGCATCTCCATCGAGCACAAACTCGGCATCCATGCGAGCCCAACCTGCGTGATGCAGATGGGTGACAATGGCGGCGCAGTGGGATGGTTGGTCGGTGAGGAAAACCGCGGCCTCAATTGCATGTTCACGATGATGAACCGAGCCCGGCTCGGCGTCGGCATGCAGGGCGTGGGCATTGCCGAGCGGGCCTTCCAGCAGGCGTTGGCATATGCGACTGAACGCAAGCAGGGCGCGACGGCCTCGACCGAAAAGGGCCAGATGACGGAGATCATCAACCATCCCGACGTGCAGCGCATGCTGCTCGACATGAAGGCGAAGACGGCCGCGGCGCGGGCGATTTGTTACGTTACGGCCAAGGCCATCGACGTGGCCGAGCGTTCGAGCGACGAGGCGGCCCGCGCCCGCGGGCTGGCCTATGCAGGCCTGCTGACGCCGGTTGCCAAGGCCTATTCAACCGATCTCAGCGTCGAGGTGGCATCCCAGGGCATCCAGGTTCATGGCGGCATGGGCTATATCGAAGAAACCGGAGCTGCCCAGCATCTGCGCGATGCCCGCATCACGCCGATCTATGAGGGCACCAATGGCATCCAGGCTATCGATCTCGTAACCCGGAAGCTTCCGATGGAGGGCGGTGAGGTTGTGCGCGGCCACATCGATGATCTCAAGGACATCGTCTCGGGCGTGCGAGGATCGAATGAGCCGGCCTTCGGCGAGAGCGCGGATCGGCTTGAAGATGCGATTTCGGCGCTGGAGGAGGCTAGCGGCTGGCTGTTGCGCACAATGGGCAGCAATCCAGATGCGGCACTTGTCGGAGCGTGCGCATATTTGCGGTTGTTTGGCATCGCATCAGGCGGTGCTTACCTCGCCAAGGGTGCGCTTGCCGAACAGCGGGAAGGCAATGGAACGGGGCGTACGTTCACTGTGCTGACCCGTCACTTCGCGGACCATCTGAGTGTCGAGGCGCCGGGATTGGCGCGGGCCGTCCGCAGTGGCGCCGATGGCGTGCTCGGCCAGGGCGAAAGCCTGCTGCGGGCATCGTAAGGTTGAGTGAGCGTCATGGGCAATGGGATCGAACGGACCGTTGGCGACGGCGTCCAGAGCCTGAGATTCAATCGGCCTGAGAAGAAGAACGCCATCACCAGCGCCATGTATGGCGCGCTGGCCGAGGCGCTTGCATCGGGCGACGCCGACCCGGAGGTGTGCGTGCACCTGTTCCTGGGCAACGAGGCGGGATTTACGGCCGGCAATGATTTGGGCGATTTTCTCGCGACCGCCCAAAGCGGTAAATTCGACAGCAAAGCGCTTGCCTTTTCTAAAAGCGCTGACGGCAACGCAGAAACCGCTTGTCGCCGCCGTAGATGGCGCAGCGATCGGTGTTGGCACCACATTGCTGTTGCATTGCGATCTGGTCTTCGCCACGCCCAACGCCACATTCAAAACGCCCTTCATAGATCTCGGTCTGGTGCCAGAAGCCGCCTCGTCGCTGTTGGTGCCGGCGCGCATCGGTCATCAGCGCGCCTTCGAACTGTTGTGCATGGGCGCACCGATGGACGCCGAAGGGGCGCTCGCCGCCGGCTTGATCAACGCCGTGGTTCCCTCATCTAAGCTTGAGGCGCACGCGCGTGAAGCCGCCCAGGCGCTGGCGCAAAAGCCGCAAGCGGCGCTGTTGGCCGCGCGCCGGCTGATGCGGGCCGACAGGGCGGTGCTGGACGCCCGCATCGACGAAGAAATCGAGCTCTTTAAGACCTGCCTGAAGAGCGCAGAAGCGCGAGAGGCCTTCGCGGCGTTCTTGGAAAAGCGCCAGCCTGACTTTGCCAGCGCCCGCAAGCGCGCCGATGGCTGATAGCTCCGAAATTTCAATTCGAAAGACGTGGAACATATGACCGATCTCAAAGGAAAAACGCTGCTAATTTCGGGCGCCAGCCGGGGTATCGGATTGGCCATTGGTCTGCGCGCGGCGCGTGATGGGGCCAATGTCGCGGTCTTGGCAAAAACGGCCGAGCCCCACCCCAATCTGCCTGGCACCATCTACACGGCTGCCGAGGAGATCGAAAAGGCGGGCGGNAAGGCGTTGCCGTTGGTGACCGATATCCGCCATGAGGATCAGGTCACAGCNGCGGTCGAGGAGACCGTCAAGGCGTTCGGCGGCATAGACATTTGCGTCAACAATGCGAGCGCCATTCAGCTCACCAATACGGCGTCCACCGAAATGAAGCGCTTCGACTTGATGCACGCGATCAATACGCGCGGCACGTTCATGGTCTCCAAATATTGCATTCCTCACCTGGAGAAGTCCGAGAACCCCCACATTCTGTCGCTTTCGCCGCCGCTCGATATGAACCCCAAATGGTTCGCCGGCCACGTCGCCTATTCGCTGGCCAAGTTCGGCATGAGCCTCTGCATGCTGGGGCTGGCCGAGGAGCTCAAACCCAAGGGCATTGCCGCCAATGCGCTTTGGCCGCGCACGACCATCGCCACGGCGGCGGTCCAAAACGTGCTCGGCGAGCAGTTGATGCGCAAGAGCCGCACGCCGGAGATTTTGGCCGATGCCGCACATCTCATCTTTACCAAGCCGTCGCGCGAATTTACCGGCAATTTCCTGATCGACGACACGTTTCTCGCCGAACATGGCGAGAGCGATTTCGACAAATATCGGATCGATCCGACCAAAAGTTTGCAGCTGGACTTCTTTGTGCCCGAGCATTATGCCGCGCCTGCGAGCCTGCAGGCGGCCGAATGACGGGACTGCCGATCCAATCTGGAGCTGGAGACCGAACGCGGTGGCAACGCTCTATCTGACACACCCGATTTGCCTCGAGCACGATACGGGCTACGGACATCCAGAACGCGCCGATCGTCTGCGCGCTGTCGAGACGGCGCTTGGGCAGGAGCAGTTCAAGGGTTTGGTCCGGGAGGAGGCGCCTGCGGCCAAGCTCGAAGAGATCGAACGCGCCCATCCAAAAGCTTATATCGAGGCCATCAGGGACGCCGTGCCCGAGGAGGGCCACGTGATGGTCGATGGCGATACGACCCTGTCGCCGGCGAGCTTCAAGGCCGCTTTGCGTGCGGTGGGCGCGGGTATTCGCGCCGTCGATCAGGTGGCGGCCGGTAAGGTCGGAAACGCCTTTTGCGCCATGCGTCCGCCGGGCCATCACGCCGAACGCGCGCGCGCCATGGGGTTCTGCCTGTTCGATAATATCGCGCTCGCGGCCCTTCACGCCCGCGCCAAGCACGGCGCCGAGCGCGTCGCGGTCATCGATTTCGACGTCCATCACGGCAATGGCACCCAAGCGATCTTCTGGTCGGACAAGGATTTGTTTTACGGTTCGACGCACCAAATGCCGTTGTTTCCAGGCACCGGCGCACTTGACGAGACGGGCGTTGGCAATATTTTCAACGCGCCGCTTAAGGCGGGCGATGGGAAGGCCAAATTCCAAGAGGCGTTCAACGAGCGCATCCTGCCGGCGCTCGATGAATTCGCGCCAGATTTCGTCTTTATCTCAGCTGGTTTTGATGCCCATGTGCGTGATCCGCTGGCGAACATTCAACTCGTTGAGGACGATTTCGCCTGGGTGACGCAGAAATTGGTCGAGGTCGCCGACAAACACGCCGGCGGCCGGCTCGTCTCGATGCTCGAGGGCGGCTATGATCTTCAGGCGCTGGCGGGATCGAGCGCGGCCCATGTCTCCGTCTTGATGACGGCGGGCACGTAAGCGGCCAACAGCAAAAAGCAGGGCGGAGTTATGGCTAAGAAAACCGATCACGGCGATGTCGAACAATTGAGCTTCGAGAAGGCGCTCAAAGAGCTCGAACAGATTGTCGACAGGCTCGAGCGCGGCGATGTCGAACTTGAGGAATCGATCGCCATCTACGAGCGTGGCGAAGCGCTCAAGGCGCGCTGCGATTTGCTGCTCAAACAGGCCGAAGCCAAGGTCGAGAAGATCACGCTGGATGCAGACGGCAAACCGGCGGGCGCGCAGGCGCTCGATGGCGCCGATTAGGGCGCCGAGGCGCGATCAGGCAGTCCGTATAGCACGACGTTTTTGACGTCCGCTTCGAGGCGTAATTCATCCATTGATCGCGCATGAGTGACGGGTCGGCTCCCGGGCCATGTATCGTCCCGCAAATTTGATACAAATTTCGATTAATATGGACAATATAAAAACATCTATTTTTAGAATTTAAGCTGCATGCTTCGTGAAGGCGGCACTAATCATTCGATCAAGGGGGTGGAGAAGATGAATAATATATGCTTAAAAATCTCCATAATGCTTATAAATACTGTCTGAATTCTCTATCTGATCGCCGAGGAAGTGCAGCTATTATATTTGGTCTGACTCTGGTCCCGATATTGGGGCTTATGGGTCTATCGATCGATTACAGCCGCTCTCTCAATGCCCGAACCTTGATGCAAGGCGCTGCAGATTCGGCCGCGCTCGCCGCGCTTTCGAAATTCGAAGAGGCCGGCAGCGAGCGGATCCAGATCGGCAAGGACGCCTTTCAAGCCAATATCGCTTCGAACGGCGCCCAGATCAGCGCCTCACCCGACGTTCTGCTGAGCGAAACAGGGGCCACGGTGACTGCCAGCATCGTCGTCGAGACAGTGATGCTCGGTCTGCTCAACATTCAGCAGATGGAGGTCGGGGTGACGGCGCAAGCCGTCTACGCGCCGAAGATCGGCCCGGTCTGCGTGTTGGCGCTCGATCGGTCGGCCGATCAGGCGATCGACATCGACGGCACCGCTACCTTTGCCGCAAACGATTGCGTGATCCATTCGAATTCACGGAGCGACACGGCTTTGGCCGCTGGAGGCAGCACCGATGCGGAGGCGGACGCTTTTTGCGCCGTCGGCGGCCACAGCGGATCCGGCTTCACACCGGAACCAGAGAAAAACTGCTCGCTTGTGGCCGATCCGTTGGCCGATTTGGAAATGCCGATCGCTTCGAGCTGCGACTATATGAGCAAGTCGTTCAACAACGGGACACATACAGCCAGTCCAGGCGTCTATTGCAACGGTCTCAGATTCACTGCGGGTGCAGTCGTCACGCTCGATCCAGGCATCTATGTCATCAAGGACGGTCCGTTGACGCTGAATGCGAATTCAACGGTCGTTGGCAACGGCGTCGTCTTCGTCTTCATGGGCTCCAACGCCTATCTCGATCTGAAAGCCCAATCCAACATCACCGTGAGCGCGCCGGTCTCTGGCGAATATACCGGCCTGGCCTTTGTCCAAGACCCCCTCTCGAGCGCGGACGAGACCAGCTCCATAGAAGGCGGCGGCAATCTGCAGATCGATGGGGCTATCTATCTGCCGACCCAGGCCCTCAAAGTCGGCGGCGAAGGTGAGATCGGTTTGCTCAGCGACTTCATGCCGATCATCGCCGAGACGGTGAAATTCCACGGCAATGCCCAGGTTACCGTCAATATCGATGGCGCCAACGATGACGAGGACGACATCCTCACCGAAGTGCGAACGGGCACGCCGCGCTTGATCCTGTGACGACTGTTTGAACGATCCGATTTGAGCCGCGCGAGTGATGCCGATGCGGCCTCAGCGGCGTCCGCGGCCGCGGTTACCCCGAACCGCTGGCCGTGGCGCCGCACCTTTGCAGCGCCAAGACTGTTTCAGCTTCCTCAAATCGACCAGTGAGGTGGATAGGTTTGCGAATAGCCGGGCAGTTTCTCTATTTCTTTTGCCCACTGGGCCGTGGCAGGCCATTGATTTGTAAAATCGCTTGTCGCAAAGCCATGCTTTTCTGCGGCAGGATTCCCAATGGCCCGCAGGTAGATCATCAACACCGGGTACAAAACCAAGTCTGCGGCGGAAATTGCTTCACCTGAGATCCATTGCGAGTTTGTCAAAATATTCTCGATCCAGTCCAATTGCTCCCGGCATAAATCGAGGAGTTCACGTATCGCGTCCTGCTTTTCCTCGATTTCACCACTCAGGATTGCAATCGAAACGTGCAAAAATGGGTTGCGTGCGTAGTTCTCGATCTCTTGTACGCGCTGCCAAATGTGCCCCGTCTCGGCGTGACTGGAGCCGAACAGGCGTGGTTCAGGCTGGAGCAGTTCGAGATAGGCAAGGACNGCAACGGATTCATAGATGACCGTCGCGCCATCACGCAAAACGGGAACGCGGCCACGGGGATTGAGCTCAAGAAATTCAGGTGTCAGGTGCTCGCCTTCGCTCGCATTGAGTCGAAACGAACGATAAGGGACGCCTTTGTATTCAAGCGCCAGATGCACGCGCCATGCGAGTGGGCTGCCGCTGATCCAATAAAATTCGCAAGCCATAGCTCTCCCGTTATACCCCGTTCGATGCTCACTTGGGGTTGGAAGCAGACCCCGCGCACCAGCGCCTGCCGATGATCCAAAGACAGACACGACCGACGAGCCCGTCGGCGCGGCACTATCGATGCACGCTTGACACATAAAGACGATTGGCAAGGATGAGGGGGAACTTTACTGCCACTTATGAGATGGAATGCCGGGGCTTAACGTATGTCAAAGAAACCGTTGGATGATTTTTCGGCGCCGAGTTTTAAGATTTTCGCCACGGCGTTGGGGCTCTCCATCCTGTGTGGGCTTGGCGTATATTTCGGAATTCCCTTTGTCGGCGACTATGCCAGCAATTTAATCCAGCAAATTTGCCTGCTTGTTGGCGTCAATGCCGCCCTGGTGACGTTTGCGACCTATTTCGTCATCCTGGCCGGCAATATCAAAAGGGGCATTTAGGGGCTGGCAGCGCCGGTTTGCTGCGGGCTTTACCACCTATTCATCCGCCGCAATTAGAATGGGCCGGGAAAAGCAATGGAGATTGCATCATGCGCGATGAAGAAAGACGCTCCGGCAACGACAGACGCTCTGGTGACAGCAGGCGAACAGGTGAAGACCGTCGATCGTCGGAACCCATGCGCAAAAGCGGCGAGCGGCGTAAAAGCAGCGAACGGCGAACGGATTCCGATCGCCGCACCAGCCGTTAGATTTCTCCAGTCACGAATTGCCGTTTGCGTCCCTTTGTTCGTCTGAGTCCGGCTCGACTGGCGGACGGGCGGGGCGCGCATTTATCCGACCAATTTCCTTGCACTCCAATTCCGACTGCCCGGGACGAACGACATTGGCCCAATCGGCTTTGCCATAGAGTTCGTAACCGCCGCCCGTGTAGCGTATCCCGGACCCAGAAACCGCCTGCTTGAGAACGATGGGAACGCCGTAATCGATTTCCAGCGTCACGGTCTCGGCGTCGTTGTCATACACCGCGTTCAATTTGGTGCCGTCATCGCAGTCGTAAACGACCGTGCCGGCGGCCGTGGCGGGTTTGATTGCGACGGCAAGGACGAGCAACGCCGTGACGGCGAGCAGCGGTCGTTTTGATAGCGACCAACTTAAATTTGCAGTCATAACTCGCCTCGTTTTCAAGGAATTTCCGCTCAGCGCAAATCTGTGAAGGGTTTGTTGCCGCGCTGATGCGACCGCTAGTCGGCCACTTGCGCGGGTTCCGGCGCAGCCTCCACCACAGGCGGCGCGGGCGGCGGGCGTTTTTGCGCCAACAGCACGTTGGTCTCGTGCGTGCGCCAGCGATAGCCGATGCCGAAATTGATCTTTTCGGCGCGGCCGCCGGCGAACAATCGTCTCATCTCAGATTGATACCGCCCGGGAAATATCGAAATTGGCCCGACATAGCGCCCATAGGGTTTTAGGTCCCATTTGTCCCTGGCGAAGAATCTGAGCGGGACGCCGGAATCGTCCTGAACGACCGCCGCGCTGTGCTTTAGAAGAAAGTCGCGCGCGGTCGAGAAATACCCCGAATGAGGCAAGTAGGACGCGCTTTTCAGCAGGCTGTCGGCGGGTCCGAGGCTCTCACAAAATTTCATGAAGCCGCTTTTTGGCAAGGCGCCGTTGGATAGATCGGTGCTGAAGTAATAAAGCGTTCGCTTTTGAGCCGCCTCATCGCTGAAGACAATCCTGACCCCTTCGGAACTGCCCTTTGGCGGCCGGCCCTCCCGATCGCTCACCGTGCCGTCCGGGTTCAAACTGACGAGGGTCGCCGTTTGAACCGTCTTGCCGGCGCGCGCCAAAAACACATAAAGCAGCGGTAGGGCTCCAGGCAGACTGCCCGCGCGAAGTTCCGACTTCATATTCTTGGTTATGAAGAAGCTGTAGGTGAGGACCTCCTGCATCGAGGCGCGCAAATTTTGCAACGCTGCGCCGCGCGCACCCCGCGAAAGCCGCGCCACATTGGGTATGCGTCCAACGGGCTCGAGCCCGGCCAACACATAGGTCTTGGCGTGGGGGAAGAAGGCGTCGGCGTAAAGGAAGTCAGGCCCGCTAAACATGTAGAGCATCAGCGGGCTGGATTTTGTCAGGTTGCGTTTGGACCAAGCGTCGATCCTGGAGAGTTGGCCCTTATCGAGACGCTGCCAGGCTTGACCCAGCAGCCGGGCGTGCCGGACCCAGCTCGCCTCCTTGGTTATCGCAACGAGCGGCGATCCGGCAGCAGGTTGCAGCCCAGCGAGGTAGCGCGCGGTGTCGTTGGCTTCGCCGGCCCGCGCCGCCGCCGATATCGTCAGCAATCCGATAACAAAAGCCACCAGTCCCGTTCGTCGAAAATGCATGATCACGAATTTTCGTTCCTCAATTTGCCTTGGGCGGTGAATGCCGCAGAGAGATGAAATAGACCAGAAGCCCCGCCAGCAACGTCGCAAGCCCGCCGAGCGATTGAAGCGGCCGCTCGGTCACCAAATAGACCATCATGAAACCCGTTACGCCAAGAAACAGCAACGGCGTCAGGGGGTATCCCCATGTGCGGTAGGGCCGCTCCAGATCGGCTTGGCGCCAGCGCAAAACGATGACGCCGAGAACGGCCAGAAACGACGAGAGGATCAGGCTGAATTGAATGTAGTCCAACACACCCTCGAAACTTTGCGTCAAAATCAATCCGGTGACGATGACGAGCTGTAAAAGAATCGCTGTGGCCGGAACCCCATTTTTGGTGACCCGTGCGAACAGGCTCAACATGGGAATGTCCTCGCCCATCACCTTGGTGACGCGGGGCCCGATCCAGGTCATGGCGCTGATCGTGGATATCAGTCCAAAACAAATCAGCCCGCCGACGATCCGCCCGCCGGCATCGCCGAATATGTGGGTGCCGGCCACCAAAGCGACTTCGATTTGGCCCGCCATCTTCTCCATTGGCGTGGTGTAGAGAAAGACCGCATTGAGACCGACATAGAGGACGACGACGATGAGCGTGGCCAGGAACAGGGCGCGGGGCACCGTGCGCTGTGGCTCCCGTATCTCGCCGATGATGTAGGTCGAGGCGTTCCATCCCGAATAGGCGTACATTACGAACACCAGACCAATCGCGAAGGGCGCGCCTGAGATTTGGCTAAGGCCCGCAACCGACGGCACGAATGAAATAGGCTGGGGATCGCCGATGGCAAATCCCGCGACGATGAACGTCACGATCAGCAAGACCTTCAGAACCGTCGAGACGTTCTGAAACGTGCTGCCGTGGCGCACGCCCGATAGATGCACCAGGCCCACCAGCCAGGCCACGCCAAGCCCCAGCACCAGCGGTGGCGGCGCGCCTGGAAATATACCTTTGAAATAGGCGCCGAACGCTATCGCTACCAGCGCGATGGGCGCGGCAAATCCGACCGTCGCCGAAAGCCAACCGGCCATGAATCCAATAGCCGGAGAATAGGTGCGCGAGAGGAAATTGTATTCGCCGCCCGATCGCGGGAAGGCGGCGGCAAGCTCGCCATAGGAGAGCGCGCCGCACAGCGCCACAACACCGCCGACAACCCACAGCATGACGACCGCAAAAGCGGACGTTATGTCTTGAACTTGAAATCCGAGGCTGGTGAAGACACCAATACCGACCATGTCCGCCACGGCGATGGCGGCTGCGGTGAAGGTGGTGACGCCAGCCTGTTTGCCAACAGGCTGGCCGGAGCGGCCCTTGCCGGGCTCAATGGTCGTCGCTGTCATGGACTGTGGGGGCTGCTTGGTCCGGGGTTGGGCACTCACGTTACTTGCCGCCGTAAAGTCGGGCAAGCATCACATCGGCGTCCCCCAACAGGCCGCTGCTTGCCCTGTTATTGTCCGGCAGATGGATCGAGCGATGCCGACTGGACCACCTCGACGCGTGGCGCCGTACCGGTCATTTTGAGCAGCACGTCGCTGATCGGATTCTCGGTCCAGGCCTGCGTCACGTAGTGCCGGTGTTCCTCGTCGGCGGCCACGAAGGTGACGCTGCCGGGCGAGAGCGTGCTTTTGACCTGCGTTTGGTAGGGAATCTTCTTCTCTTTCAGACGCTTTTTCAGCGCTGCGTTGCCTCGGCGCGTCGAGCCCGTATAGGCGCTCAGGAAAAAAGCCGATCTGTCTTGGCCGATCCACCGGGCAAACTTGTCGAATTCGCCATAAAGCCCGTCGAGCAGGACCGTGCCCTTGAGGCGATTTTTGAGCGCGCCGCTCGCCAATGCCCAGGCGGTCGGCACGTACCCGCCGCTGTAGCCGACCATCACGACGGGCATGTCGGTAAATGTTTGAAGCGAATTTGGGTCGCCGTGCAATTGGACAAGCCGCTCGGCAACCTCGCCAAGAAACTTTTTCACCCCGCCGGGCTTCCAGAAATTGCCGGCGCTTGAATCCCGCGCATCAACCGCGAACTGCGGCGCCACCAGCACCGCGTTGATGCCGGAGTCGGTGATCTGTTTAGGCACGCGCTGGCGGGCGGCAACGTCGCGCTCGAGCGTCGCGCCGTGGCCGTGGAAAAACAGCACCATGACGGCTGGCCGGCTGGCGTCGAATCCTTCGGGAATATGCAGCAGGACGCGGCGGTCATTGTAGGTTTCGTCCTGCCAATAGACGCGGCCGCTCCTTGTCTTGCGGCCACGGCGTCCCTCATCCTGGTAATTCAGGAAGGGCGTGCCCGTGCGCGGCACGCGCCCGCCATAGGGGAAGGGCGAGGCGGCGAAGGCAACGAGCTGGGTATGGGTGCGCGGAATGGGTCGGCTGCGGGGCATATCGGGCTCTGGCAAGCGGGCCGTTTGCTGCGCGCGTGCGGTGGGTGCAGACTCCAAAATCGCGATGACGGTTTTCTTGTACTGGGTGCTGCTGGCGACCCGCATCACCGGAAAGTGCGAGGATGTAGCGGTTGAGTTGGCCTCAAGGGCGGCCATCGAAAACGGCGCCACGGCATCTGGCGCCTGCCCGAAATTGCGCGAAACAAGCAAAAAACCGGCCGCAAATGCCGCCGCCATGCCGCACGCAAGGGCAAGATATCGCACCATTCCCTCGGTCCCCTTGCCCGCCGCGCACCATGCAGGATCCCTTAATCCTGCCGGTTGCCGCCGTTACTCGGCGGCCCTTATTCGAAGCGGGCGCTCTAACCGTCGAGTCGCAGGTTAGATTCGAAAAATGTCGACAAAATGAGCAACTTGTGGCCGTTGCTTGCCGGCAAATCGGCCAATAACGTGCCTGATTGACCTCGTGGGCGCAGATAAAGAGGCTGCCCGCCCAAAGTCGCCATGTCGTCGAACCCCCAGCGACACCTATGGAATTTGGCTGAAAATCAGCCAAATCTTGGCATTTCACAGTGTCGCCAATGAGATTACGCTGGGCCCTGTTAATCAATCGTTAACCCGGGCCCGAGCACTTGGAACCAAGATGAGAATTGCCCGAATTCGACTGCGCGTGGGCGGACTCGCCGATGTGGAGCCATTCTACCGCGGTCATTTCGGCATGCGGACCTTCGATGCCGATAACGCCCTTGTTTTGGGCTACGACGATGGGCAATGCCTGCTCGAATTCCACGAAGGCGGCCATGAGCCGTTTTATGATGGACCAGATGGGCTTTATTGGAAGATCGGGATCACGCTGCGTGATCTGGATGTGGCTGTCGCCTATCTGCGGCAACGCGGACTGAGCGTCTCGGAGCCGCGCCAGTTTCAAGATATTGGTTATATGTGCCATTTGCTGGACCCAAACGGCTTTCCGATCGAGCTGCTTCAGCAAGGCTTTGAAGGCAATCAGAAACCGCTTGGCCCGGGTGATGGGCACCCCGTGGCTTGCCAAGCGACCCTGGCGCACGTGACCTTGAGGGTCGGCGATCTGGCTGGAGCCAAGGCGATGTGCGAGGGCGAGCTCGGAATGCGCCTGATGTCGGTGCAGCCCGTCGCGCTGGCCGACCGGACGTTCTGTCTTTACTTTTATGCCTGGTCGCAAGATGCGCTGCCCAATGCTGAACTCGAAGCGGTCGAGAACCGCGAATGGCTATGGGCGCGCCCCTATACGCTTCTGGAATTGCAGCATATCGAGCCCCTCGAGCGTGGCGTCAGACACCGGATGGCGAACGAGGCGGGCTTCGACGGGCTGGGATTTATCGATGACGATGAACGCCTGCGTTACATTTCGGCCGATAAGTTAGCCGCTTTCGGCTGACGATCAATTCTGCGCCCTGGCCGCGCTCTGCCGGACAATGATACCCCAATGGGGCAATTGCTGGTGGAAAACAGCCGATTTTTAGACACTGAACGGCGTTTCGCGATTGCTCAAAGACGCCAGTTCAACGATACTTGACGCTCACAATGAGCGTGGTTTTCTGCGGCAACCGGAATGGGTGTAAGCCTTCTGGATGAAGCGGGCCGGTGTGGCTCAATGACGGCTCCGAGCTTTGCCGGT
>JGI24023J19991_10000398_pt1 | contig 33836 bp, 33 predicted proteins | sample Cruoilmetagenom1_FD_19991 | JGI IMG/M metagenome (IMG submission 19991)
AAGCCGTTCGGGCCGCGGGCCTGAAGTACATCAATATACCGGTGACGACGAAGGCGCCAACCGACGATCAGGTCAAGGAATTCGCCCGCCTGGTCGAGGATCCGGCCAATTATCCAATTTTGGTCAATTGCGTTTCGGCCAATCGGGTCGGCGCCATGTGGGCCCTCTACCGTGCCGGCGCCGGCGTCCCTGTGGAAGTTGCCATCGAAGAGGGACGTACGACCGGCCTGAAACCAAGTCGTGAGAAAGCGGTGCGCGAGCGCCTGGGCGCGCCAGCCATGAACTAGCGGGAGCGAACTACCATGCATGGCCAACCGCGACCCTATTGGAATCCCCTCGTTGCCGGTCTGCTTCTGGGCCTGGTGTTGCTCGCCACCTTTCTGGTGACCGGGCATGGCCTGGGGGCTAGCGGCGTGTCGGCCCGCCTGACGGCGGCGCTGGGAAGCTGGATTCTGCCAGAGGCGACGGCAGCGAACGCGTACCTCGGTGGATACGTGAAGGCCGGGGCACCACTCGCGGGCTGGATAACCTGGGAAGTCCTCGGCGTCGTCCTGGGCGGCTTGATCGGCAGTCTGACCAGCCGCCGCTTCCGTCTGAAAGTCGAAGGCGGGCGAACGGCGACCCCCGCCCGGCGGTTGGCATATGCCTTCGCCGGCGGTGTCCTGGTCGGCTTTGGCGCGCGTCTGGCGCGCGGCTGCACCAGTGGCCTGGGCCTGTCAGGCTCGGCCACCCTGGCGGTGGCGGGCTTCGTCTTCCTTATCGCCTTCTTTGCCGCCGGATTTCTCACCATGCGCTTGATCCGAGGAGCCTGGACATGAGCCTCCCCCTCTATGACAGCGGTTTCTGGCCGGCGCTCGCGCTCGGTGTGCTTTTCGGGCTCGCCCTGGAAGGCGCCGGCTTCGGCAGCGCGCGCAAGCTGACGGCGCAATTCACGCTGCGCGACTTCTCCGTCTTCAAAGTCATGTTCACCGCGGTCATCATCGCCGCCACGGGCCTCTGGTTGGCCGAAGTGCTGGGCCTAGTGGCCCCACGCAGCGTCTTCATCCCAACCCTGTATGCTTTGGCCATCGGCCTTGGTGGAGCGCTGATCGGCGCAGGCTTCGCGATTGGTGGATATTGCCCAGGGACTTCTGCTGTGGGCTTGGCCAGCGGCCGCTGGGACGCGCTTGTCTTTATCGTCGGCATGGTCGCAGGCGCCGCAATTTTCGCCTGGGGCTTCGATGCGATTTCCCCGCTCTATTGGGCGGCGCCCGGACCGAAAGGACAGACCCTCGACCAACTATTAGGCCTACCGCCCCTGGTGATCCTGCTGGCCTTGGTCGCCTTGGCCGTTGGCGGATTCTGGCTTGGCAGCCACCTCGAGAGGCGCTTCGGCGGCCCCATCGGGTCTTCGGAAGTTACCTGTGGAAGCGAAGGGGCACATCCGCCGGAGCCCGGTACCCGGCGCGGATCGCTGCGCCCGACCTAAACACGGAAGGGTGCTGAAGGACTATTCTTCCAGCAGGGCGGCGACCTTCATGGCCACGCCCATGGAGCCGTCGACCTTCAGCTTGCCCAGGGTATAGGCCAGCATCGGATTGAGCGCTCCGGCCATCAGTTTTTCCATATTCTCGGCCGAGACGCGGATGGTGCAGTCCGCTTCCATGCTCTCGTCGGCGATACACGGTGCGCTATCCTTGGCATTAATGGCAACCGCCCCGTCAGCGCCCATATCGAAGCGAACGCGGGCGTTCAGACCGGCGAAATCGGACAACCGGCCCTCTAATCCTTGGGTGATAGTCTCGGTGCTCACGCGACACGCTCCTTCTGCGCCAACCCAGCGGCTTTTTGCGCAAGCCGCCGCTGGTCTTGCGCTACCAGCTCGCGGCGCAATGGCTTGCCCACCAGTGTCTTCGGAATTTCCTCGCGGAACTCGACCCGGCGCGGAATCTCGAATGGTGCCAGCTTGTCTTTCAGGAATTCGCGCAACTGAGCACCCGTTAATCCCATGCCATCGCGCGCCTTGACGAAGGCTTTGACCACCTCGCCACGATGCGTATCCGGGATGCCGCACACCGCGACCTCTTCGACAGCGGGATGCAGCAGGATCGCCTCCTCCACCATGCGCGGGTAGACGTTGAAACCGCCGGAGATGACCAGGTCCTTGATGCGGTCGACGATGTAGAGATAGCCGTCCTCATCGATGCGCCCGACATCGCCGGTGCGCAGGCGGCCATCGGACAAAACCCCCTGCGTCTCTTCATCTTGGCTCCAGTAGCCAGCCATGACCTGCGGCCCGCTAACCACAATCTCGCCGGTTTCGCCGATGGGGAGTACGATCGTCGGATCGTCGAGAGAGATGATCTCGATCAACGTACGGGGCAATGGCAAGCCGGCCGAGCCGGCCTTGTTCAATCCGCCGATCGGATTGATGGTGCAAACAGGTCCTGCTTCGGTCAGGCCATACCCTTCGGCCAGATTGCATCCGGTTGCCGCTTCAAACTTGCTCTTGACCGTCACGGGCAGTGGCGCCCCGCCGGAGACACAGTATTTCAGACTCGAGAGATCAAAGTTCTCGCGCTCTTTCGATTCGTTGATGGCCGAATAAATTGTCGGCACGCCCATGAGCACGGTCGGCTTCTCGCGGGCAATCACCGCTAAGGCCTCCGACAACTTGAAGCGTGGCAACAGCAAAAGCTCGGAGCCGCAATAGAGGCCCAGGTTCATCACCGCCGTCATGCCGAAAACATGGAAAAGCGGCAAGACCGCCAAAGACCTTCTCGCGCCCAGGCTCGAGATCGATGGCCCACAGGCCGGTCTGCACGGTGTTGGCGTAGAGATTGGCGTGGGTAAGCATGGCGCCTTTGGGAACGCCGGTGGTCCCGCCGGTGTACTGGAAGACGGCGATGTCCCGGTGCGGATCGATGTCCACCAGGGCGGGAATGCCGTCGTTGGCGATAAGTTTGCTGAAGTGTACATGCGTCGCGTCGGCCGGAATGGCCGACACCTCGCGCCGCTTGAACAGCATGAACAACGCCATCTTTGTAAAGCTCAGGGCCTGACCCATGCCGCAGACCACGATCTTTTCCAGGTCGCTGCCCCTCAGACACCGAGAGATCTTCGGATAGAGCGTGTTCAAATTCATGGTCACCATGATCTTGGTGCCCGAATCATTGATCTGCCGCGCAATCTCGCGCTCGGCATAAAGCGGATTGAAATTGACGACGGTACCGCCGGCTTTGATGATCGCGTGATAGCAGATCACGTAGTACGCCGAGTTCGGCAGAAACAAGCCGACGCGCACCCCCTTGCTAACGCCTAGATTTTGGAAGCCTTTGGCCGCTCTGGCCACCAGCGCACTAACCTCGGTGTAGGTATAGCGCTTGCCGAGAAACTCCAGGCACGGGCGATCAGGCCACCTTGTGACCGCTTCGTCGAGAATGGCAAAGAGCGGCTTGACCGGGATTTCAGCATCCCACGACAGGCCGGCCGGATAGGACCGCTCCCAGGGCCGCGGCGGCGATGCAGATTGCTGCTCCAGCACCTCCTGCGCCGGTCTGGGCGTGAAGAACGCAATGAGGAACAGAAACCCGTTCCGTAGCCCACCGAGTAGCCTGGTCATCACCTTGACCTCACGCGCGGTATCGGCCTGTCATTTCATGTTGCACCGCACAACAATCGGGACCTTGGCCATGGTCCCATCCTAGTCTTCCCGCCATGAACATTTGGTTATGGCCTGCGCTCAGGCCAACGCAAGATTTGGTGAAAACCCGTGATTATCCAGGCGGCCTCGGCGTCTAGCCATCGGCCGGCTGCGGCAGCCGGATCCTGGGACCAAGCTGTTGCACCAGCTCTTGCGCATCATAAACGAGGGTATCGCCCGGCACCGCACCACCCTTGAAGACGCGGATCGTTGCATAGCCCGCGTAACTAACGCGGGGGTAATATCGGTCGGGCGCGTAACTACCGTAATACCCATACCCAAGATGCCGATGACGAGAGAACCCGAAATATGGCCGGTACGCACCGTATCCTTGATAGGTGACATTTCGCTCGATTTCCTTTTCCAGGACCACGAATTTGTCGAAGCCGCCGAAAAGCATGATCTCGGCAGCCCGGTACAGCAGATAGTTGTCCACCGTCTCCCGCGGGGTCACCGTATTGCCGGCGAATTCGACCCGCCAGGTCTGGGAATCAAGCTGCTGCTCGGTATAGCCGGTTCCCTCGATCCGCGGCTGGTAAGGCGTGGGCTGCGCGGCGCATGCCGCCAGGCTCAGGCTCAACACGGCAACCGCTATCGTACGAAGGTTCATTGACAAAACATAGCCGCCCACCCGGCATACTGCAATCCGACGCGGACTCATTTTGCCATCCGCACATTCCGCAAATCTGGGGTAGGTTTTTGTCCCTGCAGGCAGCAGAGCCGCAACCTGAGAGAAATGCACATGACGGCGGTAGACCAAAACAAACGAAACGTGGTCGCCTTCTACGACCTGATGTTCAATCAATGCAAGCCGGCTGAGGCCATGGAAAAATTTGCCGGCGCGGAGTACATCCAGCACAATCCTGGCGTCGCCGACGGAAAGCAGGGCTTCATCGACTATTTCCAGGCGGCGGCGCGCGATTATCCGGGCAAACGCGTTGAATTCAGGCAGGTCATCGCCGAAGACAACTATGTCGTCCTCCATTGTTACCAGCACTGGCCGGGCGACCATGACTGGGCCGGAATTGATATCTTTCGCCTGACCGAGGATGGCAAAATCGTCGAGCACTGGGATGTCCTGCAGGTCATTCCGGAAAATGCGGCGAACCCGAACGGCATGTTCTAAGTTTGTCGGCCACAGCCCGCCAATGGGTAAACGCCAGGGCAGGCCCGGCCCCACGGCATTGGTAGCTTGTGATCGGGCGTTCGAGTATATTGAGTTGAGCGCGGCAATTATGAGCGCCAAGCCCCTGGCGACGATGGTGCATTCCATGAGCATAAAGACGATTCTCGTTCCCCTGGAGGATTGCGACGCCACCGGGTCGATGCTCGAAACCGCGTGGCTCGCCGCGGAGCAATTCGGGTGCTACCTGGAAGGGCTCTACATCAAACGTGCGCTTTCGGGGGTTGTGGTGGCCGATATCGGCGGCTACGCGGTGGCGACCGCTGATTTGGTAGAGAGCTTCGAAGAGGAAGACCGTCAGCGCGCTCAGCGTGTACGCACCAGATTCGAGGACTTCGTGCGCAGCAAGGGTGCGGCCTTGGGTGGCGCCGCGACCGGCAAGTCTGGCGCATCGGCCAACTGGTACGATGACAACGCGCCGGGGGACACCGCTGCCGGGATGCATGCCCGCCTGTTCGACCTGACGATCGTCGGCCGTCCCATAAGCGGCCTGAGCGCCCCGGCGACAAGCACCCTGGAAACCATCCTGTTCGAGAGCGGTCGGCCAATCCTTATTGCCCCACCGGTTGCGCCCACGACTCTGAACGGGATAGTGGTCATTTCATGGAATGGCAGCACAGAGACGGCGCGAACCATCGCCCATGCGATGCCCTTTCTCGCCGAGGCAAAGAAGACCATCGTGCTCTCGGTGGAAGGCGTCATGGTCCCCGGCCCCACGGCCGCCGAGGTTGCCCGCTACCTCCGTCATGGCGGCGTCGCCGCGGAGGCGCGCGAAGTTGCTGCCGGGAGCCGCAGTGGCGGCGAAGCCATCCTCGCGGAAGCCGCGGAGCTCGGCGCCAACCTGCTAGTCAAAGGCGCCTATACCCACAGCCGCCTGCGTCAGATGATCTTCGGCGGCGCCACGTCACACATACTTGCCGCCGCCGAGCTACCGGTCCTGATGGCGCATTAGTGTGGTGGACTGATTAGCCGGTGTTGCGAGTGGCGATGTCCGCTCACAGGTCCACACCAGTCAACCGTAACGGACTCGGCAAACTACCGCTCCTGCCCCAATTGAGACATTCGGGCGGCATTGAGTTAATTTCGTTGTGAGGTGTTTTCTTGCCCCCGCTTGGGCGTTGCCGAGGTGTTCAGACATCAACCCGTATCGGTGTTAGGGGGCTTAAATAATTGCTGCGTTTGTTGCTACATTTTGCGGCGGTAGGTGGTTAGAGCCACTCCCTCTTAATCACTAGGTCGCAGGTTCAATTCCTACACGGCGCACCAATCAATTCAACGCCTTAGCCGGAAACGGCTAGGACGTTGTTTGGTTTCAGCTACCACCCAGGTACCGCTACTGGTGAAATCAAGCATCAGTATTTTGGAACAGACGATCCTTCAACAACGTCAGCTTTTTGGGCTGGAAAATGGTGGTTCTTTGACCCCAAGGAGACTTTAGCAGGCATAGCCGTGCTGGCAGAGTTGCGACAGAAGCCTTATTCGCCCTAAATGCTGGCATCTGGGTGGCGCACGATGTGCACCGAACAATGGGCGTGTCGAACCACCCGGCTGGCGACAGAGCCCAAGAGATAATTCGACAGCTTCGGATCGTGAGAGTGCAGCACGATAAGGTCTGCCTTGATTTCTAATGCGTGCTCCAGAATTTCGGTCGCAGGAGCCCCCTCGCGAATAACCACGTCGGAACAACTATACTGCACCGCCAGTTTACGTAGCTCCTCCTGCGCTTCCGATTTCCGCTTCCCTAGTACACCGTCCGGAATATCAAAGGCGATATACCTAGGTATTGGTTCGATGACGTGCAGAAGGACGAGTGCACCGTCCATTGTCCCGGCAATATCCTGCGCAGCCTTTATACAGGTATCGTTGCCGCCGCTTCTGGCAATATCTATCGCAACCAGTACTTTTTTCATTTGCATCTCCTGCTATTGGGACAAGCTGACGGCCTACATAAACATGCGGATCCTATTTTTCGTTTCCCTGCATATCATTTCAGCGGGGGTTCGCTTGGCCGTCAACGACATACATCATCCAAAACTCTTGTCTCATGTTCCAAAGCATCAGAAACGAAGCCTGTCTTCAAGTCACCCAAAAGTCCCTGCCCATCGATTTTAAGACCGATAAAAGAGCCAGAAAGACCCTCATCACAACTTTCCGCTAGTGATGCATTGGTTCCCCTCAGTCGGTATCGCGAACTTCCGGATTTGGCTACAGGCGGAAGTGCCCAAACGCGGGGACTTGCGTCCGGAGTTGGCTCTAAAGCCGATGTTGGCGCACCGCCGCTGACCTAATTCTCGTTTAGAAGTACACGGCCTGGTGTGCCTCCTTCAGGCTTGCTCCGCCGCGCAAAAGATGGGCTCGCCGGCAAGCCAACGCTCAGCCGCGTCGGGCGTCTCCAAGGCGATGCGCAGAGCTGCGGTCAGTTCCAGGTGTGTGGACTTCAGCCCAAGGTCCGCTAGGCCCTGCCGCAAACCCAGATGCGCTTCCGAAAAGATCTGGTACTGCGGCACGTACACCGGGATTGCCACGTTACGCTGCTTCACCGATTGCTCGCAGGCCCGAACGTCCCGCGAGTTGAAGCCGCGGCAACTGCTCGGCCGCACCGCATGGGCAATGCATAGCCGCCCGACCAATAGAGCGCAGGGCAACCGCGCCTGACCACGCTCCATGGGGCTCATGCCGCGCGTTTGCTCGTCCAACTCTCGCAAGCGAGCTTTGAGTTTGGCCAGCGCCTTGGGGCGCAGCGTGGCCTTGATGTGCTCGGCTAGATGGAACACCTCGGCCGGCGTCGCACTAACCGTCTTGTAGCAGCAATGAGCACAGTATTTACGGCAGTGCAGCCCCGCCACCGCTTGTTGCACGGCGCCATCTTCCTGCAAGTCGGCAAAGGCTTCCTCCGCGATCCGCATGGCCGTCGCCGCGGCGCCAGCGACCGTCTGGACATCACGCGCCGCCGCCAATGCCTCGACTGTACGCGCGCGGATCGCCCGGCCAATATTTTCGGGCACTAAGACTGCATCACGCTCGGCCCTCGGATCGTCCATCTAATTCATTGTTCCACATTCTAAATTTTGCGCGGAATGAATCGAGCAAAATAGGCCATCGAGAGTAGCGCACCGCCCCCAAAGATGAAAACAGCGGGCAACTCAAAGACCTTCAGCACGACCGAGAAGATGCCCGGCGGCAGAAGCTGAGCCGCGTCCCGATAGGTGGCGAACACCGTTGTCATCTCCGGCCGTTCCAGTGGTCGCACAGCGCGCAGGAATGGCACATTGCCAACCCCGTCGATTGCGCCAGTGCCGATTGCAGCAAGCAACAGTACGGCCGCCCCCGCCCAAGGCGTGCCGGCAACCACGGCGACGGCAATCGTTGCCAAACCACCAAAGGCGTAGCCCCCAATCAGCAGTCGGCGCATACCGTAGCGCCGGCTGACACGAGCCCACAACGGCACCAGGAACAGCGAAGCCGAACCGACTGAGACCAGCGCGGCGCCAACCTCTGCGCCAAGACCGGAGTTCACGGCATAGATCGGCGCATAGATGAAGAACATCGACCACCAACCGGATCGCGCGACAGCAAGCACCCAGGACAGCCGTAGGCGCGGTTGGCCGAAAAATCGCGGCAGGTAGATCAGCGGCTGCGGCGGCGACCGTTTCATGGGCCCGACTGCCTTGTTCTCGCTCAGGCGCAGATACCAGAACCAGGCTAGAGCAACCGACACGGCAACGGCCGCGGCCAGGAATGGCGCCCAGGGCGCAAATTCGCTCTGCAGTTTCACGCCGACCCAGGGACCGGCAGCGAAAACGCCGGCGGTCACGAATACCCGGCGCGGCTCGAACCGGCCAAGCTCGCGGCGCGGTATGTGGTCCATGACATAGAGGCTAAGGGTTATCTCCAGCGAGGCGATGGCGAAGACCTGAGCAACCATCCCAATGGCCAACCCTGGCAGCGACCCGCTCCCCAGCAGAGCCGCGGCGACGATCATCGACACGGCACCAAGACTAAAGACCCAGCGCCGGTGAAGGTGGTGCACCAACCACGGGATGGACAGACTGCCGCATAGGCCAGCCAGACTAACCGCAAAATAGAGAACGCTGACCCGCTGGGCATCCCCCAGAAGCATATGCGCTTGCAAAGGAATGACCGTCACCAATAGGGATCGTGGCAGGACAATAAGCGAGAACAGCGCCGCAAACGTGTTGGGACGCGGCAAGCCTGGGGCCGCAAGCCAGATCGGGAGGTGAACGTTCCGGATAGCCATCGGAGAATGCGTTCCGTAGGAATGCGCGGCCACCGTCCCTCGATTGGGCCGCTGTCGCGAATGGGCCGAGCGGGCCTAGACTAGCCGCGTCGGCCATGCGGCGCCCGCCATATTTTCCGTATCGCTGGCGACAATGGGCCGGCCTGATTCGGGGCATCCTATTGCGCGCAAAAGGGGAAATTCAGATAGGGAAAATCACGCGCCGCCTGGCGCCCTTAACCGGCCATTTACCAAGTTTGTCCATAGTTGAGAGTTGCAAATTTCTGCGAAGGCCCTGTGACGGGCCACTGGAGCGACAAACACAGCGTCGTACGACGCAAGAAGGAGCCGAGAGGGTCATGCGGGGCCGAGGTGGTCGCGTCCTGGCGCCGGTTCCNAGGCCGAGAGGAACTGGCCCATGGCAATTCCGATNTCGCCCGNGCAGCCGAGGGACCTGGAGGCGGCCGTCGAGGCAGCCTTTCAGCCCGACGGCGAGCGGCGGACCGCCGAGCAACACCTGGCCTGGCTGACAGCCAAGGCAAGCACGGCGCAAGCGAAGCCATATCACTATCTTCTCGTTCTCCGCTTTGCCCTGATCAATATCATCGGCTTTGCTCTCCTCGGCGCCGCGCACGCGCAGGGCCTGGTGTCAAAGGTTCTTCTCGGCGACCAGACGTATCTATCTGTCGTGATTTTTGTGGTGTTCCTTGCCGGGCTCGGCGTATGTGCCAGCAAAATCTGGCAAACCAGCCGCCAGCTCAACGACCTGAAATCATTCGATCCGCTGGTGCCGTCGGGCGCCGCCATCTACCTGGCACAAATGCGCGGCCGTGACGGCGATACCCGCGGCATTCTGGCGTCGGCACTGCGCCTCAAGCTATCGCATCGCATCGCGGTCGTTCGCCAAGTCGCCAGCAGCCTGGTTATTCTCGGCCTGATCGGAACGGTCATCGGCTTTATTATCGCTCTCTCCGGCGTTCACCCGGATCAAGCAGCCGACGTCAAAGCCATCACGCCGATGGTTTCGACCCTGATCGCCGGCATGTCGACCGCGCTCTATACCACCCTGGTCGGTTCGGTGCTCAACGTCTGGCTGACCATCAACTACCACATCCTTGCCGGCGGCACGGTCAAGCTGATCACAGGGTTGCTGGAATTCGGTGAAGAGCATGGACGAGCTTGATCTCTTCAACGACGAAGGTAGCGACACGGTCTTTCGTGATGTCATATTTCTGGCCCTGGCGGGTTTTGTCGCCATGGTGCTTTTGCTGCTCCCGCACCTCAATCCGCCCGCTACCGCCAATGAAGGCGCGCCTGCGCCAGGCAATGTCATTGTCGAACTGAATTGGCCGAAAGAACTCGACACCGACATCGATCTTTGGGTCGAGGCGCCCGGCGACGTTCCGGTCGGCTATTCCAATAAAGGCGGCCTGATTTTCAACCTTCTGCGCGATGATCTGGGCGGCCAATCCGACGTGACGGACATCAACTACGAAGTTTCCTATAGCCGCGGTGTGCCGGTCGGCGAATACACAGTCAATGTCCACCTTTACCGGGACATGTCGGGCCGCTTGCCAGTCCCAATCACACTTGCGGTTAGCGTCAAACCAAAACCGCAGATCGCGGCCAAGCGCATCCTGACAACGAAGATCGAATTGCAGCACCAGGGGCAAGAGATCACGGCCTTTCGGTTCAGCCTCGACGAGGACGGCAANCTCGTGCCCGGCAGCGTTCACGATCTGCCGAAGCCCTTGCGCTCAAAGAAGAAGGGCTGATGAAAGACCTGATCCCCCTCTTCGCGGCTCTAGGCCTGCTCGCGGCAATCCTCGCTCATATTGCCATTTGGTCGCCACGGAATCTCTGGGTCAAGGTAGGCGCCCTGGCAACGACGGTCGCCTTCATGCCGATCGCCTACGCAAGCCTTTCGACCATGCTCAGCCGGCCAAAGCCGATCGAACTGGAATGGTCGCGCCACCAGTTGGCAGAGGCGGCCGTGCTCGGTGCCCGGCTGGAAGAGGGTAAGGCGATCTACGTCTGGCTGGGAATGGACGGCGTCGATGAGCCGCGCGCCTATGTCCTGCCCTGGAGCCAGGAGCTAGCCAAGCAACTTCACGGTGCGCAGCGCACGGCAGAACAGTCCGGGACGCAGGTTCTGATGCGCAAGCCATTCGAAAACTCGCTCGACGAAAGTGATCAGCTGTTCTATGCCGCCCCTGTCCCGCCGCCGCAGGAAAAGGAAGAAGGCCCGCAGAACGCTCTCCGCTTCGAGCATTCCGAGACCGAACCGAACAGCAGCAACAACTAAGCCGGCGCNAGNTAGCCTCCTTTACCGGCCGGCCCCGACGTGGCAATTACCCCCGTCATGGATGAGCATCTCACACGCCCGCGATGACCGGGAAAGGCGCCATTGCCTGCGGCCATCCCGCGACCGCCGCCGCGGCGCAGGAAATCCTGGAGGACGGCGGCAACGCCTTCGACGCGGCGCTCGCTGGCCTGTGCGCGGCAACCGTCGCGGAACCGGTCTTTTGCTCACTTGCCGGTGGTGGCCATCTCCTGGCGCATCGCGCCGACGGATTTTCCCAGGTCTATGATTTTTTTGTCGAGACACCGCGACACCGGCATCCGCAGGCTGAAATCGATTTCACCCCGATCCTGGCCGATTTCGGCACCGCAACCCAAGAGTTTCATATTGGCCTAGGCGCAATCGCCACACCAGGCGTCATCGCGGGCTTATTCGCAGCGCACGCCGATCTGGGCAGCCTACCCATATCCCGCCTGGTAGAGCCGGCGATCCACATAGCACGGGACGGCATCCTCCTTCGCCCCATCGATAGCTACATCTTTCAGGTTGTCGGCCGCATTCTTACGGCGCGGCCAGAAGGCCGGGCCCTCTTTACAGGCGACGATGGCAACCTGCTCACCACCGGCGACCGGCTGCGCCAGCCGGAACTGGCCACGACGCTGGACGCGCTCGCCAGCGAAGGAGCCGCCTTGTTTTATGAGGGCGAGCTTGGGCGGCGCCTCGTCGCTGATTGCCGAGCGTTGGGCGGGCAAATCACAGATGCGGACTTGGCCGGGTACAAAGTCGTCAAGCGGGCGCCCCTTGAGCGGCGTTACCGTGATGCCCGCATCCTAACCAACCCGCCGCCATCGTCAGGCGGTATCCTAATCGCCTTTGCCCTGGCATTGCTCGAGCAAGTCGATCTCTCGCACAGCACTCACGGCTCGGCCGGCCATCTCGGCGCGCTGGCCCAGGTCATGAACCTAACCAATCGGGCTCGGGTCGAATCGCGCCTGCACGAAGCCATGGCCGAGGCCGAGGAAGCCGCCGCCGCCGCCCGCCTCTTCGATCCGGCGTTACTCGCCCGCTATGCCAGCGAGGTCGGCAACCACCCATGCAATCCGCGCGGCACCACGCACATCAGCGTCGTCGATGCCGCCGGCAACATGGCCGCCTTGAGTACGTCCAACGGCGAAGGATGCGGCTACATCCTGCCGGGCACCGGAATCATGCTCAACAACATGCTGGGCGAAGAGGACCTAAACCCGCACGGCTTCCACGCCTGGCCAGAGGGCTGCCGAATTTCATCCATGATGGCGCCCACGATTGCCTTCCGGGACGACGGCCGGATCGCAGCGCTGGGCTCCGGCGGATCCAATCGAATCCGCACGGCCATCCTGCAGGTTCTGGTCAATCTCATCGATTTCGATATGCCGGTGCAAGAAGCGGTATCGGCGCCTCGCCTGCACATCGAGAACCGGGTGGCCAACCTGGAGGGTGGTATCCCAGAAGCCGCCGAGATAGCCGCCGCTGCAGTCGCCGACCAGACCGTCCACTGGCCGCCGCACAATCTGTTTTTCGGTGGTGTACACACGGTCACCCGGGATGCCGATGGCCAATGCGATGGCGGCGGGGACCCGCGTCGCGGTGGCGCCGCGGTGATTGTCTAGGTAAACCTATTCGCCTAGGCAGATGGCCAGTGCTCGAGCAAACGACCGCACACAAAATCGCGCCGGCCGCAGGAGGAGCCGGCCGGCGCGACACGCTCGGACAGAACTGGCAAGGCCTGGGTCAGGCGGCCTTGTCGTCCGCGCGGGTTCTGGTGATGTAGGCGCGGGCGCAATGCTCAGGGCAGTACGGCTTGCCGTCAACGGCCGGCGACCCACAGAAATGGAAATCCGCCTCACCCGGGTCGCCATGCGGCCACAGGCAATTCGGTCCCTTGCCGTCCCGGCGCGGTGCCAATCGAGGTGCCGGTGGCGGCGGTGCTGGAACCGGTGTCGGTGCCGGGCGCAGATCGTTCAACCTGATGGGCATCGGCACCCGCCGGCGCATGCGGACCCGTTGATCGCGGCGTATGGGCGATGGACGGGCCTCAAGGCGCATACGATGCGCCTTGCCAACAACGGCGTTCTTGGAAACGCCTAGCATCTTGCCGATTGCGGATGCGCTATAGCCGGTATCCCAAAGCTTAGATAGCTCCGCAACGCGTTCCTCGGTCCATGTCATATGCTCACCCCCCGTCAATTTCGCTAGACCTAGTACATACTGCTATAAGTTGAGATCTATGCTCACCGCGTCACTATATATTGTGCATAACCGGTTGTCGACCCCCCGGTTGGCAGTTGGGGCCAATATTTTTTCTGGCGGCACCAAACACACGGGTCGTGCCTCAGTTTGAAATTTGACCCGCTGAAAGCAAGAAGTGGATCCGGCTGTCGGTTTGTCATCCGAAAGCGGTCATCCTTTTGGTGCAGTCATGGTGTCCGAGACGTGCCAGTTTCGGACATCGACGGGTTGCCTTCGCTCTCACATTTTGCGGCCCACGGCGGCGTGCAGGCTAGCTCCAGTTCGACGTCATCGGCCGACCGCATCGGCACCGTATACGACGTGCCAGTGCAGTTCAGCTCAGTCGAGCTTCAGGGACCGCCGAGCGCCGTGATTTCTTCAATTTTATCTATTGCTAACCTAATCTTAGGTGCGTTTTGGTTTCATTCGACGGCCCTGGAAGAGAGCGACGGCTGGGAGGCGCGAAACCATGAGCATCTCAGGAGATCAGGCGATAGCGGCGAGCGCCGCGCCTGTCCAGGCGGCGGGCCGGGAGATCAAAGAGAAACGCTATCTGTTCGGCCCGGCGATCGATTTCCTATGCCTCGGCGGGATTTCCTTCCTACTGATCCCCGTCATGTTCGTGCTGCCGGAAAAGGAGCTCACCCTCACCGTCGCGGCAATCGCCCTGGGTGTCGCCCATTTCATCAACCATCCGCATTTCGCCTTCTCCTACCAGATCTTCTACGAGGGCTTCCGGCACAAGGCGTTCGGATCGGACAACGACGCGGCGCTCCGCGCCCGCTACATTTTCGCTGGCATCGTGGTGCCCGTGGCGCTCGCCGCATTTCTTGCTTACAGCATGGCCTTCGGCGACGACCGTATGCTCGGCTATGGCGCCAATTTGATGGGTTTCCTGGTCGGCTGGCATTACGTCAAGCAGGGCTACGGCATGCTGATGGTGGACGCCGTGCTCAAGCGCCAGTTCTTCGACGGCGCGGAAAAAAAGATCCTGCTGATCAATTCATACGCGGTGTGGGCGCTGGCCTGGCTGGTGATAAATTCAGTGATGAGCAAGGCGGCGCTGTGGGGAATCCAGTATTACATGTTCCATATTCCGCCGCTGGTTCTGGCAGTGGGTTTCACCTTCGCCTTCGCCACCAGCACCATGACAGTCAGCACACTGATCAAAAAATGGCGCGCCAACGGGGGCAGCCTGCCGGTCAGCGGCGTCGCCGCCTATATGGCGAGCCTTTATTTATGGCTGTTATTTGTGCGCTGGAACGCGTTGTGGCTGCTGATTGTGCCGGCGCTGCATTCGCTGCAATACTTGGTGGTGGTCGCGCGCTACCGCATAAACCAGGAGCGGGACCGTGCGGACGCGCATGAACCGCCCCGGCCGCAGCCCGTCGGGCGCATCTTCTGCCGCCGCTATCAGCTGCGCTATGCCGGCTTCGTCATGCTCGGGCTGATTCTCGGCTTTGTCGGTTTCTGGGGTGCGCCTGTATATTTTCAGGTGGTCATACCCTATGATCGGGCCGTGTTCGGCGCCACCGCGTTCCTATTCGTGTTCTGGATATTCATCAACGTGCATCACTACTTCCTCGACAACGTGATGTGGCGCAGCCATAACCCGGACGTGCGCAAATACCTGTTCGCTTAAGCAGCGGCAATCTTCCTCGAAGGACCCTGACGGTTTAATTTGTGGGACTGACCGTTGTCATCCCGCATCCGTCGCCGACGCTTGACCGAAACCAGAAGCTTCAAGGGACTGCTACAGCGCGCTGATCGACGGGGATAGGGGCGCTGCCGCCGTGCTCGACCCGTGGGTCAAGCGCTCCGGCGTCGTCGCCGATAGGCAGAACGACATAGCATTTCAGAGCGGCCCTTCGGGGCCATTTTTTTAGGTGTGGATGTTTATATGTGTGGATGTCCGAAATGGATCCAGGCTGTGTAAAAACTCGGGTCGGAAGAGCGGCTGTGCCGATGACCATACGCCAAGGTCTGCCACTGGGCGCGAAGCTGGTATGATTCGTTGAAAAGCCGACGTTCCAGGCGTTGTTTCGGCAGAATTTCAAACTGCGACACGACCAACCGCGCGGCAAGACTTGCCATCCCTATCGAGAGTGCGGTATCCGGGCCGGCGTTTTGGTANGTGCGCGGCANGGCAACAAGGGGGCGAGTTTGGACAAGGGCGAACACACCACTCAAATGCGCGGTCTGGCGGTCGGCATCGCCGCCATGGTCGTTATCGTCACCGGCTCCAATGTCGCCGTGCAATATCCGATCAATGATTGGCTGACCTGGGGGGCTCTGACCTACCCGATCTCGTTCCTCGTCACCGATCTGACCAACCGCGCCCTTGGGCCGGCGACGGCACGGCGTGTCGTCTATGTCGGGTTCACCGTGGCCGTGGCGCTTTCGATCTTTTTGGCCACCTGGCGCATCGCCCTGGCCTCGGGAACCGCCTTTTTGCTGGCTCAGCTTCTCGACATCGTCATATTCGACCGTCTCCGCCGGGCGCCTTGGTGGCAGGCGCCTTTTGTTTCCTCGACCTTNGCCTCGGCCCTCGACACAGCCCTATTCTTTGGCCTCGCCTTTGCTGGNACCGGCCTGCCATGGGTCACCTGGGGGCTCGGCGATTATGCGGCAAAANTGCTTATGGCCGTAGCGATGCTGCTGCCTTTCCGGGTATTGATGAAGCTTGCCACGCCCGAAACACCGTCTCGCGCTTAGCACATGTCTCCACGTCCCGCCGTAAAGGGCGCGAATCTGACGCCCGATGCCAGCTTCGACCCCTGGTGGTGGGCGGCTTTGCCATCTACCGAGCCCGACTTAGCGCCGGTTCTGCCCCGATGCGACGTCGCCATCATAGGTGCCGGCTATACAGGTTTGTCGGCGGCATTGACCCTGGCTCGGGCCGGGCGAGACGTCCTTGTCCTCGATGCCGGCGTAGCCGGACATGGGGCCAGCACCCGCAACGGCGGCATGATCGGCAGCGGCCACCGCTTAGGGTTTCCCGCCTTGGCCAACCGCCTGGGCCGCCCCCGTGCCGCCGCCATCCTCCGGGAAGGTGCGGCATCGCTCGAATTCACTGCCGCGCTGATCGAGCGCGAGGAAATAGCCTGCCAATTCACCCGTTGCGGCCGGTTTCGCGCCGCATGGCGGGCGCGGGACTACGACAGCATGGGCCGCGAGATCGACATGTTGCGACGCGAGATCGAGCTTAACGCGGATATGGTGCCAAGATCCGAGCAACACCGTGAGGTCCGCACGGACAGCTACCATGGGGGTACCGTCTATCACCGGCACGGAGCCCTACAGCCGGCCTTGTTTCATAGCGGCCTGCTGGCCCGCGCCCGCGCCGCCGGCGCCCGTGTGGCCGAGCACAGCGCGGTCAGCGCCATCAGCCGGGAACGCGGCGGGTTCGCTCTAGCAACCGACCGTGGCCGCGTGGAGAGCGCCGCCGTCATTGTGGCGACAAACGGCTACACCGGCACTGAAAGCCCGATCCTGCGCCGCCGTTTGGTGCCGCTGAGCAGCTACCTCATCGCCACCGAACCTTTGCCGGCGGGTACGGTGGCCGACCTCATCCCCGGTGGGCGTATGATTGTGGAGACCCGTTCGCGCCATTGCTACTACCGGGCCTCGCCCGACGGTCAGCGTATCCTCTTTGGCGGCCGGGCGGCGCTTAGCGCCATCGCGCCAGAGCCGGCGGCGGAACGCCTGCGTAAGCTCCTGGTTCAGGTCTTCCCCTCGCTGGCGGAAACCCGCTTCACGCACTCTTGGAGCGGTCGTATCGCCTTTCCGCGCGATCAGATGCCGCACATCGGGTCCATCGACGGCATTTACTTCGCCATAGGCTACAGCGGCTCTGGCGTCGCCATGGCGCCGTATCTTGGGCATAAGGTTGCTCTCAAGGTGCTCGGCTCCGCCGACGGACGCACGGCCTTCGACGACGTGCCCTTTGCCACCATTCCGTTCCATCGCGGCCGGCCATGGTTCCTGCCGTTCCTTGATATCGGCTACCGGATACGCGACCGAATGGAAGGCTCCGACTAGGGCCAAAAACGGTCAGGCCGGCCGCCCATTTCTGGAGCGACCGGCCATTCCGCCGAGGAGGAGGAGGAAGGAAGACAAGTAGAACCGAAAGATAGAACCCAACTACGTCAACAACTCAACGACTACTTCACGGCCAAGAGAATTCCGATTTTGTTCGCGCCCGGCGAGGACAGAATGCTGGCAAGCAGCGAATAGTGCGATGCATCCTTACGCGGCGCCCACTGCGCGGCCTTCGCCTGCGCCGCTAGTTTCTCGCGCAGCATGTTGAGCAGGCCATCGAGCCCGCGGCGGTTCACCACTGATGCAAACTCGCGCCGCTGCGTGAGAGCCAGGCTGACGCCGTCCACAGAGACGTCAATAATCTTGTACTGCCCGGCATCACTGGCCCGCACACGCCACACCGGATTTGTCGCCCCCTCAGCGCTCTCGATGCTGGTCGCGACCAACACGTCCCGATTGCCGACCACATTGCTGCCAACGATGGTAAGGGTCTCGGCCTTGAAGTTGCCGATGTGCCGGACATAGTTGTTCAATAGGTATTCGGTGAAGAGATCTTGGAATTCGGCGCGCTGTTCCGGCGTCGCCTCGTTCCAGAACTTGCCGAGCACAAACTGGCTTGTGAGTTCCAGATTGAAGCTATCGCGGATCAAAGTGCGCAGCGCCGCGCGCTGCTCGGCGGGCCGATCAGCCTTGCCCGAGGCCAGCACAACAGCCGCTTGGCTGCCAAGGCTTTCGACGAAGCGTACAGCTTCCTGAGGCGAGGTTTGAGCCCGACTCTCGGCCGCGAAACCGATGTTCGATCCCAGCGCCATGGCCGAAACCGCAACAAAGGCGAATGCCATAATATGTCTCATCGCACCGTCTCCGCCAAACTCTTGGCATCTGGCATTTTTTTGGGGTCCCTTTTTTTGGCGCTGCCCGCGCCGAGATCCGCAAATTGCCTTGTGCCTTGCTTTGAACGCATTGCAACAGAGAATTCTTAACGGACTGTTTCAGGAATGCCCAAATTCTGCCACTTTTGCCGCAAGTTTTCTTAATTTGCCGGGCATCTCCGCCACCACCCACGCCGTTCGAGAGGTTCCGCCGATTGGGAAAAAGGGAGATTCGGTTTTCTTTTCCAGCAGCTTAGGCGAACGGCCGCGGCTCATGTCGGAAGCATTTTCGGCTAATTGCGAACGCTGTGTGAGGCGTCAGAACGGTTTGTGTCATAGCTGTGACAACAGATAACCGCCATATTTTCGCCCTCGACTCACCTCCATCGGCTGGTGTCATCGGTCCGCCCGCGCTGCCTCTGTGGCATTGGCATATTGTTTGCTTGGCTATGCGTATGGGAGCCCTGCGATGACCACGTCTGCCCGCCTGCCCGCCCGCTTACCCGCCCGCTTGGGCACCCTGTGCCTTGCTGCCCTGGCCACCGCCTTTCTGGGTGCGGGGATGGGCGCAAACGCCCACGATGGCGCGGCGCCCTGGGACCTGTGCCGTATGGCCGTTGCCAAGGCCAATACTGGTGGCGAGTTGCCGGAACACCTGCTCAGCGCCATCGCCCAGGTCGAATCCGGGCGCTGGCATAAGGAATCCGGGGAAAAACTTGCCTGGCCCTGGACCGTCACTGCCGAGGGGCGCGGCCGGCATTTGCCTAGCAAAGCGGCGGCTCTGGCCGAGATCGATTCCCTGCAAAAGCGTGGCATCTCCAGCATCGACGTGGGATGCATGCAGATCAACCTGCGCCATCACCCGGATGCATTCGAGGATCTAGAGGCCGCCCTTGACCCCGGCCGCAATGTCGCCTACGCGGCCAAGCTGCTCCGCAACCTGCGGCAGAATCGGGGCTCCTGGACCCGGGCCGTGGGCAACTACCACTCGAAAACCCCCACCCTCAGTGGTCCCTATCGGGTCAAGGTCTTCCGCGCCCTCTTCGCCGAGCGCCGCCGCGCCAGCAAAGCCCGCCGCGCCGCCCGCTAGAGGAAAAGCTTTCAGCGGACGGCGATCTCGACCCGGCCCGTGACCGCGATGCTGCCCTCCGCGTCCGCGATCCATAACTCGGCACTCGACCCATCGCTCGTGGGCGCTCCGCAAATGGCAAACGGCGCGCCATCAAAGATGGGTCGGCCGGCACGAAATTCGAAGGCGGTGATTTCGGCCTTGGGGCTGCGTTCCCGCACCAGCTCTACCATCAGGGTCGCCAGCAGGGGCCCGTGCACCACCAGGCCCGGGTATCCCTCCACCTCCGTCACGTAGGTCCGGTCGTAATGGATGCGGTGGCCATTAAAGGTTAGCGCCGAGTAGCGGAAGAGCAGCACCGGATCGGCCCGCCAATCATGTCGCCACGGCGCTTGGTGTGGCGCCGGCTTTCCCGGCTGTGCTGCCTCACCGGAAGTCGGCGGTGCGCGGTAAACGATCTCGTGCTCGTCAACAATGCAGACCTGGTTCGCGGCGCTGATTTCGTGCCGTACAGTGACGAAGGCCAGGCGGCCGCTGCGTCCTTGCGCCATCCGCACATCGGCGATTGTCGAGCGCCGCTCGGCCATGCTCCCGATCGGCAACGGCCGCTGAAAAGCAACACGGCTGCCGGCCCACATCCGACGGGGCAGGTCGATCGGCGGCAGGAAGCCGCCGCGCTCCGGGTGACCGTCGGGTCCAAGCGTCGATGCCGGCGGCATGGTCCAGAAATAGAGCCAGTGCCACAAGGGCGGCAACGGGTCGCCCCGCCCTGGCGGCGGCCCCGGCAAGTCCAGGGCCGCATGCAGCGCGCGGGCGCGCACCGGGTCGATCACATCCTCGGCCGCTTCGCTGCGCCCGATCCAGCTCAGCCAACGGGTCGCATCGTCCTGCGAAGCCGCCATCAGTACGACCCCATATCAGTACGATCGGGGCAGGCCGAGGACATGCTCGGCCAGGTAAGCCAGGATCAGATTGGTGGAAACAGGCGCCACCTGGTAAAGCCGCGTCTCACGGAATTTGCGCTCGATATCATACTCCTCGGCAAAGCCGTAGCCGCCATGGGTCTGTAGGCACATATCAGCCGCCGCCCACGAGGCTTCGGAGGCAAGCAGCTTGGCCATGTTGGCCTCGGGCCCACAGGGGCGGCCAGCATCGAACAGGGCGACTGCGTGCTCAACCATCAGATTCGCCGCCTCGGTCTGGGCAAACGCTCGAGCGATGGGAAACTGCACACCCTGGTTCTGTCCGATCGGCCGGTCGAAGACCCGGCGGGCGCAGGCATAGTCCCGTGCCTTATCGATAAACCAACGGGCATCCCCGATACATTCGGCGGCAATCAGCAGGCGCTCCGCGTTCATGCCGTCCAGGATATAGCGGAATCCACGTCCTTCCTCGCCAATCAGATTCTCGGCCGGGACCCGCAATCCGTCGATAAAGATTTCGGTGGTGGCATGGTTGAGCATGGTACGGATGGGGCGGATGCTCACCTGCGGCGCCGATCCAGCCGTCGCTTCCCGCAGATCGACGAGAAAGACGGAAAGGCCCGTCCCCTTTTTCCGCACCTGATCCTTAGGCGTCGTGCGGGCCAGCAGAAGCATCAGGTCCGAGTGTTCGGCGCGGCTGGTCCATACCTTCTGCCCGTTGATCACATACGCATCACCGTCCCGTTGGGCGCTTGTGCTCAGACTCAGGGTATCCGTGCCACTGCCCGGCTCGCTCACGGCAAAGGCCTGCAAACGCAAGCGCCCGGCCGCGATCTCCGGCAACCAGCGGTGCTTTTGCGCCTCGCTACCGTGCCGCAGAATCGTGCCCATGGTGTACATCTGCGCGTGACACGCTGCTGCGTTGCCGCCGGACGCGTGTACTTCCTCCAGGATTGCCGCGGCAGCAGCCAACGGCAGGCCGCTGCCGCCGTAGCTTTCAGGAATGAGCGCCGCCAGATAACCCGCCTCGCTGAACGCACCAACGAACGCCTCGGGGTATGCTCGGTCCCGGTCCTGAGCACGCCAATAGGGGCCGGGAAATTGCGNACACAATGCGCGCACCGCCGCCCGGATTTCGGGAAAGCTTCGTTCGTTCAGTTCGCCGGGCTCAGCCATNGCCATTGTCGCCACCGCCTTTTTGTCGAGCCTATCCGATCGGGGAGCCACAGGAAACGGGCGTTGGCGGACAATAGTCCGACTTGCTTTGACCGACCGTTTTGGACCACTCTGCGGCGCGACAACCAAGATCGAGAAACAGGGAGAGGTCCTATGGCGGACGAACCGCAAGCCTTTGCTGATGCCCGGATTATAACACTATTTCCAACATGCCTCTGGCTGCACGATCTGAAGCCGGAGGACTACGAGCCGATCAACGCGGCGATTGTTCCGAAGATCATGGAATTGATCGAGCCGCGCGCCGAGACCATCTCAGGCGGCGTCTGGCAAACCCATCACGACTTGCACCATCTGCCCGAGTTCAAGCGCCTGACCGCCTTCATGCGCACGGCCGCAGGCGCCGCAATCGACTACCTGAATATCGAGCACAAGGATTTCGTGATTACGGGCTGCTGGGCCAACGTCAATCCGCCGGGGACCATCCGCACCCGTCACATGCACCCGAACAATCTATTGAGCGGCGTCTACTACGCGCAGACCCCCCGCGAGGCCGATGGTCTGGTGCTTCACGACCCACGACCGCAGCCCTATATGATCTCGCCACGGGTGACGAAGTTTACGGAAGTCACCTGCAGCGAGGTGAAGACCGATGTGCGGCCCGGTCGCCTGGTCGTGTTTCCGTCATGGTTGGATCATTCGGTGCTGATGACCGGCGGTGAGAGCGAGCGCGTCTGCGTAAGTTTCAATGTGAACCAGACGCAGTTCAGCGAAAAAGTCAGCCCACCCAAATGGGACCGCAAGCCTAGCGTCGGCAGGGACTAAAGTCTTGCGTAGTCGATTGGGCTGGTGTGGTCGAGGCGCCGTGAGACGGGCGGCAGCGGATACTTCAGCCCGGTGGCGCAGTTGAACAAGACGACCCGCTCGTCCGGGTTGACCCGGCCGTCCGCCAGCGCCGCCTTATACGCGGCATAGGTTGCCGCCCCTTCGGGACAGAGCAACAGCCCCTCTTCCCGCGCCACTTCGTCACGGGCCGCCAGAATCTCCACGTCGGGAACGGCGATGGCAAAGCCGTCGCTGTCCCGTACGGCCTGCAGGATCAGGAAGTCGCCGATCGCGGCCGGTACGCGAATGCCGGCGGCGACCGTATGTGCATCTGGCCAAAGCTCGGCGTGTTCGGCGCCGGCCTCATAGGCCTTGACGATAGGGGCGCAGCCGCTGGCCTGCACCGCTACCATGCGCGGCCGTTTTTCGCCGATCCAGCCGATAGCCTCCAACTCCGCAAAAGCCTTCCACATGCCGATCAGTCCGGTACCGCCGCCCGTCGGGTAGAAGATGACGTCCGGCAACTCCCAGTCCATCTGCTCGGCCAATTCCAGGCCCATGGTTTTCTTGCCTTCGATGCGATAGGGCTCCTTCAGGGTCGAGCAATCGAACCAGCCAGCCGCCTCCTTGCCCTCGCCCACCAGCCGGCCGCAGTCGTTGATGAGGCCGTTGACCCGATAGACCGCGGCGCCCTGCATCTCGATCTCGGAGATGTTGATCTCTGGCGTGTCATCGGGACAGAAGACTGTCGTGCGCAGGCCCACCCGGGTGGCATAGGCGGCCATGGCCGCCCCGGCATTGCCGTTCGTGGGCATGGCGAGGTGCTCAAGACCAAGCTCCTTTGCCATGGCGACCGCCAAGGCCAGACCGCGCGCCTTGAACGAACCCGTGGGCAACCGGCCTTCGTCTTTGACCACGATCTTGCCACCGCGCAGGCCGAGCTGATGGGCAAGTCGCGGCAGTGATATCAGCGGGGTCATCACCTCACCCAGGCTGACCACGTTCCGGTCGTGGCGCACCGGCAGAAATTCCCGGTAGCGCCAAAACCCGCCACGCCGCGCCGCCAGTGCCTCCTTGCTGACCCTCGTGCCCAAGGCCTCGAGATCGTAGCGGACCAGCAGCGGCTTGCCCGCCGCCGATAGGCCATGCACCCGGTCGGCCTCGTATCGCGCGCCGGTCATCGAACATTCGAGGTGAGTGACGAAGGTGGGTGGATCACTGGGCCCATAGGAATTTTCCGGCATCTGTCCAGGCTCCTCTTCGTTTAGCCCCACAGCGCCGGCTCGGGCGGGTGGATCAGGCTGCCGTCATAGCGCAAGCCGTCCGGCCGGTCGCGCGCCAGCAGCAGCGGTCCGTCCAGATCGACGGTCTTGGCCCCCTGCGCGACCAGAACCGCCGGGGCCATGGCCAGCGACGTCGCCAGCATGCAGCCGACCATGATGCTGTAACCTTGCGCCTGCGCCGCCTCTTTGAGCCGCAAAGCCTCGGTCAGGCCACCGGTCTTATCGAGTTTGATGTTGATGGCATCGTATCGCCCCTCGATGCGCGCCAGCGATGCCGTGTCATGGCACGACTCATCGGCGCAAACCGGGATCGGGCGATGCAAGCCGGCTAGGGCCTCATCCTTGTCGGCCGGCAACGGTTGCTCGATCAATTCCACGCCAAGAACCTGCAGCCGCGGCGCCAATTCCACAAAATCGGCGAGCGTCCAAGCCTCGTTGGCGTCGACGATCAATCGCGCCCGGGGTGCGTTCTCGCGCACCGCCTCGACCCGGGCCAAATCGTCCGGCCCTGTGAGCTTTAGCTTGAGCAACGGCCGGCCCGCATTCTCCGCCGCCGCCTTGCCCATGGCCTCGGCGCTGCCGAGAGAAAGCGTAAAGGCGGTCAACAGCGGCTCTAGCTTGGAGAGGCCGAGAAATTCCCAGACCCGATGCCCCGCCCGCTTCGCCTCCAGGTCCCAGAACGCACAGTCGAGGGCGTTGCGCGCCGCCCCGGCTGGCAGAGCGCGCTGCAAGCCGATACGATCGAGGCCACGGGCAACTTGGTCGCGGAGTCCCTCAAGAGTCTCAACCACCCCGTCGATCGTCTCGCCATAGCGGCCATAGGGAGAGCATTCGCCGCGGCCGACCAGCGTCGCCCCTTCGTCCCCATCGCTCAGTTCGGCGACCACCACCTCGGCGACGGTTCTGCTACCGCGCGAAATAGCGAAGCTGCCGCGTATCGGCCAAGACTCCCGTCGTACGGTCAAGCGCACCATATTCTAGCTCAGACGATCGACGATGGAGGCGGCACCATCCCGGAAGGTATCCACCGCGGGCAACTCCAAACTATCTTCGATGCGCAATAACAGGCGCCGCGCCTCAGCAGCGTCCAGGCGCGAGGTATTGACCGAGACGCCGGCGCACACGACCGCCGGGTTAGTCAAGCGCGCCGCCGCCAGGTTTACCTCAATGCACGTACCGAGGTCCGGCAGCGAATATTCCGGCAGGCCCCGCATATGATCCCGCGTCGGCTCGTGACACAGAACGATCGCATCGGGCTGAGCTCCATGCAAAAGACCCAGGCTGACACCCGCGAAGGACGCGTGGAACAACGAGCCCTGTCCCTCGATCACGTCCCAATGGTCGGGCTGGTTGGTGGGGCTAATCAATTCGACGGCACCCGAGATGAAATCCGCGACCACGGCGTCGACGGAAATACCGTCGCCCGCGATCAAAATACCGGTCTGGCCGGTGGCGCGGAAGTCGACATTCATACCACGCTCGCGCATGTCCTTTTCGATCGCCAGCGACGTGTACATTTTGCCCACGGCGCAATCCGTCCCCACCGTAAGCAGGCGCTTGCCCGAGCGTTTCCGGCCATTCCCAACGTCGAGCGACTGAGTTGGGTGGCGCACGTCGAATAGACGTCGATGGTGTTGTAACGCGGCCGCGGCCAGTCTGGGCACATCGGCCAACCGATTGTGCAGACCCGCCGCCACATCCAAGCCCGCGCCCAGCGCCGCTTCAAGGACTTCGATCCAGTGCTCCGAAATGACACCGCCGCGATTGGCCACACCAATGACCAGGGTCTTGGCGCCGGCCTCTACGGCCGCCTCGATCGTCATATCCGGCAGGCCGAGATCGGCCTTGCAGCCGTCCATGCGCAATTGGCCGAGACACCAATCGCGCCGCCAGTCGGCTATCCCATGCGCCGTCTTGGCGGCAAGCTGATCCGCCACATCACCTAGGAACAGCAGATACGGATGCTCTATTTTCATAGGCTAACGTCTTCCCCTCCCACACATTTCGGCCGTATGTTAGCGGAAAGGGAACCTCCGCCGCCAGGGCTGGCGACGCATCACATGACGAATCCGACTGTTGCTATCGCCGTTTGGCGTGGCGCGCCTTGTCTGGATGGGCCAGCGGCAGACCCATGACCACCGCCAAGCCCCCGCCGGGGCGGTTCTCGGCGCGGATGTTACCGCCGATCGCCTGCAGATTACGCCGCACAATCCAAAGACCGATGCCCAGGTGCGGCCCAATTGGGCCGTCCGACTCGTCCGCAGCCCCGTTGGCCAGGTCCCCCCCGGCCTCGCCGGCTAGCTCTGGGGCGTCGCCGTTTCGCGGACCACGCAGCGAGACATAACGCTCGAATATCCGGTCCAAATCTTCCGGAGGAACCCCGGGGCCCCGGTCACAGACGGCCAAAACCGCCACTCCAGACACACGTTTGAGCGCCACCGTAACAGCGGTGCCACGGGGCGCGACCTCGATGGCATTGTCGATCACGTTCTCCACGACGGTCTCGATCAAGTCCTCACCGGCGCGAATGATGATGTTGGGATCGAGATCGCTCTCCAGATGCACGCCACGGCTGGCAATGCTGCCCGCGTAGGCATCCAGCATGCGCGCAAAGAGACGCGACAAATCGATCTCCTCACGCGGCGGGTCGAGCAACTCGGCGGTCGTCTGATCCAAGCGCCGGGCGCTGGAGACCAGGTGATCGAGCCGGTCGACCGATTCCTCGATCACATCGAGGGCGCGCCGGCCGCGCGGGTTGTCGTCGGGCACGAGGCGTTTCACCGGCTCCAAGGACTGCCGCATGATGGCGATCGGTGTTTTGAACGCATGCGCGTTGTCCTCGGCGGCACGGCGGATGCTGTCAGCGGAATCGCGCAGCGCCAGGGTCATGCGGTCGAATTCCTCAGCCACCGATGCCAGTTCCGGGACCTGGTTCTGCGCCGCGAAACCGGCCTCCCCGCCCTGCCCGGCGCCGATGCCGTGCGCCAATTCGCGAAAGCGCATCAAGCCCCGCCAAATGGAAAAGAACAGGCCGATCGTGAAGATCGCCATCGCCAGGTAGATCACCGCGGCAACCCGCACCTCGATGGTCTTCCAATAGGGTTGATCGATGGCGGTGCCCAGCATCTCTCGCGCCGTATGCGTGGTGATGATGGCCCAGCACCCTGCTTCGGTCGTGACCGGCGTGATCGAGGTGAGCAATTCCTCCTCGCCGCTCGACTTGCGGTCACGTAGAGCCATGGAAAGTTGTCCCTGGCAGGACTGCGACAACTTGCCGAGGACACCCCGCTCCATCAACCGGTCGCGCTCGGCGGTCAGGGTCGCGGCCGGCACCGGCGGCTCCGAGGCTACGAAATAGAAGCTATCGAGGCCACTCTCACCGGCCGGTCGATAAAGCACCTTGATGCCCGCCGGCGGCGCGGCAAATGGCTTGATGGCTTCATTCAGCGCCGGCAAGGTCGATGTGCCTTCGCGATCAAGTAAGGGACGCAGGCTCTCCGCGATCAGCCGTCCCTGGACACGCACGCTCTGCAACAGCAAAGTTCGCTTGTCGGCATCCGCCTGGCGGAATTCCGCATAAAGAATGATTGGAACGGCAATAAAGACGAGCAGCAACAGGACAAACTTGCTAACCAGAGAGCGGCTCATCTGGCCCAGCGGATGGACCCGTCTGCGCGGTTCGGCAGGAGCGCCTATAGTCTCCCGCTCAACCTGAGCCATACTCACTCTGTCCCGGCGTGACCCGCGGACTCCTGGCTGCCCGTGAACCCAGCATCATCCGGCTCATCGCGCCAGCGATAGCCAAAGCCCGGGTAGTTGTCGATCCGGTCGAACTCCGAATCGACGTCGCGAAATTTCTTGCGAATACGCTTGATAAAGGACCGCACGTTGGCCCGGTAACCTTCGGCCCCATAGCCGGCCAGGAAATCCTTACCGCGAACCATATCGTAGATCTGCCGGTAGGTCACATCGCCGCCGGATTTCGTCACCAGGAAGCGGACGATGCCGAACTCGCTCAGCGTCAGATCCACCTGGTCGCCGCGCCAGAAGGCACGATGGATATCTTGGCGAAGCTCTAGCGGGCCACGCCGAAGCACGGCACCGTGCCCTTCCTCGACGGCGGCCGAGCCGACGGGTACGGTGATCGGCTTCGCGCCTTCGGTAATGATCTTCAAGCGGCCAAGAATGATCGGTAGTCGGCGCGATTTATCGATAAAGTCCACGGCGCCCCACTTCAGGGCCGCTTCTTCGTAGATCTCGTCGCTCAGCATGGTCAGAAAGATGACCGGGATCTGAATACGGGCATCCCGCAATCGCCGCAGCACACCCGGACCGTCCAGGCCGGGCATGCGCCAGTCGAGCAGCACGGCATCGGCATCTTCGCCACCCATTAGGAAATCTAAGGCCGTCTCACCACTCGGAAAATCGATGACGTCGTAACCTTCCTCGGCCAAATTGAGGCCAAGAGATTCCCGAAACAGATCATCATCGTCGACAATAACCACGCGCTGCTGCGCGTCCATAACCAAAGGTTCTTGCATTACCATAATCTAACCTGCGTCCGGTACATCTCTACCCTGCAGCAAATCGGCAAAACAACGGCGCACGACCGGGCTATCCTTGTCGCTGATCTTAGTCGCGGTGGATAGATCGGTCGTGGCGGTGCCCTCTTCTAAGTCACCACCCCTGACCTCGTAAGTCAGCACACGGAAAACGCTGTCGCCAACGCTCGGATAGAAAAACACATTCAACATGCATGAGCCGCCGTTATAGGCCCAGATTTTCGCCGGTGGTTCCTCGAGTTGCAGCACCGGGTCGCCGAGAAGCGCCTTTGTGGCATTGAAGTCTAGGCCGACGAGGAGTTCCGGATGAAACTCACGACGGGCGATAATCGTGACATTCGATGGCTTTCGCCGAGGAACCGGCGGTTCGGCGGCCGCTCCCGTTGCCGCCGTCTCGGTCTGCCCTTCCGGCAGCTCGGTTTGAACAGCGGAATCCGTCAAGGCGTCAGGCAATGAATCGCCGGTTGTCCCAGGCGACAAAACGCCGAGATCCAAGGAGTTTAACGCGGAATCCAGCGAGGTACAGGCGGCCAAAAGGGTCGTCGCCAGCACCACACTGCCTAAGCGGCGAATCATCGCACCAATCCTGACTTCCGCCCTAGCGGGCCCGTATCAACGGCCAATTTGCATACTCGGCCCGGACCTCTTGAGGAAATCTTAACAAATCCGACCGGACTTCCCGAATCATTTCGGCCCGGCGCGCAAATTCTGCCGAAGTTTACATCATCCGGTGAACTTGTCGCGTCCGATCTACACCTAAGTCGTCAGGACGAGAACATCGCCCGGATCCCAAGAACACCAGACATCCTCGCCAACGGCAACCGAATGAGCCGCCGATCGGGCCTCATTTTGCAGATTAGCGCTTAGAATCTGGCCACTTTCCAAAGTAATGAAAACGTGGCTGGTATCGCCGTAATAGGCGATCTGATGGACCTTGCCAGGCAAGCCGATCCGATGATCCCCCGCCGCTCCGCCACCCGCCCCCGGGCCCGCTTCACGGTGCAGGCGGACTTTTTCCGGGCGCACCGCGATTCCGACGTCGCCGGCCTGGGCTGGCATAGCCCCGCCATCATCGGTCGGCAGCCAAAGCTGCCCCAGTCCCGCGACCTCGATCCCGATTTTACCACTCTCCCGGCCCGCGATACGACCTTCGAATAGGTTCATCTTGCCGATGAAGTCGGCGACGAAGCGGCAGTTCGGGAATTCGTAAAGTTCCGAGGGACGGGCGATTTGGCGGATCTTGCCGCCCTCCATCACCGCGATCCGGTCGGCCATCGACAGCGCTTCGTTTTGGTCATGGGTGACGATGATGAACGTAATGCCGACGCTGTTCTGCAATCGTACCAGCTCAAGTTGCATGGCCTCTCGCAATTTGGCGTCCAGGGCCGAAAGCGGTTCGTCCAGCAAAAGAACCTGAGGCCGCTTGACCAGCGCCCGCGCCAGCGCGACCCTCTGGCGCTGCCCGCCCGACAACTGGTCCGGCTTGCGGCCGGCGAAGTCGTTGAGCTGAGTCATCTCCAGCGCCTCGCGAACCCGCGAGTCGATCTCCGAGGACGGCGTCCTCACCACACGCAAACCGTACGCGACATTCTCGAATACGGTCATGTGCGGGAATACGGCATAGGACTGGAAGACCATGTTGACCGGCCGGCGGTTCGGCGCCACGTCGGTCATGTCCTTGCCACCGATTGAAATCGTGCCTTCATCCAGCGTCTCGAAGCCTGCGAGCATGCGCAAGAGGGTCGTCTTCCCACAGCCGGATGGACCGAGCAGAGCGAAGAACTCGTTGGGTCGAATATCCAGCGCCACGTCGTCTACGGCGACGACGGCACCGAACCGTTTGGTCACGCCTTGAATCGAAATGATGGGAGCGACCTGCTCCATGCCCTTATCCTCCTCCGGGGTTGCCCCGGCGCGTGGGCGCCTGCAGGCGCGTGGCGGCCACGGTGGCAATGACGGTGATGATGATAAGCACAGTCGACGCCGCGTTGACTTCGGGCGTAACGCTGAAGCGCACCATCGAGAAGATCTTCACCGGCAGAGTGATGGTATCTGGACCGGACGTAAAGAAGGTAATGATAAAATCGTCAAGCGAGAGGGTAAAGGCGATCAGCGCGCCGGCGACGACGCCCGGCCGCAAATACGGCAAGACAATATGCCGCAGAGTCTGCCATTCGCTGGCCCCTAGGTCCTTGGAGGCATCCTCAAGCTCGCGATTGAATCCGATCAGCCGGCCGCGAACGATTACGGCAACAAAGGGAAACGAAAAGGCGATGTGCGAGATGGTGATATTTGAGAGATTGAGCGGCCACGGCAGCCCCGTGGGCCAACCGACCCGGGCGAAGAACGCCATCATGGCCACCCCCATGCAAATCTCCGGGATGACGATCGGCAGGGCCGTGAACCCCTCATAAACCGCCTTGCCTGGAAACCGGAACCGCCAAAGAAGAAGAGCCGCCAAGACGCCGAGGACGGTGCTTACGGCGGTGTTGATGACGGCGATCGTCAAGCTGTTGACGAAAGCGTCGAACAAACTCTGGTTGTTCCAAGCCTTCACATAGTAGTCGAAGGTGAACCCGCGCCAGACAATGTTGCGGCGGCTATCGTTGAAGCTGAACGCCACAAGGGTAGCGATCGGCGCATAGAGAAGCAAAAAGGTGGTCCCGACGATGAGCTGCAGCCACCATCTGCGACAATACTCCAGCGGGCCTATCGGCACACGCCGGCGGCGGACGCGCTCAGCCCTACCTTTCGGCACCCGCCGCTCCCCCTCCGCTGGATGGGTCTGAAGATTCGCCACGTCAGACCTCAAGCCCTTTGCCGCGGCCAACGAGGGCCGCGCGCAGCGCCAGGGCGCCAAAGGTCGCATACATGAGAAGGAACGACAAAGCACCGCCGAAAGGCCAGTCGTTTGCCGACTTGAACTGCCGCTCGATGACATTGCCGATCAACTGGCTATCGGTACCGCCGAGAAGTTCGGGAATGAAAAATGCGCCCAGCGCCGGAATGAAGACGATAATGATGCCCGACAGCGCCCCGTGCCAAGTCAGCGGAAATACGACGGAGGTGAAGGTGCGCCAATGCCCGGCACCCAGATCGAAGCTGGCTTCCATGTACGATCGGTCCAGCTTTTCGATGTTGGCGTATAGCGGTAGAATCATAAACGGCAGAAAGGCATAGACGATCCCCATGCTCACCGCGAAATTATTGTAGAGCATGCCCAATGGCATAAAGCGTTCGCCCAACAGCTGATATTCGCCCAAGCCAACGGTCGTTAGAATCCAATCCCCCTTCTCCCACAGCCATTCGAGGGTGAAGTTAGCGAAGCCGCGGGTGCGAAAAACGGCGATCAGGGCGTAGGTGCGGATCAGGATATTGATCCAGAAGGGCAAAATCACCGCCAGCATCAACCAGATTTTCCACCGCTCCGGCGCGAAGGCGATGGCAAAAGCAACCGGGTATCCGACCACCAGGCAAATCAGGGTCGCCGCCCCGGCCATCCAGATGGACTTCCAGAAGATCTGCAAATACAGCGGCTGCAGGGCCCGGACGTAGTTATCCAGCGTCCCGGTGATGGCAATATCGACAACACCGCGTTTTTCGCCGAACGAGATGAACCAGACGATACCCAGCGGGATCACAAAAAACAGGGCAAGCCAAAGGGTCGGCGGGATGCCGAGTAACCAGAAAACCACCCGATTTTGGCGCCAACTTTCCATCACGCCGTGCGTTGCGGTAGCGGGAGATTTGCTGCTTGCCGAGGATCAGCCACGGCGGGAGCAGCCCGGGTTAGACCGTTTGATCTAGCCCGGGCAATGCTGTCCCGCGTGTCCGCAACCTCAGGCTGCCTGAATTCGTGTCCATGCCGCGTCAAGAAGCCGGACCACCTCTTCGCCGCGATAGAGAGGCGGCTCGCAGCGCGCGATAACCTCGTCCGACGGGAACACCGCCGGATTGTTGACGTATTCCGGCGGCATCAGCTTCTTCGCCGCCTCGTTCGGAGTCGCGTACTGGATAAAATCGGCAAGCGCCGCGCCGACTTCGGCATCCAGGATGAAGTTGATGAACTTGTGCGCATTCTCCGGATGCGGCGCGCCGTTCGGAATGGCCATGCAGTCCTGCCACAGCTCGCCACCCTCTTTCGGCACGATATATGAAATATCGTCGTCCTCTGCCATCACCTGCAGAATGTCGCCGTTCCATTCCATGGTCAGATCGACCTCGCCGGAGAGCAGCAGGTCCTGGCCGTTGTCATCCGCGAACACCTTGATGTGCGGCTTCTGCCTGATAAGTAGGGCCTCGGCCTTTTTGATCTCCTCCGGATTCCGCGAGTTGAAGGAATACCCGAGGTATTTCAGCGTCGTGCCGATGACCGCCTGGGCCTCGCCGAGCAGGGCGATGCGGCCCGAATATTGTTCCGAGTCAAGCAACGCACTCCAGCTATCCGGCACTCCCTTGACCTTCGACTTGCGGTAACCGATGCCGATGGTGCCCCACATATAGGGCATGGAATGCTGACGGCCCGGGTCAAATGCTGCATCCCGGAATGCTTTCGAGACGTTCTTGAAGTTCGGGATCTTGGAATGATCGAGAGGCAGCAACATCTCGGCGCCGATCATACGCTCGACGTAGTCGTTGGTCGGCACGATGACATCATAGCCAGGGTTGCCCTCCTTCAACTTGGCGAACAACTCGTCGTTGTCGGCGAATAGGTCCATGGAGACTTTGATGCCCGAGGCCCCCTCGAAATCGTCCAAGGTCGTCTCACCGATGTACGTATCCCAGTTGTAGAAGCTCAGCTTCGGCTCCTCGGCAGACCAGGACATTTTCGGGTGAAATGTCAGTCCGGCAGCGACCGCGCCAGTGCCGGCAAGGAATGACCGGCGGGAGAAGCCCGTTCGGCGACGTTGTGTCATTGTTATAGCCTCCTCTGTTCGTGGCGGGCCCCGGCTGCGGCGGTTTTACCCCGTGCCGGCTCGGCTCCGCGTATCTAACGACCCTGCACCTTACGGATGCTTCCGAGCCCTTGGTAGCTTGGCGGTTGGATCAATACACTAGGGGAATTCAAGCTCGCCCACCATCGGATTGTCAACGCGAGACCTACCGGCGGCCGCCCTATACAGCCAATTTCAACTGCGGAATGATGCCCATGGCGGAAACGATCGAGTCGGCCAGTTGAACCTGGAATCGCTTAGTCGCGATATCCTGGGCCTTTTGCCTTTCTGCCGGGCCATGCCCGGTGAGAACGTGTAGGCCGCCCGCCAGGCCGGCCGCGCATCCAGCCGCCAGATCCGTCGCGCGGTCGCCAACAATCCAGGACCGCGCCAAATCCAAGCCCAGCCGCGCGCCGGCGCGCAAGATCATGCCGGGCTGTGGCTTGCGGCAGGGATGCGCCGGGTGCCGGTATGGCGGCGTG
>JGI24023J19991_10000399_pt1 | contig 33754 bp, 32 predicted proteins | sample Cruoilmetagenom1_FD_19991 | JGI IMG/M metagenome (IMG submission 19991)
TGCCGATACGCCTGCGGCCCGACCTGCTGGTGCTGGCCACCGGCGTGGTGCCCAACGCCGACCGGGAGCTGTTCGAATTGTTCAAGGTACCGGTCAACGCCGACGGGTTTCTGGTGGAGGCCCACGCCAAGCTGCGGCCGGTAGACTTCTCTTCCGAGGGCATCTACCTGGCCGGACTGGCCCACTATCCCAAGCCGCTGGAAGAGAGCATCGCCCAGGCCAAAGCGGCCGCCTCCCGTGCCATGACACTGCTCTCCAGGGATGCCATCATGGTCGGCGGCGTGGTGGCCACCATCGATTCTGGCAAGTGTGCCGCCTGCCTGACCTGCGTACGCGCATGTCCCTACGACATTCCCCGGGTGGATGAACACAGCCATGCGGTCATCGATCCGGCCCAGTGCCATGGCTGCGGCACCTGCGTGGCCGAGTGCCCGGGCAAGGCCATCAGCCTGGCCCACTTCACCGACGACCAGTTGATCGCCAAAATCGAAGCCCTGTTTATCGCGGCGTAGGACCGAGGACTGATGCCTGAGATCAACGAACCCGTCATTTTATTGGAACCGGTTTCAAAACGTTGCAGTTCGGTCAAGATCAAGGCGGGCGATCATTTCAACCAGAGGAATACATGGGAGTATTTCGAGGATTGAAATGTGAGTCCAACGCCGATATTGGTCGAAATGAGGCGTTATGGAACTGGCTCACAAAGAGGAAAAAATGAAAATAACCCAGCCCCGCGGACTGACCGGCGTTCTGGATGCCATGGACGACGGCATCTACATCGTCAACGACGACTATGTGGTCGAGTTCATGAACAAGGCCATGATCCGGGTGTTCGGCGACGGCGTCGGAAAAAAATGCCACGAGGTGATCAACCAAACCGCCGCCCCCTGCCCTTGGTGCCAGGCCGGAGATGTGTTCGATGGCCGGCGGAGCACGCATGAGGAGGTCTACGTACCGTTGGTGGACAAGACCTACGATCTGCTGGAAATCCCTTTGCACAACACCGACGGCAGCATCTCCAAGCTGAGTATCTACCGAGACATCACCCACCACAAGGACCAGGAATACCGGCTCAAAGCATCCCGGGAGAACTTTCGAAGCCTCTTCGAGCACGTGGCCGCCGGCGTTTACATCAGCACCAAGGAAGGTAAATTCCTCGATTCCAACCCGGCCCTGCTGAATATGCTGGGTTATGAAAACAAGGACGCGTTTTTGGAGCTTGACCTGGCCCGGGACATCTACCGCAAAGCCGAAGCGCGTGCCCGTTTTCAGCATATGATCGAAAAAAACGGCCGGGTCATCGATTATGAGGTGGATTTCCGCAAAAAGGACGGCACGCCCATCACCGTGCTGCTCACGGCCCACGTGCGCTACGATCCCAAGGGCAACGTGCTTGGCTACGAGGGCATCTGCGTGGACCAGTCCCAGCGCAAAAAAATGGAACAGGAGCTGAAAAAGGCCCACGATTTTCTCAACAATATCATCCAGAGTTCCCCCAACGCCATCATGGCCACGGACATGAAGGGAAGCATCATCACCTGGAACCAGGGGGCCGAAGAGACCCTTGGCTACCGCGCATCGGAGACGATCGGTCGGATGAATGTAATGGACCTGTATCTCGACGACATGGCCCGAAAGGTGATGCGGATGATGAGAAGCGCCGACTACGGCGGCAAAGGCAAGCTGCGCGCCTATCCCATGACCTTCAAGGCCAAAGACGGACGATCGGTGGAGGGCAACCTGTCGGCCAATATCATCTACGATGAGACGGGCAAAGAGATGGCATCCGTGGGCATATTCGTGGACCTGGAAGAACAGTTGAAAATGGAGCGCAAGCTCCACAACACCCAGGAACAACTCCTTCAATCGGAAAAGCTGGCCGCCATGGGACGCCTCACCTCCCAGATCGCCCACGAACTCAACAACCCGCTCTACGGGATCATGAACACCCTGGAACTGATGAAAACCGAAATCCCGGTGGGCAACAAGCGCCGCAAACTGCTGGAGATGTCCCTGTCGGAAACCGTGCGGGTGACGGACATGCTGCGCAAGATGCTCTCCTTCTCCAAACCGGACCAGGAGGAGCGGACCCCGGTGGATATCAACACGATTCTGGACGAAATTCTCCTATTGTATGAAAAACAGCTCTGGGAGCACTCCATCAAAATGGTGCACAGCTTCGCAGNCAATCTCGGGAGCGTCTATGCCTCCAAGAACCAGCTTCGCCAAGTCTTTTTGAACCTGATTTCCAACGCCCGCGATGCCATGCCCGAAGGCGGCCGCCTCACCGTGACCACCGAGGGGGACGACTACTTCATTCATGTAACCCTTGCAGACAACGGGATGGGCATCAAGGAGGAACATCTGGATCTGATTTTCGAAACCTTCTTCACCACCAAGACCGACAGCGTAAAGGGCGTGGGCCTGGGCCTGTCGGTCTGCTACGGATTTATCAAGGATCACGGCGGGGAGATCAAGGTGGACAGCCGGCAGGGTGAAGGCACCACCTTTACCATCTCCCTTCCGGTGTACCGACGGAGTATCCAAACAGGCAGGAGATGAGTATGGTCGGGATGAAATTGAATACTCAATAGATTGTCGTAATCGATCGTGATAAACGGCGAAGCGGCCGGAACATGAAAAAACGAATCAGCCGGCTGAAGCCGCCCATCACCCGGCCGATCTCTTTTTCGATGGATGGCTCCACCCGGCAAAAGGAGATGATGCAGCGTTCCGGCCTCAGGTCTTCGGGAAAGAGGCAGGGTCCGGTGCCGTTTTCGAGGAAAATACAGTCTGCGGGAAAAAAACCTTCTCCGGTGAGGCAGTCCGCCATGGCCGCTTGGATCTGCGGTGCCATGGTGAGAATAAATAACAGGTCCCACTCGGTGATGATGTCGGCGGGATGGATATTGCGGCAGCACAGGCCCCGGCAGTTGGCCGTGCAGTTCGCCAATACGGGAGCTGCTTTTTTCGTCAAGGCCTCCTGTGCATGCTGGATATCCCGGCAGATGGCCGCAACCGTTTTGCGCTCGTCCGCATCCAGGGCGGCGAGTTTTTTTCCGGCGGCCTGGAAGCTGTGGTTGAGTTCCATGGATAATGATATTCCATCGGTCGCTATATGAATCGCTTCATCATCTCGTCGATCATCCCATCCACATTATCCGGACCGATGCCATGCTGGGTGCAGAAGCCATCCACCCTGGCCCGCCTTTTGGGGTCGTTCATATCGGCCATGTGGGTAAAGATGCCCAGACGCCGCCCCACCTGAAAGTGGACCCGCTCCCGGGGAGAGAGGGACAAAAACCGGTCCAGCACCGCCAGGATGTCGGTTTTGGCTTCGGGAAAACGGCCCTTTACCCCCTCAAACAGGTTGAGGATATGGTCGCTGACGATCATGCTGGTGATACCGTCCAGACTGGCGATGAACAACCGGATCTCGCGGACCGTCTCGACATCGTTCAACTTGACAAAGCTTCCGGCACGGTATGCCTCGGCCAGCGGGATCCCGCCGGGGATGGCCAGGGTGCGCAGTCGGATAAAGTCCGGGTCGATCCGGTTCAGGGCGTCGGCAGTTTCCAAGGCGTGGTCGCGGGAGAGGTCCTTGCCCCCAAGCCCCGGCATCACGTACTCGGAAAGCTGCATCCCGGCCTTTTTTACTTTTCGGCCGGCCTTGATCTGAGCCATTTTGTTCACGCCCTTGCGGACCCGCTTGAGAACCGCGTCGGACCCGGACTCCAGCCCGATGTGGATCCGGTTCAGCCCAGCTTCGTGCATCAGCTTCAGGTTGTCGTCGCTGATGCGGGCAATGGTGTGCGAACGGGCGTAGGAGGTGATGCGTTCGACCCGGGGAAACCGCAATCGAAGGTGTTCCAGAATCCGGATCAACCGGTCCGGCTTGACCACCAGGCTGTTGGCATCCTGTAAAAAGATGGAAGTCATGCCACCGGCAAACCAGTTCAGCGCGGCACCGAAGGCCTGCCGATCGTGGGGGACAAGGTCCTGCATCAACGCAGTGATCTCCTGACGCAGAATCTGCCCGGACCCGTCGACCAGGCCTCTCAGCCTCTCCGCATGTTCATAAACCGCATCGATATCGTCGATGACGTGGGCTTCGGGGCGAACGGAAAAACGCGCCCCTTTATACACCGGACAGAAACTGCAGTGGTTCCAAGGGCAGTTGCGGGTCACCCGGACCAGCAAGCTGTGGGCTTCACTGGGCGGACGGATGGGGCCCTGCTCGAAGCCGTGGTAGCGATCTTTGTCATGCGAGTACGAGGTCATCATCGCGCAGTCTCCTGTTAGCCAACCGTTCACACCCGTCCATACCTTTTTGAGAACCAAAAATAAACCCCTTTGACAAAGATCGACGGCATGCCTTATGGTGGGCTTTCTGTAAATACGACAATTGAAAGTAGCGGGAAATGGTTAGAAAACTGGGTTTTATCATCTTTGGGCTGGTTTTTTTGGGAATATGCACCATTGGGGCACTCTATCTGCACCTCATGTCCTGGGCGGATCGGCCGGTGGGTAGCGCTGCAGAGGAAAAATTGTTTACGGTGCCGCCGGGCTGGGGACTTAAAAAAACCGCCGATGCCCTCCGGCAGGAAGGGCTGGTTTCCAATGCCCTGCGTTTCACGATTCTGACCCGACTGGACGGAAAAGACAAACTGCTCAAGGCCGGGGAGTACTTTTTCTCCACCACCATGACGCCGAGGGAAATCCTGGGCCAGATGGTGGAAGGCCGCGTGCACCTCTACCGGCTCACCATCCCGGAAGGATACAACCTGGTTCAGATCGCCGCAGCGGTTGCCGCCGCCGGCCTGGCGACTGAGAAGGACTTTCTCGATACCGCCCGAGATCCGGAAGCAGCCAAACAGCAGGGCATCGAGGCTGAAACCCTGGAAGGATATCTGTTCCCGGATACCTACTACTTCCCACGGGAGCTGGACAGCATCACGATCATCGCCACGATGGTCAGGCAGTTCCGGGCCGCCTATAAACCGGACTGGAAGCAACGGGCAAACGATCTGGGGATGACCCTCCACGAGGTGGTCACCCTGGCCTCCATCATCGAAAAGGAGACCGGCGCCCCTGAAGAGCGTCCGTTGATCGCCTCGGCCTTTCACAACCGGCTGAGAAAAGGCATGCGTCTGGAGACCGATCCCACCGTCATCTACGGCATTCCCGATTTTGACGGTAACCTCAAGCGCCGAGACCTGGAGACCCATACCCCTTACAACACTTACAAAATCAACGGGCTTCCTCCCGGCCCCATTGCCAGCCCGGGGGCACTTTCCCTGGAGGCGGCGTTGCACCCGGCCCAGACCGACTACCTCTACTTCGTATCCAAAAAAAACGGCACCCATCAGTTCTCCACCACCATCAAGGCGCACAACGCGGCGGTACGCAAATACCAGCTGAGGAAAAAAAGACGCTGAAAAGAGCGCCTGGAAAGCTCGAATACAAAAAACCATGGTTTTCAAAAAAGGCTACATTCAGGTCTATACGGGCGACGGCAAAGGAAAAACCACGGCCGCACTGGGACTGGCCCTGCGGGCCGCGGGCGCCGGAATGAAGGTATACATCGCCCAGTTCATCAAATCCGGCGACTACAGCGAAATCAAGGCCCTGTCGCGCTTTGCCGACCGGATCACCGTGCAGCAGTTCGGTACGGGCCGATTCATCAAAGGCCGACCTTCACCGGAGGATATGGCTGCCGCACAACAGGGACTGCGGGCGATTCGCAAGGCCCTGACCGACGACCGGTACCGGGTGGTGATCATGGAAGAGGGAAACGTGGCGGCCATGTGCGGCCTCTTTCCGGTTGAAGCGATCCTGGCCATCATGTCGGAGAAGCCTGGCGATGTGGAACTGGTGATCACCGGTCGCGGAGCAGACGCACGCGTTATGGACAAGGCCGACCTGGTGACGGAGATGAAGGCCGTCAAACACTACTACCAAAATGGGGTAATGGCCCGGATTGGAATCGAGAAATAGATCGTCATTACGGATTGAACAGGCGAATCGCCACACATGGGAAACGACATGGACAGCACCCCCAAAGCCCCCTGCCTGGCCGTTTTTGGTACCGGCTCCGACGTGGGCAAGAGTGTCGTCGCCGCCGCCCTGTGCCGGATTTTTACGGATCACGGATTGCGGGTGGCGCCCTACAAGGCCCAGAACATGTCCAACAACTCCGGTGTCACCCCGGAGGGACTGGAGATGGGCCGGGCCCAGATCGTCCAGGCCGAGGCCGCGGGCATCGCCCCCCACGTGGACATGAACCCCATCCTGCTCAAACCGACCAGCGACGTGGGCTCGCAGGTGGTGGTTTTGGGCGAGGCCATCGGCAATCAGACGGCCATGGATTACCATCGGGAAAAGGCCCGTCTGGTCCGTACGGCCAACGCGGCTCTGGATCGCCTGCGCGCCAAGGTTGATCTGGTGGTGATGGAAGGCGCCGGTTCCTGCGCCGAAGTCAATCTCATGGCCCACGACATCGTCAATTTTCCCATGGCCGAGTATGCCGACGCACCGGTGATCCTGGTGGGCGACATTCACCGCGGCGGCATCTTCGCCCAGCTGATAGGCACCCTGGAATGCCTTCCCCAACACTTTAGGAACCGGATAGCCGGGTTCATCATCAACCGCTTCCGGGGCGATCTGCGGCTGTTCACGGACGGGGTGCACTGGATCGAAGAGAAAACCCGACTGCCGGTATTCGGTGTGCTTCCCTGGTATGACCATATCCACATCGACCCCGAGGACTCCGTGGTCATCGAACATCCCCGAACAGTGATGGTGAACACCGACGAAAAACCCGCCGTGGCGGTGATCCGCATCCCCCACATTTCCAACTTCACCGATGTCGATCCCTTGCGGGCGGTCACCGGTTTGAACGTTCATTTTGTGGAAAAACCCCAGGATCTGGCGGCCTTTTCCGCCGTAATCCTGCCGGGCTCCAAGAACACCCGCTTCGACCTGGCATGGCTTAAAACCGGCGGCTGGCAGTCCAGGATCAACGATTACAAGGCCGTCGGCGGCCACATCACCGGCATCTGCGGCGGTTATCAGATGATGGGGGTGAAGGTCCATGATCCCGACGGCCTGGAAGGCGCCCCGGGGGTAACGGAGGGCCTGGGCCTGCTGCCGGTGGAAACCGTACTCCAGGCACCCAAGACCACGACCATCAGCCGGTTTTCCTGGGACGGTATTGAAGGCGCCGGATATGAGATCCATATGGGCCGGACCCGCCTGCAGGGAGGGAAGCCCCTGCTGGCAGTCCACGATAGAAACGGTAATGCCGTCGATGACACCGACGGGTGTCGCGCCGAGGGCGGTCGAACCATCGGCACCTACATGCACGGCCTGTTCGACACCCCGGCCCTGATCACCCACTGGCTGGCTGCGGTGGGTCTGTCCGTCATCGACGTGCCGGCTACCGGGGGCATGGCCGCCAAAAAAGAGCAGTATGCCCTACTGGCCGATCATGTCCGAAGCCATGTGGATATACGGCGGATCAGCGAAATCGTACGTATCGACGGGAAAAAGCCTTTCGTAAACATACCACCATGAAAACAATGGAAAAAATTTTGATTTTAGGCGGCTGTCGCAGCGGCAAGAGCGGCCATGCCCTGCACCTGGCCGAAGCCATGGGCAATCGCCGCCTGTTCGTGGCCACCTGTGTCCCCCACGATGACGAGATGCAGGCCCGGGTGGAACGACACCGGCAAGAGCGCAGTGATGCCTGGGGCACCCTGGAAATCCCTTTGAAACTGGCCGAGGCCGTCACCGCCCGCAGCCCGTCGACAGACGTGTTGCTGGTGGACTGCCTGACCCTGTGGCTGAGCAACCTGCTCATGGAAACCCGGGATGTCGGGCAGATCCGGCGACGGATCGACAGTCTGGCCGAGGCCGTGAAAGCCGCCCCCAACGCGGTGGTGTTGGTCTCCAACGAGGTGGGCGCCGGCATCGTTCCGGAAAACCGGCTGGCCCGGCTTTACCGAGATCTGGCCGGTTGGACCAACCAGGCCATGGCCGCGGTCTGCGACCGGGTGGTCTGGACCGTGGCCGGTATCCCCGTGACGATTAAGCCCCCCGTACGGAATACGGCCCCATGAATGCATTCATCGCTTCGCTGCAGTTCATCACCGCGATACCACTGGGTAAACCGCGCCCCTTCGACCCCAAGGGGATCATCGTCCATTTTCCGCTGGCCGGCCTGGCCATTGGCCTGATAGTGGCGTTGTTCGACCTGATCGTTTCGGCACTTTGGCCGCCTTTTTTGGCTTCGGTACTGGATGTGGTGCTCTTGGCGACCATTACCGGCGCCTTTCATCTGGACGGTCTGGCGGACGCGGCGGACGGCCTCTACGGCCAGCGTGAACGGGAAAAGGCCCTGGCCATCATGAAGGACAGCCGGGTGGGGGCCATGGGACTGGTGGCCGTGGTCTGCGTGCTGCTGACCAAAGCCGTGGCACTGGGCTGTGTCGAGCATCTCCGCTTTCTGGCGCTGATGGTCGTGCCGGCCTACGCCCGGTCGGCCATGATGGTCGGCATGCGTTTTCTGCCCTACGCAAGGGGCCGGGAGGGCACCGGCAACCCTTTTTTCGAAACGCCTCTCTCCTCGATGGACTTTAAATTCGTTGCCGCACCACTGATCCTCTCTCTATTTCTGGGATGGCGCGGACTCCTGCTGAACCTGTTTTTCGCCGTCACCACCACGGCCCTTATTTTTATCTACCGCAAAAAACTGGGCGGCATCACCGGCGATATGCTCGGTGCCATGGTCGAGATCATCGAGGTGGTCTTGTTTCTGGCGGTGTGCGCAAGAGGCGGTTCATGATCGGCGGTCACGGGGGCAACATCTACCGGTTGGCCCGACAGCTGGGCTGCCGGCCGGCCGACATCAGCGACATGAGTGCCAACGTCAATCCTATGGGTCCCATGCCGGCCCTGCTCGACCATTTGAGGGACAACATCGCGGCCATCGCAGCTCTTCCCCAAGTGACCGCCGACGGCATCGTTGAAGCCTTTTCCCGGTTCTACGATATCGACCCGGGGCAGGTAATGGCGGGCAACGGCACCACTGAGCTCATCTACCTGATTCCCCGAGCCCTGGGGTCAAAAAGGGCTTTGGTGGTGGGACCCGCCTATTCCGACTACCGGGATTCCTGCGCCATGAACCGGATTCCCTGCAACCATCTGATCTGCCGGGAGGCGGATGATTTCCTGCCGGATATGGAGGCGATCCAAAAAGCGGCGGCGGCGGCGGACCTGGTCTTTTTCTGCAATCCCAACAATCCCACCGGCACCCTGGTCGCACGGCCGGCGGTGAACGCCCTGTGCCGCTCTCTGCCCGACACGGTTTTCGTGGTCGACGAATCCTATCTGCCCTTTGCGCCGCTGCCGGCGGCGGCCACCATGATCGCTTCGGACCTGCCCAACGTCATGGTGCTCAACTCCATGTCCAAGGCGTTTCGTATTCCCGGGCTGCGCATTGGTTTCGTCAAGGCACCGACGGTGCTGATGGAAAAGCTGACCCCCTTTTCCCTGCCCTGGTCGGTGAACAGCCTGGCCCAGACGGCCGTAGGATGGCTCATGGCGCACCCGAAACCGGTCGGGCGATTCCTTTCGGCCACCCGAAGCATGATGGAAACAGAGAAGTCTCGAATGGAAAAATGGTTCCATCAGAAAACCGGAATCCGCTGTTTCCCCTCGGCCACATCCTTCATGCTCATGCGCCTGCCCCACGATCTGGACGCTTCGACGGTGTGGCGGCACATGGCCGACCACCGTATCCTGATCCGCGACTGCGCCAACTTTACCGGCCTGTCCGACGCATTCATCCGCATCTCCCTGAAGCGCGAAGCGGCGAACCGCCGGGCCACCGACCTGCTGGTCCAATTGTGCCGTGACCACGCCAACCAGGAAGGCGACCATGCAACCTGACGGATCGGCCCTTGCTCTGACCCTGGCCGTGGCCCTGGACATGCTGCTGGGCGACCCGCTGTGGCTGCCCCATCCCGTGCGCTGGATGGGAAAAGCCATCGAAGGTCTGGAACCCCGCTTTCGGGGGCTGCCCCTGCGCCCCCTGATCGCCGGAGCACTCATGGCCACCCTGCTGGTGGCATCCGTGTGGGTCATTTGCCTGCTGCTGGTCAACATCGCCGCATCCGTCCACCCTACTGCCGGGATCCTCATGCAAACCGTAATGATCTACGTCTGCATCTCCGCCCGATCCCTGGCCGATGCCGCCCTGGCCGTGGGAAAAGCCCTTGCCAAATCGGGACTTGCCGCCGGCAGACGGGCCGTTTCCATGATCGTGGGCCGGGAGGTGGACCGGCTGGACGAAACGGGCGTCATCCGGGCCGCCGTGGAGACCGTGGCCGAAAACCTGGTGGACGGAATCGTCTCCCCGCTGTTCTTTGTCGTGCTGGGCGGCGCCCCCCTGGCCATGGCCTACAAGATGATCAACACCCTGGATTCCATGGTCGGCTACAAGAACGATCGCTACCTGCGCTTCGGCAGGTTTGCCGCCCGCCTGGACGACGTGGCCAATTTCATTCCCGCGCGCCTGGCCGTGCCGTTCATCGCCCTGGCCGCCCGCTTGTTGAACGGCCGGGGGCGCGAATCACTGGGCACCGCATACCGTGACGGGCGCCTGCACGCCAGCCCCAACGCCGGATATCCGGAGGCCGCCTTTGCCGGTGCCCTGGGGCTGTGGATGGGCGGTCCCAATCATTACCACGGCCGCCTGGTTGACAAACCCATTATCGGCAGTGGATTCACAGACGCCCGACCGGCGCATATCCGTCAGGCCTGTCGGTTGATGCTGACCACTTCCCTGCTGGTTTTCATGGCTGCGGCAGCGGCGATCCTTCTCCAACAGCCGGCAGTGTGGCGCGTCGGATGACAGACCACCAAAAAGTACCCCCGGGCCCATGAACGCATACCGACAAACACAATCGTTTCCACCCCTGGACACCCCAGGCAAAAACACCTTTCCCTTTGCCCTGGCCTGCCCCTCCTTTGTCTATCCGGCAGGTTACGTGGACAACGTCCGGCATTTGGCCCCGTTTGTGGATGAAATCGAACTGCTCTTCTTCGAAAGCCGTTTTGCGGACAGCCTGCCATCCCGGGAAACGTTCCGGGAACTGGCGCGGTTGGGTCAAACCGGCGGTATCACTTACAACGTCCACCTGCCCACGGACATCGACCTGGGACACACAGAGACCGGCGTTCGCCGACGGGCGGAAGAGGTACTGACACGGCTGGTCGATCGCTGCGCACCGCTGAACCCCACGACATTTACCCTGCACCTGTTCCGCGACCCATCCGAAGCGGACCAGGGGCGCTGGCAGGCCAACTCGGCGGCATCAATAGAAACGGTCCTGGCGACCGGGCTCCCCGGCCGCCGGCTCTCCGTGGAAACCCTGGATTATGACTTCGAACTGGCCGCCCCGATCATCCAGGCGTTAAACCTGTCCGTTTGTATGGACATGGGGCATCTCATGCTCCACGGGATTGACGTCGCGGCTTTTTTCGAAAACTGGCGGGAACGGATCAGTATTGCCCACCTGCATGGCGTGGACGGCGACCGTGACCACTTGTCCCTGGGCCGGCTTTCGACGGCACGCATGGACGCGGTGATGGGTGTGTTGAACCAATTTACCGGCGTGGTTTCCCTGGAAGTCTTTTCATTTCAGGCCCTGAACGCCTCGATGAAGCACCTGCTCCGTCAGGTGATTAGACTGAAAGCTGAGGGCGTTTAGATGAACCCGAACAAAGTGGAGCTGCTGGCCCCGGCCGGCACACCGGAAAAACTGGAATTCGCTATTCACTACGGCGCCGACGCCGTCTATCTGGCCGGCCAAGACTTCAGCCTGAGGAATTTTTCGGCCAACTTTTCACTGGAAGAGATGCAGGCGGCCCGCCGCCTGACCCGAGAGAAAGGTGTACGGATGTATGTGGCCATGAACATCTACTCGCGAAACGACGAAACTCAGGCCATTGCCGAATACCTGGCATCCCTGGAGACCGTCGCGCCGGACGCCCTGATCGTCGCCGATCCGGCGATCTTCATGCTGGCCCGCAAGCGGCTGCCCCATCTCCCCATCCACGTGAGCACCCAGGCCAACACCACCAACACCGGCACGGCGCGTTTCTGGCGGGACCTGGGTGCCACCCGGATCAATGCGGCCCGGGAACTGACCTTGGAAGAGATCCGTCAGATGGCCGCAGAAAGCGGCATCGCGGTGGAGGCCTTCGTCCACGGGGCCATGTGTATGGCCTACTCGGGCCGCTGCCTCTTATCCGGGTATATGAAAAACCGGGAGAGCAACCGCGGCATGTGCTGCCAGCCCTGCCGGTTTCACTACACCGTCATGGAACAGATGCGTCCCGGCCAGTACTTTCCCATCGCCGAAGACCCCCGGGGGGCCTACATTTTCAATTCCCGGGACCTGTGCATGATCGCGCACCTGCCGGCGATGATCAACGCCGGCATCTGCTCATTGAAGGTCGAAGGCCGCATGAAAAGCATTCACTACCTGGCCGGCGTGTTGAATGTCTACCGCGAAGCCATCGATGATTGGTATGGCGATCCGGACAACTACCGTGTCCAGGACCGCTGGCTGGCGGAACTGGCCGCCATCAGCCACCGGGGATACTGCACCGGATTCTACTTCGGGAACCCGGACCAGACGGCGGCCAACCTGGATGACATCATTCATCCCGGCTATCGCTTTGTGGCCGAAGTGATCGCCCAAGCCCCGGACGGCGGTGCCCGGGTATTGGTAAAAAACAAGATCGAATCCGGCGATACGGTGGACCTGCTTACACCCGGCGCGCCCACCCGGGAAGACACGGTTCAACGGATCGTGGATGCGCACGGGATCACGCAATCACTGGCCCAGCCCGGTTCCACGGTAACCCTTTACCTCCGTCAGGCACCCCGGGCAAGAGATCTGATCCGACGCCGCGAACACAACCCCCCTGTGGAGACGCCATGATCATCGTGGCCGACAACCTGCGCATCACGATGCCGGCCATCGGCCGGGCCGTGGAGCGAATGGATCCCGCGCCCATCCGCCAGATGGCCTGCGCCTGCCGTGAGGCCGGTGCTCGGGCCATCGACATCAACAGCGGACCGCTGTCCCGCCACCCCGAAGAGAAGATGACCTTCCTGGTCCGGACGGTGCAGGCGGCCTGCGACCTGCCGCTGATCCTGGACACCAGCAGTCCCGAGGCCATGGCCACCGGGTTAGCGACATGCAGTCAAAAAGCAACGATCAACGGCGTTTCACTGGCGCCTGAAAAGCTGGCCCGGATCCTGCCCCTGGCACGGCAGAATGACTGCGACATCATCGCTTACCTGCTGCGCCCGGATGGCCACGTACCCGCCGATGCGGCCGGTCGCATGGAGGCGGCCGTGGCCCTGTTCAGAAAATGTCAACAAGCCGGCATTTCACCCCGACGGCTGATCATCGACCCGGTGGTGGCCCCGCTGGCTTGGCAGGACGGCAATCGCCAGAACATGGCGGTGCTGGAAGTGATTCGGACCCTGCCCGATCTGCTGGGATTCCCCGTGCGCACCATCGCCGGCCTGTCCAACCTGACCACCGGGGCGCCGGATGCCGACACGCGGCGCCGCTACCAGAAGGCCTTTTTGCCCATGCTGGCCGCCGCCGGCGTGACCATGATCCTGATGAATGCGCTGGATCCGGCTATCCTGCGTGTTGCCGAGGCCTGTCAAAACATCACCGACGGAACGATCTTCACCTGGCAGTAGGGGGCGCGGCAAGAAATAATTCCACCCCATATACCAGACATCCATGCCCGGCATACCACCAAAAAAAGCGGGACGCACCATGGTGCGTCCCGCTTTTAATTTCACTGTCGGCAGAGATCGGCGAATTAATTGCCGGTGGCTGCCTTATGGGTCTTGATCTCGACCTTTTCGGTAAGGCCTTCATAGTATTCGCGCAGGATGGCGACAACTTCGTCGCGGCCGAAGTGATCGGGCAGATCGCCGCCCTCGGAGAGCATCTTGCGCAGCATGGTACCGGAGAGCATGACGCGGTCGTCCTTGCCGTGGGGGCAGGTTCGCAGGGAAGCCATACCGTCGCACTTGTAGCAGAAGAAGGTCCAGTCGATTTTCAGCGGTTGGCAAAGCAGGCCTTTGCCGCCCTCGGGGGTCGGGATCTTATCGAAAATGGTCTGGGCTTCGAACATGCCGTAGAAGTCACCCACACCGGCGTGGTCGCGGCCGATAATCATCTTGGAGCAGCCATAGTTCTGACGGAAGACGGCATGCAGCAGGCCTTCGCGGGGACCGGCGTAGCGCATATCCAGCGGGTAACCGCCCTGAATGATATTCTTCTCAACGAAGTAGTTTTTTACCAGGGAATCGATGCATTTCACGCGAACATCTGCAGGGATATCGCCGGGTTTGAGGTTGCCCACCAGGGAATGGATGTAAACGCCGTCACACACTTCCACGGCAATTTTGCACAGGTACTCGTGGGAACGGTGCATGGGGTTGCGCAACTGCAAAGCGGCCACCTCGCTCCAACCGCGCGCTTCGAAAAGACTGCGGGATTCGGCAGGACGGTGGTAAACACCGGCGAACTCGGTGGGGTATTCACCTTCGCTGAGGACCTTGACCGGGCCGGCCAGGTTAATCGCTTTCTGGTCCATCACCATCTGCACGCCGGGATGGTCTTCTTTGGCGATTTTCCAGAACTCTTCCACGGTGGGGGTGCCTTCGCCCATGAAAACTTTTTCGCATTCCCATGTCTTGTCGGCCTCACTCAGAGCAAACTTTTCGGTGACCTTCATCGTGGCCATGATCTCGTCCCTTTCGGGATCGAAGAGGGCGATCTCGTCACCGTCGGTGATGCCGTCGGCATCGGCCTGATCGACGTCCAGGCAAACCGGAACCGGCCAAAAGGTGCCGTCGGCCGTCAGCAAACTTTCACAAACGCCCTTCCAGTCCGCTTTGGTCATAAATCCGGTCAAGGGGCTGAAGCCACCGTTGCCGATCATGATCAAATCGCCTTTGACGCGCTGGGAAATCGCGACCTTTTTAAGACCTTCGGCCTTTTTCTTTTCGGCTTCAAGCTCAGCGCCTTCGAGCAGACAGACAGTGAGACCCTTGCCGCCATGCGGGGGAATAAGATTGGACATGTGTTCTTTCTCCTTTCAATAATGTGAATTTCGCAATCTGTATACACAGATGAATAGCCCGGAGGGACTTAAAATACCAAGTCGATTAAATTATTCGGGAACGATTCCTTTGTCAAGAAGATTTCAGCACCCCCGGGACAGATCGGTGAAGATAATCGGTTTGCATCACCAAATTCGCACATTCGATCGAAACCATCACAGGATTCCGATCAGCATCCGGGTGCCCACCACCAGCAGCAAAACGGCGAAGACACGTTTGAGCCGGTCCACGGGAAGGCTGTGGGCCAACCGCACCCCCAGCGGTGCCGTCAGGACACTGGCAATCACGATGCCCAAAAGTGCCGGCAAATAGATATATCCAATTGAAAAATCGGGCAAGCCCTGCGTCGACAGGCCGTTGTAAATATATCCGATGGTGCCGGCAATGGCGATGGGAAAACCGATGGCCGCCGACGTGCCGATGGCATGGTGGATGGATAAGTTGCACCAGAGCATGAAAGGGACGGAAAGGGTCCCGCCGCCAATACCCACCAGACTGGATACGACGCCGATCACGTTGCCGACGCCGAACATGGCCCCATGACCGGGTATCTGCCGCGAAGGTTTGGGTTTCCCGTTGGTCAGCATCTGAAAGGCCACAAAATAAAGAAAAGCGACAAAGAATCCTTTGAGAAAGCGGGTGGAAAGCTGGGCGGCAATGCAACTGCCGATAAAGGTACCGGTAAAAATCCCGATGAGGATCTTGCGCACCACATCCCAGTGCACCGCCCCGCGTTGGTGGTGAGCCCGGAAGCTGGACACGGCGGTGAACATGATGCTGGCCAACGACGTGCCCAGGGCCAGATGCATGATCATGGCATCGGGAATCCCCTGTCGGACAAAACAGAACACGAGCATGGGCACGATGACCAACCCGCCGCCGATGCCCAGCAGGCCGGCCAGGACACCGGCCACGGCGCCGACAAAGATATACATCAACAGAATTGTCGTCATGCGGACGCCTCGCCGGCCCGTTTTATGTTCACCCGACGAATATCCCTGCACATGGGCACTGAGCGATGGATCATGTCGTCGAACACATCCGCCACCGCCACATTAAATTCAAATGGCGGCACCGGGGTTTTCGGAATGCTGAAAATAGTGTCTCTGCCCATGGGTTTTTCCAACTCCCGCAACTATCCCTTCAAATCAGGTTGGACGGTTATCCGGCAGAAACACACCGGCTGTCAAGGCCTGCAGAAACATGAAACGCCCTTACCCCGTCTTTTTTCTTGCCGACAACAAGAAAAAACTTTATGAGTCCGAAAGTCGTGCCGATACCACAGTCGAAGGAACACGGGAAAAACAGGCAGGTTGCAACTATTTCGGTAAAGACCCCATGCGAAATTTGATTCGACCCTATCCGGTCCGGCAGCGCGGCATATGGACCGCCGTCTGCCTGACGCTATTGCTGGCGTTGCCGGCTGCGGCCGATATCTATATGTATATCGACAGCCAAGGCGTCATGCACTTCACCAATGTTCCCACCTCCAGCGACTACCGGATCTTTATCAACGAGCGCCCCAAACGCCGGGGAGTCAAAATGGACGCCAACCGATTCGACCGCTACATCGATGAGGCCGCAGGTCTTCACGGGGTGGATTTTCCTCTGCTTAAAGCCGTGATCCGTGCCGAATCGGCCTTCGATCCCGAAGCCGTGTCCAAAAAGGGGGCGTTGGGGCTCATGCAGATCATGCCGGCGAACCTGAAGGCCTTCCGGGTAAACGACCCCTTCGATCCCCGGCAGAACATCATGGGCGGCACCCGGTACCTAAAGCGGCTGATTCAACGGTTTGACGGCCGGGTGCCGCTGGCACTGGCCGCCTACAATGCCGGCCCCCGGGCGGTGGATACCCACCGGGGCATTCCGCCTATCACGGAAACCGAGGCCTACGTGAAGCGGGTGATGAAGTTCTTCTACCTCTACAAGACAAGAATGGTTAGCAAGATGCCGTTTCCGTTGGGGACGCGCTAACGCCGTCCCAGATATACCAACAGCAAGCCGATCACCATCATCACCAACCCGAACCGACGGAGGGATTCCGGCGCCATCTCAATGATTTTTATCATCCAACCTTTCATCCGGTTCGGCGCGGTAAAATAGGGAACCCCTTCGATAATCATCACCATTCCGATAATACATAGAAAATAATCCATTTTCTTCCATTTTATGGGTGAAAAGGCCCGTGCGGCACCGTCACACAAAATTGAAGCCATGCCGTATACCGATCTAAACCAATTGATGGCCAACGGCAAGGGCAATCATTGTTTGTTTTTCACAGCCGCCTGGTGCGGCCACTAGCGAAGCGATGCGCCCACCCCCAATCGTCTGGGCCATCGTTTCCAAGACAACGGACTTCTCAGTAAAAAATGGCCAAATTGTTGAAAAATTTCCTGGAAAATGTTCCTATACGTTCCTCGCAAAAAGCGAACGATATCCGTGGTGCGGACGGTTGCGCAAGGGATTCGACACGCCGGTCCAATCACGGCCATGGATAGGGGCGAAGAGCGGTGCGTCATCATTACCGTCCTTTATCGATTTAATAATGGTTCACGATACATAACGATTGGCGTCTCTTTTCAGAAGATGCATTTTTATAAAGGAAAAACGACAATGAAGTTACGTACCTGCGTGTCGCCGGCGGGGCAATTTGTTTACGGTGTACACCGCCCACACTTCACGGCCGACAACTTCCGCGAAACGGTTAGTTTGGCTGAACTGGGCAGGTTTCCCGACGGCAGCCGTCACCGCAATGCAGCCAACTTTCCTTCCGGGGCGGTCCACGAACCGGCGGCGGACTGGGTCTTCGAGGTTCCCAACGCATTCCCCTTTCTGGGTACCACCTACATCGGCAAAGCCTGGGCCGATGCCCGTGCCGGCAAGCCTGGAACCATCGCCATGCCGGCACCGCCGGCGCTCTCTTTTTTCGATGACCATCCCGACGAACGGGTCGCTGCCCATGCGATCCGCAACCTTGCCCGCCCACTCCAACTGGCCCTGGCGCTCACCTCCACCGACGCCCGGGACCTGTGCTGTCTGGCCCATGAAGCCTGCACCTTAAGCATGAACAAAAGCATCGGCCAACCCCGGGGCCTGGCCTATGAGCGAGGATCCGACGGCAGAATCGAGGCGGTGATTACGGATGAGGCGCTGTTCGACGCCGTGGCCAACAACCGCCACCTGCCCGACACCTACAAGCAGGCCATGGTGCTTCGCCCCGGCGCCCAGGGAAACAGCGAGATTGTGGGCGAATGGCGCCACCCGGACAGCCATGTGTTTGAGTACCTGCGCAGAAATTCCTACATCCCCTGGGGGCACTATGCCGCCAATATGGCCGACAACGCCGTGCGATACCGGCTACAGGATCTCAGGCTGCCGGACATGATCGGAATGCGCCACCTGTTCTACCAACGAACCTACACCCGGATGGCCGGCCTGTTGGGATTGCCGCCCGTGGCCGACGGACGAACCCTGACCGATGAGGCGTTGGAAACGCTGAGACGACGCATCATAAGGCGTTTAAAAACCAACCCGGCAATCGCTTTTAACCGCACCCTGTGGGGCTGGAACTTCGGGTTCGATTACGCCCCCAGCGGATACCGCCTGCATGCCTCCCATCAGCAGATCCACCAGCAATTTGCCCTGATCCCGGCCGAGATCCCCCTGGCCACGAATGAGGGTTCTCTGCCGGCATATGCATGTGGGGATCTGGTGGGTGATGTCGTCCATGCTTTTCGTCAAGAAACGGGCAATGACTTTTTCGAATGCTACGCGCAGGCAATCGTGGCAAACCGACGGATGGATGGAGACACCCGGAGCGAGCGCAGCCTGGTTGTTTTTGAAGACGACCGGGTCATGGTATTCGTTCCCAAGGCCCAGACCTCCCAGTGGGAGTTGCAGCTGATGCCCAAAACAGCGGTGGGCAACATCGTCGAGGCCGACACCCCCATGCGCCGATCCCTGGACCAGGCCATTTTAACGGCCATCCGGGTGCTGGGAGAGATGGGGGCGCGCATGGTCACCACCATTGAATATTCGAAACCCGTCGATGACGGCAATGGGGATCAGCGACTGATGATCGCCTTTTTGCCCAAACTGCCCGAATCGCCAGGTGCGTTCAGCGAGGCTCAGCGACGTTGGATCAACGGCCACTATCCGGAAGATTTTGCCCTGGCCTGCCGCAGTCACCTGACCGACGGTGAAGATGCGGGACAACGCCGGTAATCGTTCATCCGCACCGCCTCGGCTTGCCCACGGTTGCTTTGCGGGGCACCGATGATTTCAGGCCAAGCCACCTCGATTCGGGTGCTCAATGCCATACCGTCCCTATCGGGTAAATGGATATCCGGAAGGGTCGTGCGGGTGGGTTAATCAGCCAGATCGTCAGGGTTTGAATTGTCTTGACATCGGTTATTTCCCGGCTTAATTTTCCGGGGTGCCCGGCCGGATCACCGGGCAGTGGAAATTTGAGCAATCTGAAGGAAAAAGGAAACAATATTGCCGCCTGTTATCGCCATCGTGGGTAAATCGGAATCCGGCAAAACCACGCTGATCGAACGACTGATTCCCGAATTGAAACGACGGGGCTATCGCATCGGCGTTGTCAAACACGCCCATCACGGTTTCGATATGGACCGCAAAGGCAAAGACAGCTATCGTCACCGAAAGGCAGGTGCCGATACCGTATTGGTCGCTTCACCCGGACAGATCGCCATGATCAAGGATGCGCCCAGTGAATGTCTGGACGATCTGATCCCCTTTTTTAACGACATGGACCTGCTGATAGCGGAAGGCTTTAAAAAAGACAGCGCCCCGAAAATTGAAATTTTCAGGGCGGAACGCCATCCGCATCCCGCCTGCCTGGAAGATGACACCCTGATCGCCATGATTTCCGACACGCCCCTCGAGGTGGCCGTTCCCCGATTCACAACCGCCGACATCCGAGGAATCACTGAATTTATTGTGGATAGATGTCTGCCCAACCCTTAATGCGATAGCGGGTTGATACAAACAGAATTGATCTTAAGCGCAGGTCGACCATGAAGCTGAGAGTTGGCATCACCGGGAAGCTGCTGGTCTGGTTTCTCACCATCATCGCTATTTTTTACGGCACGATCCTGGTTCTGTATATCAATGTGCAGCAGGTGGTTAAGCTATCCGGATCCATTGTGGCCAAAAATTATGCCATTGCCTCCGGGACGAAAAAAATGATGGAAACCTTGCTCAGCATGGAGGAGAACAAACAAAAATACCTGCTGCTTAAGAAAACCGACTACCTGCTCTTCTTCAATGAAGCACAACAAACCTTTGAAGAGAACCTATCCCAGGTGACCCGACTGGCCGCCATTGGCCATGACATTTCCGATGTGTGGCACGACATCGCTGATGACTATGGCACCTATCCCAACGCGGCGGAAGTCACCGCCTATGTGGCCGATGAGGAAAAAGACCCGGAAGCCGTACATAGGTTCTGGATCCCTGAATCGATCACAAACGACTGGATCGGCAGAATTTCCGGAGAGCGGCTGAAAAATGAACGGGAGATCGAACAAGCCACCCGGGAACTGAACCGCAAAGGCCTGCTTTCCGCCAAAAACGGGCTTATCGGACTGGCCGTCTCCACCCTGGTGGGCTTCGTGGGCATTTTCTATCTGGCCTATTCCATGATCCGCCCCTTGCGTGAACTGATGGACGGCATCCGGGAGATCTCTTCGGACCGGCTCGGCGACCCCCTTGAGGTCCGCAGCCGGGATGAGTTTGGCAAACTGGCCCATGCCTTCAACGAGATGTCCCATCGCCTGCGCAAAGAGGAGTGCATGCGCTCGGATTTCATCTCCATGCTCAGCCACGAGATCCGCACGCCGTTGACCTCAATCCACGAATCGGTCAACATGATCAGGGAAGAGGTGATGGGGCCCATCAACGGCCGGCAGGAAAAATTCCTGGGGATCGCCTCCTCTGAAATCAGGCGCATCAGCGACCTGCTGAGCCATCTGATGCAGGCGTCTCGGCTGGAGCCCGACCTGCTGAACTTGCGGTTGGAACCCATCGATCCCCACACCCTTGTTTCCGAGTGCACCGACAGTATCAGGCTGGCCGCCGAGGCGAAAAGCATCGAACTGATCGTTCAGGTCCCCAGGCAATTGCCCCCAATCGTCGGCGACCGCATACAGCTCCAACAGGCCATGTTGAACTATCTGTCCAACGCCGTTAAATTTTCCGAACCCGACACCCTGGTCACTATCGGTGTCCGTCAACACCGGTCAAAAAATCAGCTCTCCTTTTACGTGGAAGACAACGGCCCCGGCATCCTGGATGAAGATCAGACCTTTTTGTTCAACAAATACTATCGGGGACAACGCGAACGCGAACGGTTGGAAGGCGTCGGATTAGGGCTGAGCATCGTTAAGAACATCGTCGAATCTCACCATGGCACGGTGTGGGCCAGCAGCCAAGTGGGCCAGGGAAGCACCTTTGGATTCACCCTGCCCAGTTCGTCCAAGGGATAATCCCCGCCCGTCGGTCGGGATGGCAATCGTTGAATTGTCTTGAATTGTGTCGCAATGACGATTAAAAGGGATTCGGTAAATGAACGAAACAAGCGACCAAACAGGAATGGGAATCGAATGACAGCCCCGTGGAGCCAACCATACCGCCTGATGATCATCCTGATCGTTGTCGTCGGCATACTTACCGGCTGCGCGTCCGTCATTAAACGTTTCGACGACAAGATGCACCGTAAACGATTTAAGTCGGACTATCAGGCCTTTGAAAACGCGGTCACGGTTTATGATGAAGGCGACTTCGAAAAGGCACTGACCCGTTTCAAGGCGCTTTCAATGGCCAGCCCCAGTGAAAAAATAGCTCGCAAGGCCTGGCTGGGGGAGGTCTGTTGCCGCCTGATGTTGGCGAATACACACGCGCAATATACCACCGCCGTCGGTATGTGGCATGAATTCGGCAAATCGTTACCCGAAGATGATACGGCCGTGGACATCGCCCTTCTCGATCCGCTGATTACTCGTATTACACCCGAAAACACCACGCGGGCAATCGGGATCCAGCCGCCTGCGTCATCCATAATCGCCGAAACCGATGGGTCTGCTGACCGGCAGCCGGATGACCGACGGCTTCAGGTCGAGCTTGCCGACCTCAAGAAAAAAGCAGAGAAAGCGACTCAACTGAAAATCCAGATGGAAAAAATCGTGGCCGAAAACCAATCCCTGAAGGAAAAAATCAAGGCCTTGGAAGCCATTGACCATGACATCCAGAGGAAAAAAACAAAAATAGCGGCACCAAGCGAATGAAACCATGAAAAACACCTCCCCGCCACAATCCGTCCTCGTTGTTGATGACGATCGAAATGTATTGGAGGTACTGGATGCCCGTCTATCCAGCTGCGGACTCACCGTTTACAAAGCGGATGGCGGCCGTAAGGCCCTTCAAATCCTCAAGACCCGCCGAATCGACCTCGTGGTGTCCGATGTAAAAATGCCGGAGATGGATGGTATGACATTGTTGTCGGAAATCATCCGGGCACAACCGGGTCTCCCGGTCATTTTTTTAACCGCTTATGCCAATGTTCCCGATGCGGTGAAAGCCGTCAAATCCGGCGCCGTGGACTACGTCGAAAAACCCTTCGACGGCAAGGCCCTGACCCAAAAAGTCCAGCTGATGCTCAAGGAATTCCAGGGCGACGACCGGGCCCAGACAGACGATCCGTTTCCGGCCACGGACACCGACGAGCAGTTAAAAAGCCCGGCCATGAGGAATCTGCATGGTCTGGTTCAAAAGGTGGCCCGGAGCAGTGTCAATGTCCTGATTTTAGGGGAAAGCGGCGTGGGCAAAGAGCGTATCGCCAACCGGATTCACCAGCTGGGCCCCCGCCGGAAAAACCCGTTTGTGGTGGTCGATTGCGGCGCCACGCCCGCCGGCCTGCTGGAAAGCGAACTCTTTGGTCATGTCAAGGGGTCTTTCACCCATGCCGTAAATGACAAGCAGGGGCTTATTGAGACGGCGAACAGGGGCACCCTCTTCCTGGACGAAGTCGGCAACATCTCCCACGAGATGCAAATCCGATTGCTCCGGTTCATTGAAGACCGGACCATTAGAAGGATCGGCGGTCTCAAGGGAACGCCCGTGGATTGCCGGATCATTTCGGCCACCAATGCTGATTTGGTTGAAGAGATGAAATCCGGCCGCTTCCGGGAAGATCTGTTTTTCCGCCTCCGGGTGGTGACCTTGACCATCCCCCCCCTGCGGGAACGCAGGGCCGATATTCCCATGCTGGCCGACCACTTTACCCGGCAGTATTGCAGTCAGCAGGAGGTTGAGCCGGTCGACATCCCTGAAGAAACCATGAACTGGCTTTGTGACTACGCGTGGCCCGGCAACGTTCGCGAGTTGAAAAACGCCATCGAGGGGGGCATCGTCCTGTGTCGGGGCAACGTGCTTCGGCCGGAAGATTTCCATGTGACCGACATCGAACAAGCCGGCGGCGATCGCATGGCCGATGACCAGTGCCTCTCCCTGGAAGAGAGCGAGAAGAGCACCATTCTCCGGGCCCTGGAACAGACCGGCGGGATTCAAAAAGAAGCCGCAGAAGTACTGGGCATCAGCCGGCGGGCCATCCATTACAAGGTCAAGAAATACAGCATCGACGCCGGCAGTATCAAAGCCAGGTACTGACCAATCGGGGTCGACCCCATTTCTCCGTTGAAGAGAAGGTCATCCATCGGCCCCATCCGTCCTTTTTGTGACTGATTTCGTCCGGCCCTCTCTTCGGCGCCATGGCAAAAAGCATTGGACATCGGTCTTAGCCATGCATATGAAAGGAGAACCAATGAGAGAGATATTGATTCTGCTGGCGGTGGTGGGCATCTGGATCCTGCTTCAAGCCTATATACTGCCGAAACTGGGCGTCTCTACATGAATGCGGGAAGCTTGTCAGGTGACAAGCAAGAAAACCGATGCCGAAGCCCTCGGAGAAACCGAAAACGACAATAAGGGATTCGACAAATAACCTTTAACGTCGACGGGTACCGCGGGCCTTTTCTCTGAAATTGAAGGCAGCATATTTTTTCCCGCTCGTCATCTCCAACCAATCCTTTTCGCATATTCGGAAAAAAACGCAGCCGAGTCGTATGCTATCCTCCTACCCCAAGCGGTTGTGTCGGAATTTGGTTGACTACCCTATATCGTGTTGACAAAGTCGCACAATAGACATAGTGTCGGTACGAATAGATCCGTGGTACGGGTGTGGACTTCCAATGGGACTGGCTGTCGCTGTGCGCATCTCATCAGAATTCAATGGAAGGTTGCCGATTTTCGTTTCCCCTTATCTACCAATGAGGATTCGTGACTCCCGTCATGAGCCATCGGTGGCGTTGTCTGCACTATCCCCACGCATCGAGATGGACCTTGCATTGTGTTTCATTGCCGCACGCCTCGAACGGGTTCATGTCAGCTTTTCGTCGACCGTATCAAGGACCTGCAAAATCTTTCATCAAATCAACAATTCGTTGGGTTTTATCAAAAACGACCATAAGGTTCCGGCTGGAAGAACCGACGAAAGCCCATCGGGTATTGATCGGGAAACCTGTTTTTATGTTGAGCAACCCGTAGGCAACACCGGATCGGAATACCTCACTGCACCGACTTCAGCCATTTAGGAGCGTTTCATGCAAAACCGCCCCCGGATATTGATTTGCGATGATGAACCGTTGATGACCGAAAGCATGAAAATGATGTTGGGCGATGTTCGCTATCGGGTTCAAACCACCAACAGCGCCAGCCACGCCCTGACCCTCATCCATGCCGAATCCCCTGACCTGATCATCCTGGACATCAGGATGCCGGGGATGACCGGCTTTGAGGTGCTCGATGCCGTCGACCAGGAGTGCTGTGATGCCGCCTTCATCATTGTCACCGGTGAGGCCTCTCTCGATTCGGCTATCAAGGCCATCCGCAAAGGGGCCAGCGATTATCTGAGAAAGCCCTTCGAACCCGACGAACTAATCATTCGTGTGGAGAGTGTGCTGAAACAGCGGCAGATGAAACACGATCACATTTGCATCAAAGCTGAAAAACGGCAATTGGAAAATCAGCTGCGCCAGTCCCATAAGATGGAGGCCATCGGCACCCTTGCCGGCGGCATCGCCCACGACTTCAACAATGTGCTGAGCATTATATTAGGCAATTCGGAACTGGCCCTGGCCGATATGCCTAGCGACGGCATCGCCCGCCAGAATCTGGAACAGATCCTCGCGGCGACCCTGCGGGCTAGGGAAATGATTCAGCAGTTGCTCAACTTCAGCCGAAAAGAAAGATCCGGCCGCAAGCCGCTTCGTCTCAACGGCGTCATCACCGAATCGCTCAAGCTGATGCGTGCCTCCCTGCCCACCAATATCACCATCGAACGCCATATCTGCGAATGCGAATGCATCACCATCGCCGATGCCACCCAGATGCATCAGATCGTATTCAACCTGTGCACCAATGCCGCCCATGCCATGGAGCCCAACGGTGGCACGCTGACCATCCGGCTGGAATCGGTGACACTGGTTAACGCCGGTGCCGATGGCCTTATCCCGGGTAACTACGCCAGGTTGGTGGTCGCCGACACCGGCCACGGCATCGACAAGAGAATCATCGATCGAATTTTCGACCCCTATTTCACCACGAAGAAAACCGGTAAAGGCACGGGCATGGGACTCTCGGTCGTTCACGGCATCATCAAAGGCAGCGGCGGGACCATTCGGACATTCAGCCGTCCAGGCCGGTTCACGGAGTTCCACCTCTACTTGCCGATAGTGGACATGGCCGTTGAGGCGGAGCCCGTCATTTCCAACCGGCAGCGCCTGCCGGGTGGCAATGAACATATTCTGATCGTGGATGATGAGGAGATGCTCGCGGATATGATGCGGCAGGTGCTGGAGCAGCTGGGTTATACGGTCAGCGTTCACACGGATAGTACCGCTGCGTACAAGGCGTTTGTCTCCTGCCCCCAGGCCTACAACCTGCTGATCACCGACATGACCATGCCTGGAATGACGGGAAGCAACCTGGCCAAAGCGGTAAAGGCGGTACGCGACGACCTCCCCATCATTCTTTGTACGGGGTTTAACGAGCAAATCAGTAAGGAGACCGCGCAATCGTTGGGCCTTCAGGCATTGATCATGAAACCCATCGGCATGCAGCAGCTGGCGGAAACCATCCGCGAGGTGCTGACATCATCATGCTCGCCATCGGAACGTCGCCGCCATCCGCGATTTAACGCCCCGGCGGGCACCTTCGTCATCTCCCGCACCCACCCCTACGAGCGGTGCCGCCTGTTGGACATCGGCGTATCCGGGTTGGCCTTCAGCCATGAGATGGGGTCGGCCAATATGTCAGATCAGTTGGCCATCATGACGCCGGACGGAAAAATCTTCATTAGCGACATCCCCTGCCGCACCGTCTCCGAGATCCCTGCAGGAAGCGGGATCACCCTCCCCGCGTCGGACAAATCCCGACGCAGTGTTTGCTTCGATGAGCTCACCAAACTCCAGACGGAACGAATCGATCAATTCATCCATCACCACGCCACCCAAACGATACACTGACCCGGCCCGGGGTGTAAACCACGGCTGTTGATGGCAGGCGTACCCCAAATTTGCTTTGTTTAAGGGGGGGTATATCTAAAATGCAGTAATCGGTTATCGATCAGCTCCCATCTGCCGGCCACACCCCGGGGATGGGGGTGCGGCAGAATCGGCAGCGACCCGCCACGATATGAAAGGCGGGNATGTGGTAGCCCTGCCGTTCCACCAGCAGCTTTTTACAGTGGTGGCAGAAGGTGTGGTTACCCGCGTGGCCCGGCACGTTACCCAGGTAAACGTATCGGAGCCCTTGGACCATGGCCAGTTCCCGGAACCGGATCAGGGTGGCCACCGGCGTGGGGGCCAGACGGTCCAGACGGTAACGGGGAAAAAAACGCAGGAAATGAAGGGGGTGATCCGGCCCCAGATGTTCCAGAATCCAGGCGCACATGCGCCGGACCATATTTTCGCTGTCCCCGTAACCGGGAACCACCAGGTGGGTCATCTCAAAATGGACCCCCTGTCGGTGCAGGGTGATAAACGTGTCCAGCACCGGTTCCAGCCGCCCGCCGTTAAGCCTTCGATAGATATCGTCGCTGATGGATTTGAGGTTCACATTGGCCCCGTCCAGCACCCGGCACAAGGCCAGCAACGGATCCCGATTGATATAACCGTTTGAAACCCAGATATTTTTCAGCCCCCTGGCCCCGGCGATACGCGCCGTGTCGATCATGTATTCATAAAACGTGGTCGGTTCGCTGTAAGTGTAGGCGATGCTTTGGCACCCGTTTTTCATGGCCGCACGCACCACCGCCTCGGGAAACAGGTCGAGGTGACGCACATCCTCGGGACGGACCTGGGAAATTTCCCAGTTCTGGCAGTTGAGGCAGCGGAAGTTGCACCCCGCGGCCGCAATGGAAAAAGCGGTGGTTGCGGGCATAAAATGAAATAGGGGCTTTTTCTCGATCGGATCCACATTGGCCGAACAGGCATTGCCGTAGGCCAGACTGTACAGGGTGCCGTCCAGGTTCACCCGGCTTCGGCAAACACTGCGGTCTCCCGGCGAGAGCCGGCAACGGTTCGGGCACAGGGTACACATGACGGCGCCATGGTCCAGCCGGATGAAGTGATCGGCAACCTTGGACCATTTCCACAGGGAGGCCGGCGCATCATTTTTAAAGACGGTACCCTGAATGTCCGACGGCAGGCGATCGGCAGGCTTCAGTAAAGGCCAGCGGGTATGGCCGGTGGCCGCGCTGCAAAGGCCGGCCGCGGCGGCCAGCATGAATTGTCGACGGCTAAGGGATTTCATGGATCGATCCTGCGACCGGAAAGCTGATCAGTTTAATGCCTGCCAGGCATAGGGTCGCCCACAGGAGCCCTAAAAAAGGGATCAACACCAGGCTCACCAGCAGGACGCCGACGGCCGCACCCACCAGGTCCGCCGAAAAGCATTGCCCGGCGGCGGCGGCGCTGTCTCCGGACACCATGAGGGCCAAAGGGAACTGGAACCCGCAGCAGAAAGAGACCGCCAGGCCGAAACCGTATAAAAGTCCTGCCGGCAGCGCCTGCCGGAAAACGATCAAGGCAAGGGCAAACAGCGCCAGCAGCAGGCACAGCAGCAGATCAGCGGTCATCAAGGCCCGGCCCCGGTTACCGGCAAACCGCCCGCCGGCCCAGGCGCCGGGCAGCAACCCGGCCAAAAACACGGTGACCAGCACCCCAATTTGAAGGTAGATATAACCATAAAGCGTCTGGAAGGTAAAGATGGCAACCATTTCGGCACCCATGTTGACGCAACCGGTGGTCAGAAGCACCCACTGAGAGCGGGAAATCCGAAACAGGTACGCCAGGACCAAGGCCGTCACACCCAGGGCGAACCAGCGCGGTGACTCCCCGTGGCGTGCAAACCATTCAACGAACACCAGCTGCATCAACCGAGGAGACAGATCCAGGTTCTGCCCGATGCCGGTATCCACGGCGTCGTTGAGCTGCCGGATGCGCTGGTCGGTCAGGTCGCCGGCATAAAACCGGCGGATATGACGGGTGTCGATGCCTTTTTCTTCCAGAAGCACCGGAATATCGGTCCGAATCGGTCGGTCACGGCAGAGGAACAGCAGGCGCTGCCCCGGCATGAGCATGACATGGTCAAAAAAAGTTCCCGCCGTGTTGGCCAGCGATGAAAGTTTCCGTTGCCGGGTCTCGGAGATATAATTGGCCACGCCGTCAACGCCGAAACTGAACACGCCGCCAGGCGTAAGATGGTTTTTTGCCAACTCGAAGAAGCCGGCCGTGTAGAACCGATTCATCTGGAAGGTCTCCGGTTCCGGCAGACTGACTAGGATGGCGTCGTAAATGGTCGATGTATCGGTCAGGTAAGCCCGGGCATCCTGTTCGATGACGGTCAGTCCATCGATGGGCGTCACCAGATCAAAACGGAGCTGCAGCTGTGCCGCCAGCGGGTCCAGTTCCACATAATCCACCCGGTCGGGGCGGTATTTGGCCACCTCGGCCATCATGCCCCCGACGGTGGAGATCAGCAGCAGGCGACGGGGACGGTCGATCTGGGACAGCGGGAAATGTACGATCTCCTCCGCCAGTGCCGGATCCTGAGAGGAAAGGCTCGGCACCCCGTCGGTAAAAAAGGAGACCTGTCCGCCCGATTCGACCACCTCGATGCGGCCGTAGCGGCTTTCGGCATAGTGAACCCGCCGACCTTCCCGGGCGGGCAACAGCCGATCTTCAAAGGCGGCACCCGCCACCAGGGCAACAACCGCGAATATGCCCGCAGCCGCGGTTCGACGGGTAACAGCCGATTCCAACCGCCAAAGGGATCCCAGCAACGGCAGGTGGACCGCCAGCAGGATCTGGAACGGGGTCAGCCAATGAACCAGAACAAAGGAGAAAACCGCCCCGCCGGTCACATCGCCCGCGTTGTCGGCCATATAAATCCAGTTGCCGGGATATTGGGTCGACCGCTGTCTGGCCACCGACAAGCTGTATGGCAGCACGACCCCCACCAACAGCGCGTAGGGAAGGATGGTGGCCGCAACGAACCCAAAGGAGGGGTAAAACCCCACCGATGCGCCATGGATGAAGACCAGGTCCCGCAGTCGTCGAATGGCGACGACCTGGCCCACTGCAAGAACGGCCAGCAGGCAGGAGAGCAGGGCCAGAATTTCCGGGGATGCGGAGCCAACTTTGGTTCGAAAGCCCCTGGCCGCGACGGTACCGATGCCGCCGAAAACCAGCCAGCAGAAAAAGATCAGGCCAATGATGATCTCATTGCCCTGGAATTGTGCCAGGTATTCGCGAACACACACCAGTTGAACGGCCACGGAGGCGATGCCCGTGGCCACCACCACCGCACGGACGCCGCCGTCACCGAGCCTCTTCAAAATATTGGACCTGATATACCAACACCGTCAGATCGCCTTCCCGCCACTGGTCGGCGGGCAGGCCGGCTTTCATGCACAGGTGGGAAAGGAACGCTTCCGGCCGGGGAAGCTGCTCCCACACCTGGGGCAAAAAGGTGGCGCTGACGGATCGCTTCCTAATGATCACCCCGTCGATTCCGGGCCTCAGCTTGGACAGCAGGTCATCGGCATCGGTGTAGGCCAGCGGGATCGGCTCGGAAAGCACGCTCACATCGATACGCACCGCATCCAGTTCGCTTTTTCCCAACGGCGGAAAGCGCGGATCGTGAAAGGCAGCGTTCAGCGCATTGGCCCGGACCCCGGATACAATGGGCGCCGTGGCCGACAGACTGCCGATGCAACCCCGCAGCTGGTTATCGGTTTTCAAGGTGACGAAGGTGCCGCAGCAGGCCTGAAGCGCCGGATCCGCAAGCAGCGTTTTCAGGTGTTGCACATCGGCCGGCGCGACCGTTTCGCCGAAATGGCCGGCCAGGGTCTGCCGGACCAGGACCACCAAGGCCCCCCCCTGCTCAGGGGTCAACGGTTGAGGGATATCGGTTTGGTTTTGCATCGGTATATCTCCATAAAAGGCAACGGCGGCATATCCAACCACGGCGTCCCTGTCGCCGGCGGTATCGCCGCTGTTGCTGTAATGCAGCAGTTCCGGTCGCCAACGGCGTTTTCGGGCCAGTTCCAGCAGCACGCCTATCGGGTATCGGCCGCACGTACGGTTGTTCTGGTCCCGCTGCCAGTTCACGTCCAGCGCAAGAATCCGGTCCAGTGTCTCCCGATCCCGTTTAACGGCATTGTCATAGGGCAGGTAATGGGACAGGTCGGCGCTGACCACCAAAAGGGTCCGCGGATGTTGGAGCATGGGCGATATCGCTTGCGCCATCCGTCGTGTGTCGCAGGGTCCCAATACCACGGGAATCAGTTCAAATTGAGACAGGCGGACCTGAAAAAAAGGCAGCGTCACCTCCAGGCTGTGCTCCTGTCGATCCGAAGCCGCCACCGTCGAAAACAGTTTCGGCCGGTCTCGCAGCATCGGACCAAAATCGCCAACGGGGACCAGGCCCAGGGGCGTTCGCCAATGAGACGCCCCGGTAACCGAGGCGTTGCGAAACCCCACCCGGTGATCGGGACCCAACAGGACCACCCGATCAAACCGGTCACGAGCAACGGCCAGGGCGGCATGGGCAGCGGTAGCGCCGGAATAGGCGTAACCGGCGTGGGGCATCATCAGGGCACGCAGCCCGGTGTGTGGGTGGTGGGCGGTCGGATCTTGCTCGGCCGCATCGATGAGGCTCCGTATCAATCGGTTCAGTTTTTCCCGGGTTTCAGGATAAAATTTGCCGGCCCAGACGGGATCCCGCACGGCGGCGCCACCGGTACTCAGCGGCATGACGAGACACCACAGGATAACTGTTGCTGCAAGAATAAGCAGGTACCGGGGCGCGACCACGAACAGAACCTCTTGCCGTTATTTGGCAACCAATAAAATCGGAAAGCAGGGACCGGCTGCAACCGGCCTGAACAAGGACTACAATGGGGGGAAACCGCATGTCAAGGAATTTGCCGTGGGCGGGAATGGCTTCAGTCGGCAACGGGGAACCCCGCCGGCGCCACTTGACGATCATCGTTGGCATCCAGTAATTCACAGGACACACAATCGACTTCAGCATCCGACTGCTGCCAGTATCCAAGCAAACCGGCGTGATCCGGATCAATGCCGAAGTAGTATCCTGCCGGTGCAAGGTGCTTCATGAGTGGCAGTATCCGCCAGCGAAAAAGGGTTTCCTTGAACTCACAACCGGCCGGGGTTCGCCCCAGGCAAACCACATCGTACAAGGCTGCTTCGATCCGGCCGAGGTCTCCGCGCATGTCGTGTCCCAGATCGAGGGAATAAAGAAATCCCAAGCAGTCATCGATCAGGACACCGATATCCCGGTCCAGCCTGCTGATCAACTTGAAACCGTTGGTGATGATTTTTTTCACGAGTGATGATCCATCACCAGTACCTTGGCGCCCCGGATCCGCCTGTTTCTCAACGCCATGAGAGCCCGATTGGCGGCCTCGAGACCGAAGGTCTCCACCTCGGGGATGATGGGGACCCGGTCGGCCAGTTCCAGAAACAGGGAGACGTCTGAACGGGCCACGTTGGCCACACTTTTTATCTCTTTCTCATGCCACAAATGAGAAGAATAGTCCAACTGGCGGAGTGCATCCCGATCTGCCGCCTCCTTGCGGATGGCATTGATCACCAGCCGGCCTCCCGGTTTGAGATTTCGCAAGGCCTCCACCACCGGTGTCCATGCCGGCGTGGTGTCGATGATTCGGTCCAGCAGGTGCGGTGCCGTATCCTTCGTATCACCGGCCCACACGGCCCCCAGGGACCGGGCGAATGCCTGTTCCCCGGGACTTCTGGCAAAAACATAAACCGATGTGCCGGGGAACCGGTGCCGCACCATTTTGAGCACCAGATGGGCAGAGGCGCCGAAGCCGGTCAACCCGAGACGTTGTCCGTCCCGCAATTCGCAAAGGGCCATGGAGCGATACCCGATGGCGCCGGCACAGAGCAGCGGGGCCGCCTGAGCATCGGAAAACCGATCGGGAATCGGGTAGGCGAAAGCCTCATGCACCGTCATATACTGCGCGTATCCACCATGGACATCCCGGCCCGTGGCGGCAAATTCGGGGCATAGGTTCTCTTGGCCATCCCGACAAAAATCGCAACGGCCGCATGCCCGGTTGATCCAGGCCACGCCTACCCGCTGGCCGGGGTAAAATCGAGCGGCACCCGGTCCGGCCGCTTCCACCCGCCCCACCACCTGATGTCCGGGGATGACGGGAAACTGGGGCGGCGGGGTCCGGCCTTCGATTTCGTCCAATTCGGTGTGACACACCCCGCAGGCCGCCACCCGGATCAGAATCTCATAATCCTCGGGCGTCGGGATGGGAATCATCCGCGGAACCAGCGGTGCGTCTGTCTTGTTTAAGTCATGGATGCGCACCAGCATCATGACGTTCATCTGATTCATGGGGTACGCCTCCGGTCGGGTCGGGTCCGACGGTCGTTTCGAAAAGAGAAGCTGACCACAACGCCGTCACGGACACTTTTTCTCCGATCCGTTCGGTTGCGACGTTTTTCCACAAATTTGGATTTTTTTGTAGGAACCCGCGTTACCCGCTTTCTCCGGTATGAATGCGTCGGATCGCTTCGGCAAACAGTGGGGCCACGGACAAGGAGTGGATTTTCTCCCTCCGCTTGTTCCGGGGCACGTGAACCGTATTGGTCACGATGACGGATTCGATGGGGCTGTCCACCATTCGTTTTACGGCGGGACCGCACAGTACCCCGTGGGTGCCCCCCACGGGGAGACTTCTTACCCCGGCTGCCGCAAGGGTTTTCACCGATGCCACCAGGGTGCCCCCCGTGGAAATCTCATCTTCGAAGATGATGGCGTCACGACCTTTTATCTCTCCCACCACCAGCCCCTGGACGACTTCGGTATCGGCCACGCGACGCTTAG
>JGI24023J19991_10000402_pt1 | contig 33684 bp, 33 predicted proteins | sample Cruoilmetagenom1_FD_19991 | JGI IMG/M metagenome (IMG submission 19991)
TATGACAAATAATAGCTGGCCTAAAAAAACTGAGGATAACCAATTTGATAAATTCAAGAAGAAATTGAAAGATTGATATTAATATTTTAGTTTTAGTTTTAAAATACCCTGAATAAAATATATTCAGGGTATTTTTTTGGTGATGTATAAATTATTGGCTAAAAAATGCTTGAATTAATTTGATATTAAAAATTCATTTACATTCTTTTCTATTCGGTCTAAAATATTTGTTGTATCAGATTTTTTAAACTTTTCTCCTGTAATATTTTCAAACAATTCAATATAACGTTCAGAAATTTCAGTAACCTTTTTATCTGTCATTGTTGGTACTTCTTCTCCTTCCTTACCTTGAAAATTATTTGCAATTAACCATTGACGTACAAATTCTTTTGATAACTGCTTTTGTGTTTCTCCTTTATTTTGACGTTCTTCATATCCATCAGCATAAAAGTAACGAGATGAATCCGGCGTATGAATCTCATCTATTAATACAATTTCACCATCCTTTGTTTTACCAAATTCATATTTTGTATCGACCAATATCAACCCTCGTGATGTTGCAATTTCACTACCTCGCTTAAACAAGGCTTTCGTATAATTCTCTAACACGTTATAATCTTTTTCTGAAACTATCTCTCTCTTAATGATATTTTCGCGCGAAATATCTTCATCATGATCGCCCATTTCTGCTTTGGTTGCCGGTGTAATTATTGGTTGAGGAAATTTATCATTTTCATCCATTCCCTCCGGCATCGTCACTCCACAAATCAATCGCTTTCCTGATTTATATTCTCGCCAGGCATGGCCAGAAAGATAACCTCTTATTACCATTTCTATCTTAAAAGGTGTACATAAATGACCTACAGCAACATTTGGATCTGGTGAGGCTAAAATCCAATTAGGAACAATATCTGCAGTTGCTTCCATCATTTTTGTTGCAATCTGATTTAATATTTGTCCTTTAAATGGTATTTGTTTTGGTAAGACCACATCAAATGCCGATAGCCTATCAGTGGCAACCATGACTAAAAGTTCATCATTGATATTATAAACTTCCCGAACCTTTCCTTTGTAAATTGATTTTTGATTAGGGAAATTAAAATTCGTGTTATTGATCGTGTTCATAAGCCCATTCTAATCCCTCACAAATGGAAGGAACTTCAAAATATTTATTAATTTAAACTGCTAACTATAACTGCAAAATACTTACTATTACTCCGTTTCTATACTTTTAAATGCCTTAATAATTTCTTTAACTAGTTTATGACGAATTACATCTTTTTCATCAAGGTGTACCATCGCGATGCCTTTGATATCTTTTAAGGTCAATAATGCTTCTTTTAAACCTGAAACCTGTTTTCTAGGCAAATCTATTTGACCCGGATCACCGTTAATGATAAACTTAGCGCTTTTACCCATTCTTGTCAAAAACATTTTCATTTGAGCATGGGTTGTATTTTGAGCTTCATCCAAAATTACAAACGCATTATCTAATGTTCTTCCACGCATAAAAGCCAATGGCGCTATTTGTATGATACCGCTTTCAATATATGAATCTAATTTTTCATAAGGAATCATATCTCGTAGCGCATCATATAATGGTTGCATATACGGGTCTAGTTTCTCTTTTAGATCACCAGGTAAAAATCCTAAATTTTCTCCCGCTTCAACAGCTGGTCTCGTTAAAATTATTCGTCGCACCTCCTTGTTTTTCAATGCTCTAACAGCTAGTGCTACTGCTGTATAACTTTTTCCGGTTCCTGCAGGCCCAACAGCAAAAAGCATATCATTGGTACTCATCAAAGTAACCATTTTGCGCTGATTCACCGTTTGTGCCTTAATTAATTTACCATTAACGCCATGTACTAAAACTTCATCAGTTTTTTTTACTTTCTTTACCTCATCTCCATTTGTAGTTAGTAAATGTTCAATACTATTTTCATCCAACTTATTATATCTGTTAAAATGATTTACAAGCATTTGTAAACGTTTCTCAAATTCATCTAGCAACTCTTGTTCTCCGAAAATTTTAATTTTATTACCTCTGGCTACAACTTTAATTTTTGGAAAGTATTTTTTAAGTTGCTCAATATTACTGTTTTGGGTACCAAAAAAATCTTTTGGATTTATCTCAGTTAATTCGATTATTCTTTCGTTCAAATTGAAATTATTTTAAGTTGAAAATTCTATTTTTAAATATAATAATAATCCCAAAATGCTTTGATCTATTCTACGTGAATAGGTTAAAATAAATTGGTAAAGGTAATCCTACATTATAATTTTTTTGTTCTCAAAATATCGGGTTAGATTAAGATACTAAAACGAAAAAAATTATGTACGTTTGTAGACAAATTTAGTAATTAATTTAGTAATTAATCTTTCTCTTTTTCAATAAGTAATCAACAAATGTCTTTAATAACTTTAACAACTGATTTTGGAACTAAAGACCATTTTGTCGGTGCTGTTAAAGGAGCAATTTATTCTGAATTAAATGATGCAAGAATTGTTGATATCTCTCATCACATTTCTCCTTTTCATATTACAGAGACGGCTTATATATTAAAAAATGCATATAAAAATTTTCCTAAAGGAAGTATTCATATAATAGGCGTAGATTCTGAGTTAAGTATTGAAAACAAACACATTGCGCTTTTGTTAGACGGACATTATTTTATTTGTCCGAATAATGGCATTATTTCAATGATCGCCTCGGAAATAAAGCCTGAAAAAATAGTTGAAATAACTATTCACAATGCTATTGTAAGTAGTTTTAATGTGTTAGATGTATTTGTTAAAGTAGCATGTCATATAGCCAGAGGAGGCACTTTAGATGTAATTGGTAAAGTAATAACAGAATTTAAACAATTAAAAGAGGTGCATCCTAAAATAAATGATGAGAAGAATCAAATTATAGGAAGTGTTATTTACATTGATAATTACGGTAATGTAATTAGTAATATTACGAAAAAATTATTCCAAGAAATTGGTAAAGGAAGACCTTATGAGGTTGTAGCCAGAAGTTACACCTATAAAACTATTTTTCAAAAGTATAATGAAATTGTCAATTTTAATACGCCCATAGAAAACAGACAAGTTGATGGTAAAAATTTAGCACTTTTTAATTCAGCAAATTATTTAGAAATTGCAATTTATAAGAGCAATTTAAAAACCGTTGGTGGGGCTTCAACACTTTTAGGATTAGATTATAGAGATACCATAACCGTTAGATTCAATTAAAATGTTTATTAGGATTGTAAAAATGAGCTTTAATCCAGATAAAATTGATGACTTTTTAATCAATTTTAATGATAATAAGCATAAAATTAGAAATACAAAAGGTTGTAATTTCTTAGAGCTATATAGAGATAAAACAAATTTAAATATTTTTTTTACCTATAGTTATTGGGACACAAAACAAGATTTAGACAATTACAGAGATTCTAATCTATTCAAAAGTGTTTGGGCCAATACTAAAGTACTGTTTAATAAAAAACCTGAAGCCTGGAGTGTTGATAAACTCTATAGCTTAAAATAACCAACTCAATAGAAATTGAGAAAATATAAAAATAAATGTTAGCAATATTAAAAAAAGAACTCAACTCATTTTTTGCCTCGCCCATTGGCTATTTGGTTATTGCCGTATTTTTGATAATTAACGGATTATATTTATGGGTTTTTAAAGGTGATTTTAATATTTTAAATGCCGGTTTTGCTGACTTAAGCAGCTTCTTTTTTATAGCTCCCTGGTTCTTTTTATTTTTAATTCCGGCTATTACCATGCGAAGTTTTTCTGATGAATTTAAATTAGGTACCATAGAAATCTTAAAAACAAAACCACTAACTGATTGGCAAATTGTGTTGGGCAAATATTTTGGTGCACTAGTTTTAATTATTTTGGCATTGTTACCGACCACAATTTACATCTATAGCATTATTCAATTAGGAAATCCTGTTGGTAATTTAGATTTTGGGAGTACGTTGGGCTCTTATATTGGTCTACTTTTTTTAGCGAGTGCTTATACGGCCATTGGACTATTTACATCAACTTTTTCTAACAACCAAATAGTTGCATTTATCCTAGCGATTCTTATTTCATTTTTTATATTTTATGGATTTGATGCCATAGCTGATTTAGGAAGTCTAGAAATATTGAGAAACCTAGGAATGAATGAACATTTTAAAAGTATAAGTCTAGGCGTTATTGATACGAGAGACATCATTTACTTTGTGTCAATTACTATTTTCTTTTTATTCTTAACAAAATTAAAATTGAATGTAGAATGAAAATGAAAAGTTCTAAGATACTCATACTAATTATTGCTTTAATTGCGGTAAATTATATTGCAACAAAAGTTTATATGCGCTTTGATCTTACCAAAGACAAACGATATACCTTGTCTGAAACTACACATAATATTCTTGATAATATTGATGAACCAGCTATTATAACTGTTTATTTAGAAGGTGATTTTCCATCTGAATTTAAACGTTTACAAGGTGAAACAAAACAACATTTAAAAGAACTCAAAGCCATTAATAAAAATATAAAATTCAGATTTATTGACCCATTAGACAAAGCTGAAGATTTAATAAAACAAGGTTTACAACCAAGTAGATTGTCCGTTCAAGAAAATGGAAAAGTATCTGAAGCTGTTATTTTTCCATGGGCAACTATTGAATATGATGATAAAATTGAAAACATCTCATTATTATTGAACCAGACAACCGGTAGTCAAGAAGACCAATTGCAAAATTCTGTACAAAATTTAGAATACGCTTTCGCCGATGCAATTCACAAGGTATCCTCTGAAAAGAAACAAAAAATTGCAATATTGAGAGGAAATGGTGAGCTTGATGATATCTATTTAGTTGGTTTTTTAAGACAACTTAGACAATACTATAAATTGGCGCCATTTACCTTAGATTCGGTTAGTAATAATCCTCAAAAAACATTACAACAACTGAGTGAGTATGATTTAACTATTATTGCCAAGCCAACTGAAAAATTTACTGAAGAAGAAAAACTTACTTTAGATCAATACATTATGCATGGAGGCAAATCATTGTGGCTCATTGATAATGTGAATGCCGAATTAGACAGTTTAATGCAAACTGGTCAAACACTTGCTTTTAATAGAGATTTAAACCTCACTGATCTATTATTTAGTTATGGTGTAAGAATTAATTACGATTTGGTCAAAGATATCCACAGCTCTACAATAAGTTTAGCTTCGGGTAATACAGGTAATCAAACCCAATATCAAGATTTTCCATGGCACTATTATCCAGTAATTACAGCTAAGAATGAACATCCTATAATTAAAAATACAGATCAAATAAGTTTACGCTTTTCAAATACTATTGACACTTTGAAAAACGACATAAATAAAACGGTATTATTACAAAGTTCAGAATACTCTAAACCATTAGGAACACCACGCATAATTAATTTAGATGAAGTGGCAAAAAAGCCTTCTCAACAAGATTTTAATAATGGAAATCAGACTTTAGGTGTATTGTTAGAGGGTGAATTTAATTCAGCCTATGCAAATAGAGTAAAACCATTTAACACGAATTCATTCAAAGATAGAAGTGATGCAAATAAAATGGTGATAATTGCAGATGGAGATGTTATAGCCAATCAGATTTTTCAAGGAATACCCTTAGATTTGGGCATAGACAAATGGACAAAAATTAGATATGGCAATTCGCCATTTTTAATGAATACTATTAATTATATGTTAGATGATTCTGGTTTGATAAAATTACGATCTAAAAATATTAAGCTTCAATTTTTAGATAAACAAAAAGCATTCAAAGAAAGAACTTTCTGGCAATTATTAAATGTTATACTACCACTTATTGTCTTGATCATTTTTGGTTTTACTTACCTATTTCTTCGAAAGAGAAAATTTGGACGTCAACATAGTTAAAGAAACGTTAAAGAAAATTTCAACATTAGTTACATTTAGTATATTTGGTTTTAATAACTAATCTAAATTTAATTAATATGTACAAAAAATTATTAATAGCGTTTGTATTTGCAGGAATATTAACAACAAATGCGCAAATTAAAACACCTGCACCAAGTCCTTTTACTAAAATTGAGCAAAAAGTTGGTTTGACTGATGTTACTTTAGAACACTCTCGACCAGCTATGCGCGGAAGAACTATTTTTGGTGATTTAGTTCCTTATGATAAAATATGGAGAACCGGTGCCAATGCCAGAACTAAAATTACTTTTGGTGATGATGTAACAATTGATGGCGATACTTTAAAAAAAGGTACTTATGCCATTTTTACGAAACCAAATGCAGAATCTTGGGAAGTATATTTTTATACTGACTATAAAGGTGGTGGTACCCCACAAAATTGGGATGATAGCAAGGTAGCATTAAAAACAAGTACAAAAATAGTAAGCTTACCTATGGATATTCAATCATTTACGATGGGCTTTGATGATGTAACGGCAAATTCTGCTGTAATAGGTATGTTATGGGAAAATACGTATGTAGGTGTTAAATTTAATGTTCCTACAGACGCAATTGCACAAAAAAGTATTGACGCAGTTATGGGTGGACCAACAGCAAATGACTATTTTGGAGCTGCCAGCTATTATAGAAATAATGGTAAGGATATGAAACAAGCTTTAATATGGATTACTAAGGCTACCGAATTACGTAAAGAAGCTTTTTGGATGATGCGCGAAAAATCATTGATCCTTGCTGCTATGGGTAATAAAAAAGAGGCTATTGAAGCTGCTAAATCATCATTAGCTGTAGCGAAAGAAGCTAAAAATGATGCCTATATCAAAATGAATACTGAATCTATTGCCGAATGGTCAAAATAAAATTCATGAATCATATTTAATCATTCAACTTTAGTTTAAAAATTATTAATTTCTAATTATGAAAAATATTAAACTTATATTACTTTTTGTTTTTGCAGTATCTGTCAGCTGTGCTCAAAAGAGTCCAAGAGAAAAAGTAGAAGGAAAAATTGATGGTGTAACTGTTGCTATTGATTATGGTGCTCCAAGCGTAAAAGGAAGAACCGTTTGGGGTGGATTAGAAGCATACGGTAAAGTATGGAGAGCAGGTGCCAATGAAAATACTACAATTTCTTTTGACAATGATGTAAAAATTTCCGGGAAAGATTTACCAGCCGGTACTTACGGCTTCTTTATCATACCGAATGAAAAAGGTGATTGGACTATCATTTTTAATAAGAAAAATGATGGATGGGGCGCTTATTCGTATAAGCAAGAAGAAGATGCTTTACGCGTTTCAAGTACACCTGGTTTTGTAAATGATAATCAAGAACAGCTCTTGTATTCAGTAGGCAAAAATTCAATAAATTTTGCTTGGGAAAAAGCAAGATTGACACTTTCTGTTTCAAAAAAATAGTATTGAATCTTTTATATTAAAATCCTCAACTAACGTTGGGGATTTTTTATTGGACTACTATTTTATCTTTAGAGAACTGTTGTAGCAACATCGCTATAAAAATAACTAATGTACATCCAAACAGATTAAGCCATAAATAAGGCATCCAGTCATACCACCAACCAATTATTACAATTACTTGCGTAATAATTGCAGCTATAAATACGGCATTACCTCTAACAAATTTTATAAAAAATGCCAATAAGAAAATACCCAATACATTACCGTAAAATATAGACCCGATTATATTTACCAATTGTATCAAATTATCAAATAAATCAGCTACGCTAGCCACCAGAATTGCTAAAACACCCCATAATAGAGTAAACCATTTTGACATCGCTACATAATGCTTTTCTGATTTTTCTTCTTTAACGTTTCGTTTATACAAATCAATTGCTGTAGTTGAACCCAGCGCATTTAGCTCTGAAGCAGTAGAAGACATTGCGGCAGAAAGAATTACAGCCAATAATAATCCTATTAAACCCCGAGGTAAATTGTTTAAAATAAAGTGAATAAACACATAGTCTTTGTCATTGGTTTCTACATTATCATTCGCTTCCTTAATTATGGTCTTCGCCTCAGCTCTAATAGTCTTATCTAAAGCTTGTAATTCTTTTATTCGATCCTGTTGTTGTAAAGCTTTTGTTGGATTAGAAGCCAACTGTAATTGTAATATACTTTTTTCATCTTCAATAGCTGTATGCTTGTTTTCTAAGTTCTTATATTGACTGGCATAAGTTGTATTTTCTACGGCTTTTTTTGCTTCAGGATTAAAATTTAAAGGTGTAGGATTGAACTGATAAAAAACAAAAACCATCACTCCAACCAACAATATAAAAAATTGCATGGGTACTTTTAGCATTCCGTTAAATAGGAGTCCCAATTGCATTTCTTTTACAGATTTACCTGATAAATAACGTTGTACTTGACTTTGGTCTGTACCAAAATAAGATAATGCTAAAAAACTACCCCCTATTATACCACTCCAAAAAGTGTAGCGATTATCAAAATCAAATGAAAAATCTAAAACGTCCATTTTACCGCTGGCTCCGGCAATATCTAATGCTTTGGTAAAGGTGATATCTTCGGGTAAATAACTTAATATCAAATAGAAAGCCACAAACATACCGGCAAAGATCACTGCCATTTGATGTTTTTGTGTAACACTAACAGCTTTTGTACCACCTGAGACTGTATAGATAATTACCAAAACTCCTATAATAACATTTAATGTAATCAAATCCCATCCTAATACAGCAGACAAAATAATGGCAGGAGCAAAAATGGTAATTCCTGCTGCTAATCCACGTTGAATTAAAAATAGAATTGCCGCTAAACTTCTCGTTTTTAAATCGAATCGTGTTTCTAAATATTCATAGGCGGTATACACTTTTAATCGATGATATATTGGTATAAAAACCAAACAAATAATCACCATTGCGATGGGTAAACCAAAGTAGAATTGGACAAAACCCATTCCGTCATGAAAAGCTTGACCTGGAGTAGATAAAAAAGTGATAGCACTTGCTTGAGTGGCCATTACCGATAAACCGATGGTCCACCATTTTGCTTGGTTACCACCACGAATAAAATCTTGAACATTTTTACTTCCCCTTGTTTTCCAAGAACCATACAATACAATAAATAATAAGGTGCCAATAAGTACTATCCAATCGAGTTGCTGCATTTTTTATGAATATAGTTGCGTGAGGAAGTAAAATAATAAAATGTAAATGGCATTAGCAATCAGCACCCATGAGTACAATTTTTGCCAAGTATATTTTTTCGTAGACATATGGTTAATTTTTTAGCGGTTTTTCGGCATTATTCTTACCTACTGAAAGCATATTTGCGAATAACCGATAAGCTCCCGGTACACCGGCAGGCAATTCTCTAAAAAAGCTTAAGCCTGTATATATAAAATTACCTTTACCATATTTTGCAATAAGTAGACTACCTTTTTTAGCTGAATCACCCTTATCATTCATTGAAAGTAAAGGTGTGAACTCATTACCCCATTTACTCGGAAAATACAACCCTCGTTCTTGCACCCAACCTTTAAAGTCATTATCTGTTATTTTATTAGGATAACTCATTACTTCGTGATTAGGGTTGAGAATCGAAACGATAGAATTTTCGTCAGTTACACGATCTCTTGATAATTTTAATTCATAAGGAGCGACTTGATCAACTTTCTGACGTCTGCTTGTATTATATTGTACTATTAACGTCCCCCCCTGTTCAACATAAGAATGTAACTCTTTTTGATAAAATTTTGAAGCATCATCTATGTTATATGCTCTTAAACCTAAAACTACAGCATCAAAATTTTGCAAGTTTTCTAATTTAATTTGATCTCCTTTTAATTCATTCACAGTATACCCAATTTGTCGAAGATTCTCTGGAATATTATCTCCAGCCCCTTGAATATAAGCAATACGCTGCCCTTTTTTCTCAATATTCAGTTTTACAATTTTACTTTCGCTTGGGAGCAAAACACTTTGCGTAGGTATATGATCATAATTGATTTCGATAAGTTCTTTTGTATAGATTCTACCATTAATATTAGACATCGGTGTTAATTTACCCTCACTTTGTCCCGCCGGAGGAGTTACCATAAAATGTACAATTCGTTCCCCGCCTTTTTGCGGAATATTAAAATCAATTGCTATAGGTGACACCTTCCAATCTTTAGGATATGCCAGAGACACATTCCCATTAAGTCCTGCTTTGTGCGCTTTAATTTTTACCGCAATTTGTTTTGCTTTATCATTAGAGAAAATAATGACTTTATCAGTTATCCTTGCTGTAACTTCAGGCAATATTTCAAAAGGTTTATACAACTCGCCTTTGTTGGGTTTTGAGAAGCGATATACTACAGGTTTACTTATTGTAATTGGTATGTTATTAATTTCTAAATTAAAATCAACATAAACCCCTCTTGGAGTTTCTGGTTGTCCAATCAATGTCTCGTCAACAACTGTGTACATTCCTAAAGTTCCTTTTTTCTCAAGCCAATATGGTGAAGTATATTTTATAGTATTTAACGGAATATTTATAGAGTCTTGAAAAATTTCTTTAGCATTATTCTTCAACAATATATCTTTTAAAACTGTGGTTTCATTAGAAGAAATTTTAACTGATTTCAACTTAATGTTGGTATTACTTCTATTCAAAACTTCTAATGAGAATCTGGCTTTATCACTAGCAGTTACGGTTGAAGTATTAGAAGACACCTCTAAATATAATCCTGAACAAGCTTCTATAATTGATTTTATTTCTTTTATCTTGATAGCTTTCCAATGCTCATCATCAATCTTTTGTATTAATTGATAGGCTTTCAATAGATCCGGTAAATGAACAGAAGGGTCTTTAAAATTAAAATTCCTTTCAACTAATCCCAAAATTTCACCAATAGCACTTCCTCCTTTTACCCGATTCCAGGAAGTGTCAATACCGTCAAAAATATTCGTTTTGTCTTTTGGAAAATCTCCTTTCAAAAATTCAATATATTCTTTTTCAGTTCCACGTGTAGACAATCTACCAAAACCCTGACTTAAATGTTGACTACTCGCGATAGAAGCTACTTCATTGTTCGATAATCCGCTTGACGGAGAAAATAAACCAATATCAAAACTGAGCATCTTACTTTTATCAGCTTCAGCAAACTTTTTTTTGCTACCATAAAACCACCACGAAGTATTAAAAAAGATACGTTTTGGTTGCCATAGGTTCGTAGAACCCTTGTGAGATTTGAAATTTTTATCATTGGCAAGATCAAATGCCTCGATACTTAACATAGCAGAAGAAGTATGATGGCCATGAGTGGAACCAGGAGTACGATGGTTGAAACGATTGATAATAATATCTGGCTTGAACTTTCTAATTCTGGAAACAACATCTTTTAAAACCTCGTCTCTATTCCAAATTAATAAGGTTTCATCTGGATGTTTAGAATATCCAAAATCATTAGCTCTTGTAAAAAATTGCTCTCCTCCATCTATGCGACGAGCTGCCAATAACTCTTGTGTTCTAATAACACCCAATAATTCTCTTATTTCAGGACCAATTAAATTTTGACCGCCATCTCCTCTAGTCATCGATAAATAACCTGTTCGTGCTTTTACATGATTAGAAAAATAAGATATTAAACGGGTGTTTTCATCATCAGGATGGGCAGCAACATATAAAACTGAACCTAAAAAATTTAATTTTTTAATAGATTCGTAAATCTCGGAAGTACTAGGTTTTATTGGTTGTTGTGCATTTATTAAAATACTATTTAAAAGAAAAATAAGACAAATAAATAGGTGCTTCATGTATAAAATATTAGGTCTGCTTAAGACAAATCTAATCATTAATATGTGTAAATAATATTTATTATGAAAACCTTAACATTTTTGATAAAAATTGTGGACAAAACGGGATAATTAAATTTTTGCAACTCATATATAATGTGATATATTTGTATTTCAATTATTCTAAACAAAAATAAATGAAATTCATAGTTTCTAGTACTCAATTATTAAAACAGCTTCAAGTTTTAGGAGGCGTTATAAACAATAATAATACTTTACCTATTTTAGATAACTTTTTATTTGAGCTATCAAATAATCAATTAAAAATATCAGCTTCTGATCTAGAAACTACCATGAGCACTTCAATTGATGTTGAAGCTGATGAAGAAGGGACTGTAGCTGTTAATGCCCGTTTATTATTAGATACTTTAAAGACTTTTCCTGAGCAACCTTTAACTTTTGTTGTTGAAGACAATAATACGATAGAAATCAGTTCAGAAAGCGGGAAATATGCGTTAGCCTATGCAGATGGTGAGGAATTTCCGAAAGCTGTTGAGTTAGAGTCACCCAGTTCTACTACAATTTCGAGCGATATATTAGCAACGGCTATTTCAAAAACCATCTTTGCTTCTGGTAATGATGATCTTAGACCGGTAATGAGTGGTGTTTTCTTTCAGTTTTCTACAGAAAATTTGACCTTTGTTGCGACAGATGCTCACAAACTAGTGAAATATACTAGAAATGATGTAAACGCCAGTGAAGTTGCTGAATTTATAATGCCGAAAAAACCTTTGAATTTATTAAAAAATATTCTTGCAGGTTCTGACAATGACGTAATAATAGAATATAATGAGTCAAATGCTAAATTCACATTTGATAATAGCATATTGATATGCCGACTAATTGATGGAAAATATCCTAATTATGAAGCGGTTATACCGAAGGAAAATCCAAATAAACTAATATTAGACAGGAGCCTGTTTTTAAATTCTGTAAGACGTGTTTCTATATTTTCAAGTAAAACTACACATCAAATTAGATTAAAAATGGCAGGAACCGAATTAAATATTTCTGCTGAAGATTTAGATTTTTCAAACAAGGCAGATGAACGTTTACAATGTAGTTATGAAGGTGATGATATGCAAATTGGATTTAACTCTAGGTTTTTATCTGAAATGTTGAGTAATTTAAATTCTAATGAGGTATTATTGGAAATGTCATTACCGAATAGAGCAGGTATTTTAACACCAATAGATGGTTTAGAAGATGGTGAAAATATCACACTTTTAGTAATGCCTGTTATGTTAAATGATTAATTCATTATCCGTTTGTTGGTAAATATCTACCATTTGTTTAATTAATGGTATATTTGAGAAACATTTATTGCGATGTCGATAAAATTATTTAATTTAGCCGAAAATATGCTATTTTAAAGAAATATTACTATGAACAAATTAGAGATCCCCTAATTGTTTTTAGTTTTTTGTGTGAAGCAAATTTTAACTAAAACAACTCTATGGTAAAAAAACTACTCGTTACACTTACATTTTTGATATTCACTTTTTTCGCATTTGCGCAGGTAACCGACTATTCTAAAGTTAGGTTTAGGAGTAATATATACGAATACAAAAAAACCGAGCCTAGAACACTACAGTTAGGTATTGATAAAGCGTTACTGACTGATATTGTTGATTTACTCGGCGATGATTTGTATTCCGGCAAACAGAAAAAAGAAATTATAAATAAAGCGTGGTTGGCATTTACAAATCCTAAAGTATTTGATTTTGTATATAAAGATTTTGCGGTAAAAACGCTTAATAATTGGGGGCATAAAAATGCCAAAGGAGAATTGGTATTAGAACCAAACCCCTATCTTACTGAATGGACAATTAATGATGGTGAATTCCCTTATTTTCAGATTGCTTTAAGTAAAATTTTAGATTATTATAGTTTGATAACCTATGGCGATGATGCCGAAGGTGTTAAATCTTCATTTAATGATCTATTAATAACTAAAAACATTAATTTGCAAGAGCCTAAAGATGATGACTGGGCATATTCTTATTTAAAATCAATCAATGCTGAATTAGAAAAGAAAGGACTTGTTGCTTTAGTTACTAAAGGGCATTATGATATTATTGTTTGCCAAATTGATAAAAAAGACAAACTCACCAACCTGTTTAAAAAAATAAAATGGGATTTTGTCAAACCTTAATTTAAATAATTATACTTAATCAATTAAAAAAGCGTTCTTATTTTGGATGATTTTTTAATAAAACCACCTACCAAACCAATTATTAACTTCTTAAATTCATTGATGAATATGAAAAGGATAACATTGTTATTAATAGCAGTTATCGGGTTTAATGTAAGCGGTTGGTCGCAAGATCCAGATTATACAAAGCTTGTTTTTAAAAGTAAAATAAGAGAGTACAAAAAGAAGAAACCCAATTTTGAAAAGGTAAAATTCAGTAAAGATGATATTAAACAGATTGTCACGCTTTTAGGCAGTTCTTTTTATAATCAAAATGACTTAGAAGATATTACTGAAAAAATTTGGCTTTCTTTTATTGATCCTAGAATGTTTGACTTTGTTTTTAAAGATATAGCCGTTAGAACTATCCCAAATTGGAACAAGAAAAACTATAAAGGTCAGATTGTAGTTGAGCCTAGTCCGTTTTTAGCAGAATGGACATCAGCCGATGGAGAAAAGCCTTATTTCCAAAGAGCCATTAACCTATTATTGGTTCATTATAAGTTAATGGGATATAGTGAAGATGCAAAGCTTACCAAAAATCATTTAAAGAAAATACTTTACACACAAAAGATGAACTTTAGACCTGTGAGTTCTAGTGACTGGACTAATTCATATTTACAAGCGGCTAACATGGCTATTCAAAGCAAAGGCCTGATAGCTTGCATAGACGCAAATGGTCAATACGAATATTTCATATGTGAAAATGATAAAAAAGGAGAATTATTAAAGCTCTTTAAAAAAATGGATTGGGAATTTATTGTTCCTTAATGTCATATAAATACCCTTTAAATCAAACCTTAATTTAACCAATTGAAGCTCCTTTATTTAATTTTAAAGGAGTTTTTTATTGAACCTATTTAGAATCATTTTAAAATTAAACTAGTATAAGTTTACTATATTCGTGTTAATGAATTTCTTGGCACATATTTATTTATCTGGTAATAATGATAATCTTAAAATCGGCAACTTTATAGCTGACGCTATTAAAGGAAAAAAGTATAAAGAATATCCTGTTGAAATTCAACAAGGAATCTTATTACATCGGCAAATAGATTCTTTTACCGACGCACATCCTAGAGTTAAAATAAGCAAGAAAAGATTACACACGAGGTATAAACATTACGATGGTATTATAATTGATATTTTATACGATCATTATCTAGCTAAGAATTGGTCCGATTATAGTGAAACACCACTCAAAGAATATGTAAACAAATTTTATAGTTTATTGGCATCAAATCATGAATTACTTCCTGAAAAAATAAAGCATTTCCTGCCGTTTATGATAGAAGATAATTGGATTTATAATTATAGAACCATAGAAGGGATAGGAAAGACTCTACAAGGTATGAATAGACGAACTAAAAACAAATCTCAAATGCATTTAGCAGTTGAAGACCTTACACTTCATTATACCGAATTTGAAAATGATTTTACAATATTTTTCAAAAAGTTATGTACCTTTTCCAACGAAAAAATCATCACATTAAACTTATGAAAAATATTATATTTCTATTAATAGTTTCTTCACTATTTATTCAATGTAAACAAGAAATTAAACAACCAAAAGAAAAACAATTTGGATTAATTGCTGACAGTGCAATGGTCGTATCCGCTCGGATAGAAGCATCAAACATAGGAGTGGCTATTATGGAACAAGGTGGTAATGCTTTCGATGCCACTATTGCAACTAGTTTAGCTTTAGTAGTAACTTATCCTTTTGCAGGAAACATAGGAGGTGGTGGCTTTATGGTCTATAGGTTGAATGATGGTAATACTGGTGCTTTAGATTATCGCGAAAAGGCTCCTATCGCTGCAACTAGAGATATGTATTTAGACGCAGAAGGTAAGGTAATTGAAGGGAAGAGCACCTTAGGGGCAATGGCAGTTGGTGTTCCTGGAACTGTTGCAGGCTTATTTGAAATTCACAGAAAATTTGGCACAATACCTTTTGAAAAATTAATTCAACCCGCTATTGATTTAGCTGAAAAAGGTGTTGTAGTAACTGAAAAACAAGCCAAGAGATTAGCACGTTATAGAACTTTTTTTAAAGAAGCTAATAATCGTAAAATATTTTTAGATACTGTATGGCAAGCAGGTGACACTATTAAATATATGGCATTGGCCGAAACATTAAAACGTATTAGAGATCAAGGTCGAGATGATTTTTATAAAGGTGCAACCGCCGATATTATGGTTGATTATATAAAACAGCTAGGAGGCATTATCACAAAAGAAGATTTGGCTAAATATGAAAGTAAATGGCGAGACCCTATTTCATTTTCTTATGATGGAAATAAAATAATTTCAATGTCTCCGCCCTCAAGCGGTGGTATTTGTATCGCTCAAATATTGAAAAGTATTGAGTCTTACAATATAGAACAATACAAACATAACTCTACAGAATATATACAATTGATCACGGAAGCTGAACGTAGAGCCTATGCAGATAGAGCTCATTTTTTAGGTGATCCTGATTTTGTAGACATCCCGGTAGATAGCCTTATTGGCGAATCATATTTAACTTCAAGAATGGCTAATTTCAATTGGAATAAAGCAACAGCATCTTCATCAATTTTACACGGCACAATCAATGTTTATGAAAGTAATGAAACTACGCACTACTCTATTATTGACAAGTTTGGAAATGCAGTATCAGTAACTACTACCTTAAATGGAGCTTATGGGTCTAAAGTATATGTTGAAAAGGGCGGATTTTTTTTAAACAACGAAATGGATGACTTAAGTGTTAAACCCGGTGTTCCTAATATGTTTGGTTTAATTGGTGCTGAAGCGAATGCCATTGCGCCAGAAAAACGTATGCTGAGTTCAATGACACCAACTATTGTTGAGAAAAACGGCAAGCTAAAAATGGTATTGGGCTCTCCGGGAGGTTCCACAATAATTACTTCGGTAATGCAAAATATCCTAAATGTGTTGGAATATGATATGACCATGCAAGAATCTGTTTCTAAACCTCGTTTTCATCATCAATGGTTACCTGATGATATAAAATTTGAACCATTATTCGATACATTGACATTTGCACCTTTAAGAAAGTTAGGCTATAAAATTGACCAAAGCAATTCGCCTGTCATAGGGAAAGTTGATGCTATATTAGTATTGCCTGATGGCAAATTAGAAGGTGGTGCAGACCCAAGAGGTGATGATAAAGCTGCAGGATTCTAAATTAAGTCTCAAAACACAATCCCAATAAATTTCGGATTCTTATTCAATGAAAAATATTGACATAGTTATCTTAACGGATTCCAGATATATAAATCCTGGTCAAATAAACGAATATAATCGTAACGTTTTATTGGAAGATAAATTAGTACAAGATGCACTTGAAAAATTGGGTTTAAAAGTGCTTCGTTTATCATGGGATGATGCAACATTTGATTGGAACACAACTAAATTTGCTTTATTTAGAACTACCTGGGATTATTTCGATAGATTTGATGAATTCTCAACTTGGTTTAATAAAACCAGTAAACTAACTAGTTTTATTAATTCTGAACAAATTATCAGATGGAATATTGACAAACATTATATGCTTGATTTGGAGAATAAAGGTGTACACTGTTGCCCAACATTGTTTATCGAAACTGGCACAAATAAAACATTGACACAATTTCATAAAGAAAATAACTGGACAGAAACGGTACTAAAACCGGTAGTTTCTGGTGCAGCGAGACATACATACAAATTAAATCCTGAAAACTTACATTTACATGAAACTCTTTTTAAAGAATTGATTGTAAAAGAAGCTTTTATGTTACAACCTTTCCAACATAATATTATAAATAATGGAGAACTCTCTTTAATTATAATAGACGGTGAATTTACCCACGCCGTTTTAAAAATAGCTAAAAAAGGTGACTTTAGGGTTCAAGATGATTTTGGTGGTTTTGTTCATAGTTATACGCCAACAATTAAAGAAATTGAATTTGCAGAAAATGCTGTTAGAGTTTGTAATTCAAATCTTATTTATGCCAGAGTAGATATGTTTACTGATAATGACGGCCAATTAGCTCTAGCTGAACTTGAACTATTTGAACCCGAATTATGGTTCAGAAATAACCCTAAAGCAGCCGATAAACTAGCACTTGCCATTAAAAATTTATTTAACTAATTCCATTTTGGAATATTATTTGACTATACAAAGCGATATGTGTTTTCATTATTAAATAAAACCCAAAAAAATTTAACAAATAAAGGCTATATGCTTAGTTTTTCATACTTTCGCATCTGCAAAAAAGATACTAAATTTAGACTTTTTGTCTACTATTCAAGCAAATAGTTTTTAATATATATGTCAACCTGACATCCCAAATTATGGAAGAAAAAAAATTTGATGTAAACTCACTTATAGGATTTGTTTTATTAGGTGCAATAATGATGTGGTATTTCTATACCAATCAACCAACACCTGAAGAGCTAGCCAAACAAAAAACTGAACAGGTTCAAGATTCTATTCAAAAAATACAGGAACAACTCCAAAAAGACACGGTACAATCAGAAGCTGCCACTACAACTATACGCCCAAATGATTCTATTTCTTTGGCAAATGCTCAAAGCGAATTAGGCGTTTTTGCTTATGGAGCTACACTACCTTCGGCGAAAGAGAACGAAACAACCATAGAAAACAATTTATTAAGAATAAAAATTGCAAATAAAGGTGGTCAGATCACGCAAGTAGAATTAAAAAACTTTAAAACTCATGATTCATTACCTTTATATTTAGTGAATGCCAACAATGCTTCATTCAATATAAATTTTGGTACAACAGATAATAGAATATTAAATACGCTGGACCTATTCTTCGAACCCACATTAACAAAGAATGGTGAGAATCAGGTACTTTCAATGAAGTTAAAAGTGGCAAACGATAAATATTTAGAGTATCGTTATGAAATTAAGCCTGATGATTACATGTTAGATTTTGCGATCAAATCGCAAGGAATGGCCAGCGCAATTAATACTTCTCAGTCATTAAATTTAGATTGGAATTTAAAAGCATATCGACAGGAAAAAAGTTTAAGTACTGAAAACACATATTCTCAACTTTATTATAAAAGTGAAGATGATGTAAGTTATTTATCACTATCCGATGATGATGAAACAGAAAAAAAGGTAGCTTGGGTTGCCTTTAAACAACATTTTTTCTCATCAATATTAATGTCTGAAACACCTTTTTCTACGGCAAACGTTATTTCAAAAAATTTAGTTGAAGATGAAGATGTAGATACAGTTTTTACTAAACACTTTACGGTAAAGGCTCCTTTAGAAATAAAAAATGGCGAATTAAATTATGCCATGAACATGTATTATGGGCCTACCGATTTTAAAACTTTAAAGGCTTATAAAGGAACTGACCTTAATGAGATTGCCGATCTAGGATGGGGAATTTTTGGCTGGATAAACAGATTAATTTTTGTTCCGGTATTTAGCTTTTTAAGTTCTTTTATTAGTAATTATGGATTGATCATTATTTTATTGACCATAGTAGTTAGAATTATTATGTCTCCGGTAGTGTATAAATCATACTTATCAAGTGCTAAGATGAAAGTATTACGCCCAGAAATGAATGAAATCAATGAAAAATATAAGGGTAAAGAAAATGCCATGAAGCGTCAGCAAGAAACGATGGCTTTACAACGTAAAGCAGGAGTTAGTCCACTTTCAGGATGTATTCCGGCATTGATACAAATGCCTGTTTTCTTTGCATTATTTCGATTTTTCCCTTCAAATTTAGAACTAAGGCAAAAAGGTTTTTTATGGGCAAATGATCTATCTTCTTATGATACTATTGCAAAATTACCTTTTAAGATTCCGTTTTATGGTGACCATGTTAGTTTATTTCCGATTTTGGCATCTGTAGCTATTTTCTTCTATATGCGAATGACACAGAGTCAACAAATGAATATGCAACAACCTACACAAGAAGGTATGCCCGATATGGGTAAAATGATGAAAATGATGATGTATTTTTCACCAATCATGATGTTGTTTTTCTTTAATAATTATGCGAGTAGTTTAAGTTTATATTATTTTGTATCTAACTTATTGACCATTGCTATTATGTTAGTAATTAAGCATTATATTTTAGATGAAGATAAGATTCATGCACAGATTCAAGAAAATAAGGCGAAACCTGAAAAAAAGAAAAGTAAATTCAGAGCACGTTTAGATGATGCCATGAAACAAGCTCAAGCGCAACAAGCTCAACAAAAAAAGAAAAAATAAAAATTTTAAAACCGAAGTTTCCACTTCGGTTTTTTTTTGGATTAAATCCATTTGACCTATTTGTAATATAATTCTGTTAAGGCAATTATCAGTTTAATTAACATACCTTTGCCACTTTTATAAATAAATATGACATTCAAAGAATTAAAAATAATAGAACCTATTCAAAAAGCGCTTAGTGCTGAAGGTTATACGCACCCTACACCTATACAAGCGCAATCAATTCCAATTTTACTTCGAGGTAAAGATCTATTAGGCTGTGCGCAAACCGGTACCGGTAAAACAGCTGCTTTCGCTATTCCTATTTTACAACACATTTTTAATAAAATTGAGTATAGTTCAGGAAAACGTAAGATCAAAGCATTGATAGTTACACCTACTCGAGAATTAGCAATTCAGATTGCTGATAGCTTTACAGCCTACGGTAAATTTACCGGCATCAAAAATACTGTCATTTTTGGTGGTGTAAAACAAGGAGCACAAACCAGAGAGTTAAACAGGGGTGTAGATATATTAGTAGCTACACCGGGAAGATTATTAGACCTGACGCAACAAGGTTTTATCTCATTTAAAGACATTGAGTATTTTGTACTTGATGAAGCAGATCAAATGCTTGATATGGGCTTTATTCATGATATAAAAAAGATCATTGCAAAATTACCTCATAAAAGGCAATCATTATTCTTTTCAGCGACTATGCCTCCTAATATTGTCGAATTATCTCGTAAAATTTTAGGACAATACGAACGTGTTACTGTAAGGCCGGAACAAGCAACTGCCGAAAAGGTAGAGCAAGCCATTTATTTTGTAAGCAAAAGGGCGAAAACAAAATTATTAATCCACTTATTACAAACGGAAAATATCCATTCTACATTGGTTTTTTCTCGTACCAAACATGGTGCAAATAAAATAGTGAAATTACTCGAAAAGGCAGACATCAAAGCTGAAGCCATTCATGGTAATAAATCACAAGTTGCAAGACAAAAAGCGTTAGCCAATTTTAAAAGCGGAGTTACTAAGGTATTGATTGCTACTGATATTGCCGCACGAGGTATTGATATTGATGAATTATCGCATGTTATTAATTATGACTTACCAAATATACCGGAAACTTATGTACATCGTATCGGTAGAACCGGTAGGGCCGGTGCGAGCGGAATAGCGATATCGTTTTGTATGCAAGAAGAAAGAGCTTATTTACGGGACATTCAGAAATTGATCAATCAGAAAATACCGGTAATAACAGAACACCCTTTTATAAGTTTTGATGAAGATGATGAAACTCCGTCTAATAAACCAAAACAAAAACCTAGGAATAAACATCAACGATCTTCAAAACCCGGAAATACTAATTGGAGAAACAAAAATAAACCTAGACGAAGACCAGATTCTAGAAATAGAAACTAAATCAAATTTATAAGAGTAAAAAACCGAAGCTTAAACTTCGGTTTTTTTGTTAACAGGGATATACTTATGTCCAATCTGATTTTTCCAGTTCAAAAATTTCGCTGACCTCAACTTCAAATATTTCAGCCAATCGTAACGCCAGAACAGTTGAGGGCACATACTTTCCCAACTCCATTGCATTGATGGTCTGTCTACTCACTTTCGCTAATACTGACAATTCAGCTTGCGTTATATTTTTTTTTGCGCGTTCAACCTTAATACTATTTTTCATAATCAACTGATTTTCTAAATTTTATAACTTGCCAATTGAAACGAATAATAAAGAATAGTAATATGGTAAACATATTAAAAATCATCACCCACAAAAAGGTCAAATCATAGACAAACCAAAAAGCTAGCAATAACACTCCATAGTTTAAATAAGTAGCCCATACCAAAGATTCTAATCTAATTTTGGATATATATTCATCCTCATCAACTTCTCTTGAAAAAGCCACCAATATAGAACTGAGAATCATTAGAACTCCTAAAATTTCATTCAAGATATTATTATTAACAAACCCATATAACCTATTATCATCTTGAAAAATACCTTCAATTAAAATTGCGAAAGCATTGACATCCAAAAACTCAGGTTCAAAATCTGTAATAACTGTATACAATCCTAAAATTAAAGTTGGCATAAAGATAAACCAACCAATTTTTTTGTACTTGCTGGGAAATAAATAGTTCATTTTCATTTTAAAGAATTTAATATTTATTCAAATGTATTAAATATATGTCATAATGACAAATATATTTTACATTTAGACAAATATATACTACTTTTTACTTAATTTAAATGAAAATCACTCCTAATTAAGTAGGACAACTATTAACTAATTACAATAAGAAACATAAAAATTAGAGCAGGGTTTTAATAACCGACAGCGTATAATCCAAATCTTCTTTTGTAATAAATTTACTAAAGGAAAAACGTACTGAAGTTTTTTGTGCTTCACTATCAGATAAAATAGTATTTAACACATGAGATCCTTTAGCGCTCCCACTTTGGCAAGCACTACCACCTGAAGCAGCTATCCCTTTTAAATCTAGGCTGAACAAAAACATAGGTAAATCCTTCGGCAAACGTACATTTAAAATGATATATGAAGATTTATCAGCATCAGCAGAACATCCATTAAATTTAATATCAGCATCAAGACTAATTAATTTATTAATAAAGTATTGCTTTAACCCTCTAATATAATTTATATCCTTATCTAAATTATCAATTGCAATATCTAGAGCAGTTTGCATTCCTGCAATATTGTGAACATTTTCTGTACCGGCCCGGGCGCCTCGCTCCTGCTCACCTCCCACTAACAATGGTTTTATACCAAAACCTTTTTTAATAATTGCAAATCCCACTCCTTTTGGACCATGAAATTTATGAGCACTCGCAACCATAAAGTCAATGGGCGTTTTTTGTAAATCCATCCTATAATGACCTATAGCTTGTACTGTGTCAGAGTGAAAAAGAGCCTCGTACTTTGAGCATAAGTTGCATACTGTTTCAATATCTAAAATATTTCCTATTTCATTATTGATATACATTAAGCTTACTAATGTCTTTTCAGAATTAGATTTCAGTAATTCTTCTAAATGTTTATGATCAACTTCTCCTTTTCCGTTAAGGTTCACATAACTAACTGATATACCTAACTCTTTGACGATTGATTCAATAGTGTGTAAAACCGCATGATGTTCAATTTTTGAACTGATAATATGTTTTACTTTAAGATTTTCGACAGCATTTCTTAAAATTAAGTTATCAGCTTCACTTCCACCGGCCGTAAAAACAATTTCACCAGCGGTAACATTAAAATGTTTGGCAATACTCTTACGCGCTTCTTCAACTACAGTTCTTGCCTTTCTACCAAATTGATGCGTAGATGAAGGATTACCATAAGTTTCTGACATTACCTTAGTAATAGTTTGTATAACAGTACTATCTAAAGGCGTAGTTGCAGCATTATCTAAATAAATTGTATTCATTATTTCTAAAACTTAGACAAAAGTAACTAAAATTAACAGTAAGTATTTTTATTCTCAACTAGAAAACTCCTATTTTTGTTCAAATGAAAAAATATTTACTATTTCTACTTGCTATAAGTATACTGTCATGTGATGATGGTAATATAGATATCCCGGAATTTGATTTTTCTAATGCTACTATTAATGATTGTGGCGACTTGGTACTCTTTAAGATCAACGAAAATGAAACTTTAATAATTGAGTTAAACCAGGATAATATTGATGATACTTTCTTTACTCAAGAAAGAGATAATGATAGCTTTTCCTTAACTGAAACTGGGAGTCAAACTATAACTTATAGAACTTTTGATGCAAAGCCAACAACAAGTTATTTTTGTCAGAATATACCGCCAACCAGCCCTTCTATTATAAATGAATGGAACGGGAGTGGTACCCTAAATGTAACGACCATAATGACCGAAGATGATGAAGATACTGTTGAAGAGGATCCTGATGATAGTTTAGACACTGATGGGGATACATTCCCGAATTTTAAGGATTGGGATGATGACAATGACGGAGTATTAACCAAGGATGAAGGGGCCACGGAAGATACTGATGGTGATGGTATATTGAATTATTTAGACAATGACGACGATGGTGATGGCATTCCGACCATTGAAGAATCGGTAACAAATGATGATGATATTGACGACATAGTAGATTATTTAGATCCTGATACTACCCTGTCTGATTTAAGAACACTGCTTCCAAACGAATATCAAGAAATATATGAGAGTACTTTCGAACTTGAATTCTTAAAGTTGACTAATGCAAATGATAACACTATACAGTTTGATTTACTTGATTACGGAACCACCACTAAACAATTAACTATATCTGATATTTAATAAGTTAGTTATGAGCTTGATATCCTTTTTAGAAAAAAATATGTTATCCTGTCAATGGAAAGAGGAATTTAATGTTGAATGTAGTGGCTGTGGTATGCAACGTTCTATAATTCATATTTTGAAAGGTGAGTTTATTGAAGCTTTTTATTTGTATCCTGCTATTTATACACTTATTGCGATGTTTGCTCTTTTAGTTTTGCATTTGAAATTTAATTTTAAAAAAGGAAGTAGTATTCTATTATATTTATTTATAGTTAATGTAATAATCATATTTACCAATTTTATTTTAAAAACTTTATAAACCAAAAAATCAATTTATCATGGAAAAACAAAAATTGCCAAATTCACAAGGAGCTTTAATTTTAGGGATAACATCGATCATTACGGCCTGTTGTTGTTATGGGATACCGGGAGTAATTTTAGGATTTATAGGGTTAAATAAAGCAAAAAAAGCAAAAGCAACACATGATGAAAACCCGGACACATACATTGGTATAGGCAATGCCAATACTGGTAGAATTACATCAATAATTGGTTTAGTTATTGGTGGACTTTATACTATTTGGATGATCTATATAATTTCGACAGGACAATGGGGAGAAATGATGGATCAATATAGAGAATTGATCGAGCAAGCTCAACAAAATCAGTAGAGTTTGAAAGAAACAAAACATTATATTATGCTACTATTTTTCGGAATAGTAGCATTTATTTATTTTACTATAAACCCAAGTGAAGTTGATTTTATGTTAAAATGTCCTTTGTACAAAACAACCGGAGTTTATTGTCCTGGTTGTGGCAGTCAACGCTCTGTACATCATCTTCTCCATTTTAATATCATAGGTGCTGCAAATAATAATATTCTTTTTCTTGCAGGGTTATTAGTAGCAACATACCACTATGGTATTTCACTAATCAATAATTTTTTCAATAGAAATTATAAAAGTGTATTCGACAAAAATAAAAATTTATTGATCGTATTATTAATAACAGTTCTTTTTTGGATCTTAAGAAATATCCCTTATTACCCGTTTACGCTATTAGCTCCAGATATTTAATCTTATACTTTTAAACTTCTATCAAAAGGAATAGATTTTAAAATATGTTGAATCACCTCTATACGTGCAGAAGTTTTCCTATTTGCTCTAATAACTTTAAAGGGAATATCACCGTTTTTAGTATTATCAAACATCAATCGTTTATACTTAGTATAAACATCCCATAATTCTTGCGCCTTTTCATCAACAGCTGTCATTTTCCAATGTTTTAAAGGATCACTTTTAATATCATTAAAACGTCTTGCCTGTTCTGATTTTGAAATCGACATATAAATTTTAACCAGTCTAATACCTGACTCGGTTATCATACGTTCAAAATCATTTACCTGATTCATAAAAATATTATATTCTTCGTCAGTACAAAATCCATTTACCGGCTCAACAACAGCTCTGTTATACCAACTTCTATCAAAAAAAACAATCTCACCGGCTCTAGGAAATTGGTTTACATAACGCTGAAAATACCATTGTGACTTTTCTTCTTCAGATGGTTTTGGTAAAGCTACAATTCTAAGGTGTCGAGGGTTGATTCTTTCTGTAATTCTACGAATTGCACCACCTTTACCTGCAGCATCTCTTCCTTCAAAAATAATAATGACACGCTCATTATTTTTAATGGCCCATGTTTGTAATTTTACCAATTCACTCTGCAATTTTTTTAACTTCTTTTCATAATCTAAAAATCTTATTGCCTTTGCTAGATTATAAGGTTCTTCAGAAAGTAAAACTCGTAATCCCTTTTTTGTGTTTAATTTTTCAACATCGTTATCAGTTAGCGTATATTTTTCCATAAATTCTTAAAAATCTAATTGTTTTGCTGATCTATAATAACGCATAATTACATTCGGATCAGGGAATAATGTAGTCAATGCTTTGTCCTTGTCTGGATATTCAAATTGTGATAAAACGTAACGCATCGTTTCTAAACGAGCTACTTTTTTATCATTAGCNNTTACTATTATCCAAGGACAATAAGTAGTATGCGTTTTGCTAAACATTTGCTCTTTATAAAAAGTATATTTATCCCATAATTCTTGTCCTTTTTGATCTACAGGGCTAAATTTCCATCGTTTTAATGGAGTCTCTAATCTTGAATCAAATCTGGCTTTTTGTTCTTCTTTAGAGATAGAAAACCAAAATTTTATAATTTTAACCCCATCTTCATACAACATATGTTCAAATTCGGGTACCTGTAACATAAACCTAAAGTATTGTTCGTCATTACAAAAACCCATTACAGGTTCAACTACGGCTCTGTTATACCAACTTCTATCAAAAAACACAATTTCACCCGGATTGGATAATTCTTTAATATAACGCCTAAAATACCATTGTCCTTGTTCAATTTCAGTTGGTTTGGTTAATGCTACCAAATTCATTGAACGCGGATTTAAATGTTCGGTAAAACGTCTAATATTACCACCTTTACCTGCGGCGTCTCTTCCTTCAAAAATTATAACTACCCGTTTTTTATTCTTTGAAACCCATTGTTGTAACTTTACCAACTCAATCTGCAGTTTTCTAAGCTCATCTTCGTATTGTAAAGTATTCAATATTTTATCAATATTTTTACCTTTTTTGTTGATTAATTGAAGTAATTCTTTATTCGATGAAATGCTTTCAAACTCTTCTTTAGTCAACTTTACATCCTGATTATCTGTCATTTATGTTATTTTTACAGTCTTGTTTTCTTCTGGTATCTATTAAATAAATAATACTCCATTTTTTACCATCGAAAAATAGTTGGAAAGAGTTTACTCCACAATGACTAAAATCATTGTTTAAATAAAATTCATAAGGCGTCCATACATTGGCCATAGTACCATCTACTTGTATATGGTATGACAATAGTTTTTCTTCCCAAATATCTTTAGTGTTTTTTGAAGCAACCGAATTTAAAAATTTCGAAACATCTTCATTTCTTAGTATCGATTTTCCTTCCTTATTTTTAAAAGTAGTTTGTAACTTTAAATCTTTACTTATTGTCTGTTTAATTAGTAAGGTATCACCACTTTGTAAACCTTTAAAGAATAGTGATATCACTTCCTTAATCTGATTTTTCTCAACCTGTTGGGCCTCAATTGATTGGGAAATAATTATAATAGCAATAAAGGATAGACTTGATAAAAATTTCATTAAATTACTTTCTAAAGTTTAGAATGGTATGACTTATAATTTCAATACATGCCAACATCTGTTCTTCGGTCATTACTAAGGGTGGTGCAAATCGAATGATATTACCATGAGTTGGTTTGGCCAATAATCCGTTTTCTTTTAAATCTACACAAATATCCCAGGCGGTTGTACTATCCTCAGAATCATTAATAACAATAGCATTCAATAAACCTTTACCTCTAACTAACTTAACCAAATCAGTTTTTTTAATTAATGCTTGCATACCATTTCTAAAAATGTCTCCAAGTTTATCTGCATTTTCTGCGAGACGCTCTTCTTCAACCACTTCTAGAGCTGCTATGGCTACTGCACACGCAAGTGGATTACCACCAAAAGTAGATCCATGCGTTCCTGGCGTAATAACGTCCATGATAGCGTTATCCGCCAACACAGCAGAAACCGGTAAGACGCCACCCGAAATTGCTTTCCCTAAAATTAATATGTCCGGTTTAAAATTTGAATAATTAACAGCCAATAACTTTCCTGTGCGGGCAATACCGGTTTGCACTTCATCTGCAACAAACAATACGTTATGCTGTTTACAAAGTTGATAGGCCTCTTTTATATAGTTCTCTTGTGGCACATATACCCCTGCTTCACCTTGAATAGGTTCTACTAAAAATGCAGCTACATTTTCATCTTTAAGTTCTTCTTTTAAAGCATTTAAATTATCATAAGGAATTGAAACTATACCAGGTGTAAACGGCCCGAAATTATTTGTAGCTATCGGATCATTTGAGGCAGAAATTATAGTAACCGTTCTACCGTGAAAATTATTTTCACAAACAATTATTTTAGCTTGATTAGCAGGAATTCCTTTCTTCTCGTACCCCCATTTTCTAGCAATTTTTATGGCGGTTTCAACTGCTTCAGCCCCAGTATTCATTGGTAAAACCTTGTCAAAACCAAAATATTCAGTAATATATTTTTCGTATCGTCCTAATTTGTCATTGTAAAATGCTCTTGAAGTAAGTGTTAGATTTTCGGCCTGTTCTTTTAAAGCATTAATAATTTTTGGGTGACAATGTCCTTGATTCATGGCTGAATATGCCGAAAGAAAATCATAGTACTTTTTACCTTCTACATCCCAAACATAAACTCCTTCACCTCTATTTAATACTACTGGTAATGGATGATAATTATGCGCACCGTATTTGTTCTCTAAATCTATCGCTTGTTGAGATGAAGTTTGTTCTGCTACTGCCATCTTTTATTTTTTAAAATTTAACCTATTTAATTCCTTCTTTCTTGGAGAGAAATCATCCATAAATTAGATTGCAAATTACTAAAAGTTTTTTCAATACTAATAGTTTATTAAACAAAAAAGGGTCGCTAAATAGCGACCCTTTTTAAAATTTAATTTTTGTTTATTTTAAGTTAAAGCTCAATCTAGCAAAAAGGAATCTACCTCCAATACCAAATTGCTGTGCTCTTCTTGACCAGTCAAAACGACCAGCGCTCCTGTTTGTGCCACCATCTGAGAATTCTAATTCTGCTCTATCTGGATAAACATCTAATAAATTATTCGCCCCAATAGTTAATGTCAAACTCTCTGAAGCCACATAACCAAAAGATAAATCGGTTACTACTTTAGATCCAAAAACTTGTTGCCTAACAACAGTTGAAGTAGCTTCAGTTACCTCTCCAAAGAATACATTTCTTAAAAACACATTAAATTTTCCAGTAGATAAACTATTTGATAAATTTATTTTTGTTCTTGGTACTGCTTCTTCTAAATATACACGACTTTCCTCAGGAAAATATGTATCTATTAATCCAGCATCTATCAATTCTTGAGAAGCCTTAACATCTCCAACTTTTTGAGTTTTAGAGAACGTAGCAGATAAATCCGAATTCAAACTTACATTATTTCCAAAATTTGCCTTATGTGTAACTACAAAATCTATGCCTCTAGATTCAGTATCAATAGCATTTGCAAAAAATGCTGCTCTTGTCGCACCGTTATCTGCAATAACATCTCCAACAAAAGTTCCTGTTGGTGCAGAAAATTGACCAGTATAAACCACTCTGTCATCAATACCAACCCAGTAACCATCAACGGTAAATGTTAAATTGGCGTTTGGAATTTTAGCAGTAAACCCTACACTTACACTTTGAGAAGTTTCCTCCTTCAACGCAGGTATTCCTAATTTAGCCGCAGCATTACTATCATTTGGTAAAGTAACTACTTCCTGAGGATCTCCATTATTATCAAAAACTGTAGATGTAGAGTTAAAATTTAATTGGTGTAAAGAAGGTGCCCTAAAACCAGTATTAAATGCAGCTCGAATATTAAAATTTTCTGAAGCCTTAACTCTTGTTGCCAATTTAAAATTAATCGTTTCTCCAAAATCACTATAACTTTCAAACCTTGTGGCTGCACTTATAAGGAATTTTTCACTTACATCGAGTTCGGCATCAAAGTATCCAGCTACACTACTACGTGTTTTTATTCCAGCATTATTTGGTCTAAACCCTGGAAAAACTTGTGCTCCTCCAGGTCTAAAATTACCAAAAAAATCCGTAACTCTATTAGCTTCAGGAATATCTGATAAAGATTCGAAAGCAATTCCATTTATATCATAACTAGCCCAAGAAGCTTCAGAACCTGCAATGATTTCATAATTCTCAGCACGATACTCAGTCCCAAATGCAATATTTAAACCTGATAAAACGTCGTCATAAAATCTAGACACATCCAAATTCGTAGTGTTTTGTGCAAAAGAATAACCCCCAGCATCTATCGTTGTAGGTGAAGAATTCAACAAAGTTGCATTAAGAGTATTTGAAATTGTATATAAAAATTGATTCTTTCCCCAAGTATTTGAAAAGTCAACATTCCACTTGTCATTTATTTTTCCTCTAATTCCTATTGCAATTGATTTATCATTTATGCTAGAATTGATATTAGGTAAAAAACCATTAATATGTACTCCAGTAAATGCTCTAGATTGATCAGGTTCGCGATAGAATCCTGCAGAATTTCCTTTTCTTGATCCTAAACCAGCAAAAGCATAAAGTTCAGTGTCATTTTCATCTAAAGGCAAACTAAAATTAGCAAAGAAACGTCCTCCTCTTACTTCTGATTGTCCTACACGCATATTAAAATCAGAAATGGTTTGATTACGCGCCGCCAATTCTGCAGTAGTATTATTCCCACCTAAAAATCCTTGTAAATCTGAAATACTATTTGCTGCATTAACTTGATTCAAGATATCTTGAGGTAAACCAGCAGAAGCAGCAAAATCTTGTATTCTATTTAGATCCGTTTGCAAAGCAAATAAATCAAATCCAGCCTCATTAGCCACTCGCTCTATTGAATTATAATAATTATACACACTATTTTCGTAATTCCCAGCTCTACTGTAATCTTCTCTAAAATCAAAATCTCCTGTGAAATTAATGAATCCACCTTTATTGCCTAGAGGCAATCCATAATTAGCAGAGACATTAACTGTTTCACCATCAACACCTCCTGTTTGGTCATTAGCTTCTTCTGTGAAATTAGCTCCTGTAGTAACATTAATTGACAATTCATCTGTACTTTCTTTCAATACAATATTAATTACACCCGCAATAGCATCAGAACCATATTGTGCTGCCGCACCATCACGTAAAACTTCAATACGTGCTATAGAAGCAGCTGGTATTGCATTTAAATCAGTACCAACACTACCTCTACCAAATGTACCATTTACATTTACTAGTGAAGAATTGTGCCTTCTTTTACCGTTGATCAATACTAATACCTGATCAGGCCCTAAACCTCTTAAAGAAGCTGGATCAATATGATCTGTACCATCAGAAATAGTTTGCGTGTTTGATGTAAATGAAGGAGCCACATAATTTAAAATTTGATTTAAATTAACTTGTGGACCGGCAGTTACTAATTCCGTTACATCAATAACATCTACAGGCACTGCCGTGTCAGTAGCTGTTCTGTTTGGATTTCTAGAACCCACAACTACTACTTCGTCAAGTTCAACACCTGATTTCATCGTAACATTTACTGTTGCAGCACCGCTCATAGTTATTTCTTGAGCTTCAAATCCTACAAATGTAAATACCAATACATCTCCATTATTAACTTGGAGGGTATATTTTCCGTCAAAATCCGTAGATGTCCCATTAGTTGTTCCTTTAACAACTACCGAAACCCCCGGTAAAGGTTGATTATTACTATCAGTTACTGTACCGTTCACCTCATAAGATTGAGCAAATGCCGAAACTGAGAACAATAATAATCCTAATAAAAAATAAATTTTTGTTTTCATAAAATGTTAATTTAAGTTAGTTTTTAATAACTCACAATATATAACATTATGTTAACAAATAGGTAACATTTGATACAATGAAAATGTTTCAAAATTAATAATGGAATTTAAAAAAGGTTGAATTTTAGCTTTAATTCTTCATAGAAGAATATAAAATTCAACAAAATAATCCTTAAGACAATTTTCTCTTTTCCCTAAACATAAAGAATAATCCTATTAAAACTAAAGGAATACTTAACAACTGGCCCGTATTAAGATTAATATTAAAAAATGTTTCAATGCCTCCTTGCCATTCTTTATAAAATTCTATAATAAATCTTATAGACCATAACATCACCATAAAAACTCCAAAAAGATACCCTAGTTTCTCTTTTTTATCCGTTTTCCAATATAGAAACCACAATACTAAAAAAGTTACCAAATAACCTAAGCTTCATATATTTGGGTTGGATATCTATTAGGCACTTCCATAAGGACATCTTTATAACGAGAACTATTCGCAATTAAATCGTAGGCTCTATTTACAGATTTAGCCCCCGTTACACTCATCGCCTTATATTCGCTAATATCATTTCGAATAAATTTAAATCCGAAACCAGAATCTGTAGCTTTACCAACAATTTCTGAATTGAATAAATTACCAAAACGTACAAACATAGCTCCTAAGGCTGAAGGAATTACTACCCTATCTAAGGTCCATAATAGCGGCTTTTTGACTACTCTTTTACTATAAAATATCATTGCTAAGATAATACCTATCGCCGCCCCATGACTGGCTAATCCTCTATAACCTGTAAATTCGAATGGGTTTAATTTAAATGGCAAAAACACTTCTGCCAATGTATAATTCTCTTCATAGAATAAGTAATGGCCGGCTCTAGCTCCAATTAACATGGCTATAACTGTATACAAAAAAAGAGGATCTAACTTATCAAGTGAGATGTCATCTTTTTTAAAAATACGCTTCATTATTTGCAAACCAAGTACAAATGCCAAGACATACATTAAACTATAATACTTTATAGGAAATGAACCTATTCTGAACACATCCGGATTAAAATTCCAGTTAATAGATAATAAAATATTCATATTTTAAATTTGAGTTCGTAAATATATGTTTTATTGTGGAGTTGGTAAATATTCTATTCCTCGTAAGGTTTAAAAATATTACAAATTATTACTACTTCTCCCAATTTCTCAAGATTAGGAATCCTATTAGTTTTCTTTTCGATCCTCATTTGGTTCTGGAACGGGATCATAACCTTTACCTCCCCATGGATGACAGCTACCTATCCTTTTTATTGCCAACCATCCGCCTTTAAATAATCCATGTTTTTGTAAAGCTTCTATAGTATAATGCGAACATGTTGGCGTATATCTACAACTAGCAGGAGTATAAGGCGAAATTGCCGCTTGATAAAAGCGAACGAGTAAAATAAATGGGTATATTAAGATTCGTTTGATTGTGTATTTGTTAAATAACATTATTTTAGAATGGATTCCTGCCTGCGCAGGAATGACAATACTTAAATTTATATCTAGCTCATTTGACGGAAAAAGTTGTACCATCCTTACCGTCTTTCAATTGAAT
>JGI24023J19991_10000403_pt1 | contig 33639 bp, 27 predicted proteins | sample Cruoilmetagenom1_FD_19991 | JGI IMG/M metagenome (IMG submission 19991)
CCGCCGATGGTCCGACATTCGGCCAGCAGTTCAGGACCGGCGGCCCGGTGGATGGCCCCGTCCACCCCGCCGCCACCCAGCAGCGAGGTGTTGGCCGCATTGACGATGGCATCCACAGCCATGCGGGTGATATCGCCCTGCCGGGCTTCCAGTCGTCCTTTCAGAGTCATGGATCGGCCTCCATGGTTAAAGATCGTAAAGGGTCTCGTCGCGCATGGGCGCCTGTCGGGTGAGTATACCGCCCCTTCCCTTTTTTCCAGAAAACATGAACGGGTCTTCGGTTTCCAGCAGGTCTCCCATCTCCGCTTCGACCTGCTCCGGGTCCTCGCCGCGCGCCATACGCTGCAGGGCTTCTTCCATGCCCGCGCCAAGTTCCATACCGGTCATGTCGGTGAGTTTTCGCATGAGATTGGCGGCCTGGCGCGGGTCGTCCTCGTTGATCTGCGCCGCTTCGCCGGCCAGCATCTGCATGGCCTTTTCCATCTTCCCTTCATCAAAGGGAAGGTCTTCACCATCACCGGTCTCCTTGGCCTTTCCGGTAAAGGCAAAGGCGGACATCTGCCGTTCCAGCGTGCGCGTCCGGCACTTCGGGCATTTGGGTCTTCTGGAGGTGTTGATGGTTCCGGAAAAGAAGTTGAACAAAGTGTTGCAGTCCGGACAATAAAACTCATAGATCGGCATGTTTTCTCCCCAATCGATCGCTAACGGCTTGTTTATGCATGGAAAGGGTAACGACTTCGCGAAAAGAACAATAGGACACCCACCCCATGATGTCAACGGGTACGACCCTGCCATCCCTCCCTTAAAAATTAAAATAATGGTCAGGATATTATCGTTCGTTGAAACATTAAGGGACAAAAATACCCGCCGATGGGAACCGGTTGACTTGGTACCGGCCTTCTGCTATGGCAGCGTCGAACGAGAAGCCGTCTAAAAAATGTCTTTGGGTCCGATCGTTTTGTTGAGACGGCTTCTATAATCCGATGAAAGGAAACCGAGTATGGAAAGAACATTGTCAATCGTCAAACCCGACGGGGTGGCCCGGGGCATTGTCGGCGAGGTGGTCAAACGCCTGGAGGCCGACAACCTGAAAATCATCGCCATGAAGATGATCCATATGACCAAAGCCCAGGCCGAAGGTTTTTACGCCGTGCATCGCGAGCGGCCCTTTTTCGGCAGCCTCACCGACTTCATGTCTTCCGGACCGGCGGTGGTCATGGTGCTGACGGGAGAAAACGCCATCCACCGTTATCGCGAACTCATGGGCGCCACCAATTTCAAGGAAGCCGCCGAAGGCACCATCCGCCGCGATTTTGCCACCGATATCGAAAAAAACGTGGTCCACGGATCCGACGCTCCGGAGACGGCTGCATTTGAGATCGGCTACTTTTTCAATGCCTTCGAAGTCAACGCCCGATGACCGTCGGTGTCACCCGTGACAACATCACCATCGTTCTGCAGCGACCCCGGTACCCCGAGAATATCGGATCCGCGGCACGGGCCATTTGCAACATGGGGTTTGCCCACCTGATCGTGGTGGCCCCCAGGGTATGGGATGAACGGCGGATCCGGCGGCTGGCCACTCATGCGGCCGGATCCGTCGTGGAAAGGATCCAGCGCTTCAATTCGCTGGACGAAGCCTTGGTGCCGTTTACGCATGTGGTCGGCACCACCGCCCGGCTGGGGGGCCAGCGCCCGGTGATCAAATCCCCTGATTATCTGGCCCGAAACCTCATCCCCCTATCCAGAAACAACCCGATCGCCATCCTCTTCGGCCCCGAAGACCGGGGGCTCACCAATGACGACCTGACGCGGTGCCACCAGTTGGTCAACATCCCCACCGTGGATTTCACCTCCCTGAACCTGGCCCAGGCGGTCATGGTGGTCTGCTACTGCCTGCGCACTACCGGTCTGGCCGGGCCTCCCGCCTTCACCCCACGCCTGGCCAAACGCATCGAACAGGACCAGATGTATGATGAACTGACAGCGGTCCTGATTCAAATCGGATATATGAATCCGGAAAACCCCGATTATTGGATGACCCGCATCCGTCGATTTTTCAACCGCCTTTCACTGCGTGCCGTCGAGACTGGCATCATCCGTGGCATCTGCCGGCAGATCCGACGGTATGGGGAGAAGCGCTATGCCGACGGACTGAGGGACGGCGGCAACGGCATGACCTGACCCGCATATGGTCAAAACCGGTCTGTCAACCCGGGTGTCCAGACGGGTGGTTTGGTAAGAACCGTTTTAACACCTGGTTTTCTTGACCATAACCGGACCGATGGGGATCGACGGCAACCTATTGACCGTCGCGGAGATAACGAACCACGGCATCGCCCATTTCCGGGGTGCTCACCGAACGGCCGCCTGCGGCGATATCGGGCGTCCGGATGCCTGCATCCAGCACCCGTGCCACCGCCGTTTCCACGGCGTCGGCAGCATCGGCCAGGTTCAGGCTGTAGCGCAGCATCATAGCGGCGGACAGGATCTGGGCGATTGGGTTGGCGATGCCCCGTCCGGCGATGTCCGGAGCGCTGCCGCCGGCCGGTTCATATAGGCCGAAGCCGCTTTCGCTGAGGCTGGCCGATGGAAGCAGCCCCATGGAGCCGGTAATCATGGCGCATTCGTCGGAGATAATGTCCCCGAACATGTTCCCACAAAGCAGTACATCGAACTGGTGAGGATCTTTGACCAACTGCATGGTGGCGTTGTCAATATAAATATGACTCAAGGCCACATCGGGGTATGCCCGTGCCGTTTCCTTGACCACATCCCGCCACAGCACCATGGTGGTTAGGACATTGGCTTTGTCCACAGAAGTCACCCGCCTGTTTCTCAATCGCGCCGCATCGAAGGCGGCTCTGGCGATGCGATCGATCTCCCGGCGGGTGTAGATCATGGTATCGAAGGCGCGCTCGTCGGGTCCGCTGCCCTCCCGGCCCTTGGGTTCACCGAAATAAATATCGCCGGTCAGTTCCCGTACACACAGGATGTCAAATCCGTCCCTGACAATGTCCGGACGGAGAGGACTGGCACCGGTAAGGGCGGGAAACACCTTTGCCGGGCGAAAGTTGCAAAACAGGTTGAAGTGCTTGCGCAGGGGCAACAGGGCGCCGCGTTCGGGCTGCTGCGCCGGCGGCAGGTTCTCCCATTTTGCACCGCCCACGGAACCGAAGAGAATGGCGTCGCTGGCCTCACACAAACGAAGGGTATCGTCGGGTAGGGCCCGACCGTGCCGATCGATAGCCACACCACCGACATCGGCGTGCGTGGTCGTCAGGTGAAAAGCGAATTTCTCCTGAGCCGCGTCAAGCACCCTAAGGGTTTGTTCCATCACTTCAGGACCAATGCCATCTCCAGCCAGAACAGCAATTTTGGACATTATCAACCATCCATTTTCGTTTAAGGCGTTAATAATCGGCGACCCTTATAAAAGCACCGCCCTCCGCTTGTCAACCATTGCAAAGACCTGCTTAGGTATAAAGCTCACGATCCTTATCCATCGGTCTGGGACGGATCGACGGGATGGACTTTCCCGGCTTCCGGTTGACTGCATGAATCGGAAATGCCGCAGCAGGTGCAGCCACAGGCACGGCCGTCCTTTTGTTTAATACCCTTATAAAAAATGCGCCCCACATACACGGTGGCGGCGGCGACAATCAAGATGACAATCCATGTTTCCATCATTTAAAGCCCTGTTTTTGGTTGCGTTGCCACTGCCGGGAAATAGCCGGTAGGATTGCATCAATACCCAAGGGCAGTGCCAACCTGATAGACCATCACGGCCAGGAAAAAAGCCAAGGATGTGTTGAAAACCATTGAAAATAAACCCCATTTCCACGAAGATTCCCGGGCGATGCAAACCACCGTCACGAAGCAGGGTGCGTAGAACATAGTGAAAATCATCAGACTCCAGGCGGTGAGGGCGCGCCATCCCGGCTCGACAACCAGCCTGGCGGAGAGCGATTCGGCGGCTTCGGTGTCTACCGATCCGAGGGAATAGGCCGTGCCCAGGGTGGAGACGATCACCTCTTTGGCGGCAAACCCGCCCAGCAGGGCAATATTCGTACGCCAGTCAAAACCGGCCCAGCGGGAGATGGTTTCGACCTGGATGCCGATTCGGCCGGCCAGGGAGTGGCTCAGGGCGGCTCCTGCCCGCCGGGCGTCCGCGGCCAACACGGCGGCCTTCAATTCAGTGGCGGCATCGGAAAGGAGCTTCGCCTTGGTTGCGGTCTCGAGTTCTTCGATCACCTGTGGGGTTGCCGTCGAAATAATGCCGCCGCGCAGGGTATCATAGGCTTCGATTTGCGACGGCGGCAAGCGGGGAAAAGTCATGGCCGCCCACAGCAGCACGGAAATGCCCAGAATCACGGTCCCAGCCTTCTTCACATACTGCCAGGTCCGTTCCCAGGTGTGAATCATCAGGCCGCGAAGGGTCGGCAGGCGATAGGGGGGAAGTTCCATGACAAAGGGCGTTGAAGCACCTTTGACCACGGTCATCCGCAGCAGTTTGGCCGCCAGTAGGGCCCCGCCCCAGGAGATCAGGGTGAGAACAAACATCATCCCGGCCCGGCTGTGGGGAAAAAATGCGGCAATGAGCAACGCGAAGACAGGCAGTTTGGCCCCACAGTTCATGAACGGCGCCGTAAGCAGGGTGGCAATACGCTCCTTGGGTGACCGCAGTGTCCGGGTGGCCATCACACCGGGCACGGCACAACCACCGGCGATGCCGCCGGAGACGATATAGGCCATCACCGAACTGCCGTGGAGCCCGAAAATCTGAAACACCCGGTCCAGCATAAAAGCCACCCGTGCCAGGTATCCTGAATCCTCCAGTACGGCGATGCCGAAAAACATGAACAGAATCATCGGCACAAAGCCGAGTACGCCACCCACCCCGTCGATGACACCCGAGACGACGAGGGACTTGAGCAGACCGTCAGGCAGCCGGTTGGACACCAGGTCCGAAACCCATGCGAAGAGCCCTTCGCACCAGGCAACGGGCACTTCGCTGTAAGTAAACACAAACTGGTAGAGTCCCATGAGCAATAGCAGCATGATGATGGGACCGGCGAAACGGTTGACCAGCACCTTGTCGATGCGGTCGGACAGAAAAAGCCGGTTTTCGTCATGGCGCTCTTTGACCACCCCCTGCTTGAGCATGGAGCTGATGAACCCGTAACGGTGGTCGGCGATCATGGCTTCCGGATAGGTTTCCAGGGTCTCTTCGATATGGGCACCCACCTTGCGGGTGATGGTTTCCAACCGATCGGCGATCTGCGCATCCTTCTCCCTTCCCTTTTCCAGGATCTGCGCGTCGTTTTCCAGATACTTGATGGCGATCCAGCGCAACGGGTAGAGGTCCGTGAGAAAATTTCCCCCGGCAATCACTTTTTCCATCTCCTGGATGGCGGTTTCCAGGTCTCGGCCATAGGAAACCCGCAGGGGCTGCGGACGCGGCACTTGGGCCACGGTTTCCACGGCCGCCATCAAATCCTTTTTTCCATATCCCGAGCGTGCCATAATGGGGATCACCGGCACGCCAAGCAGGCGGGAAAGTTTTTTATCATCGATGGTGATGCCCCGTCCTCTGGCCACATCAATCATGTTCAGGGCCACACAGGTGGGGATGCCCAGTTCCAGAAACTGGATGGTCAGGTATAGGTTGCGCTCCAGGCTGGACGCATCGACGATATTGACCGTCACCCGGGGGCACTCATTAATCAAGAAATCCCGGGCCACCACCTCCTCGACACTGTAGGCGGTGAGGGAATAGGTGCCGGGAAGATCCACGATGCGCATCTCGTGGCCGTTTTGTACATAACGGCCTTCCTTGCGGTCCACCGTCACGCCGGGATAGTTGCCCACGTGCTGTCTGGAACCGGTGAGCGCATTAAAAAGGGTGGTCTTCCCGGCGTTTGGATTACCACCCAGTGCAACGCAAAAATTCATGTTTATCCGTTAACCTCGACTTCGATGAGATCGGCTTCGTTGTTACGAAGGGTCAGGGTAAAGCCTTTGACCCGCAGGGCCACCGGATCGTAAAGCGGTGCCCGTCCCTGGATCCTGATTTTGGTTCCCGGCACCAGACCCATATCACGGATCCGGCGCCCCAACTCACCGCCGACCTTGACGCTGGTGACGGTTCCTTTCTGGTCGACCCGCATGTTTCGAATATTGACTCTTTTCATTGAAACTCCATGTCCGATACGACTATTTTGAAGCTCACAAAAAGTTAGGTATGCCAAACTTTCAATGGTGTCAATAAAAAAGACAACGAATCTTTGTCCGCGGTCCTGTGACCCCACGGATCAACGACGGCACCCTCATGTGCCGCCGGCACAGGGCTCCGGCGCGTTTACCCTCGCTTTATCGGTAGCCAACGTCCCGACGGCCGTATCCGATTTGACCCACCGACCGCGAAGGAACCACCATACGGGTTTCACCGACAGCGCCAGAATCAGGATGGCTCCGGCAAATTCAAGGGCAAACGGTATGGCCTCTCCCGCCTTCCCCACCACGGCCTGTGCCGAGACATCCACGGCTGCATATATCCGATCCACCAGCAGGCCGAAAGCCACCGCACAAATGGCAATGGCCGCCAGATAAACGGCTGTGGCGCGTCTGCCCAGCACACGCGTAAGCACGGTCAGCGAGGTGACGTTGGTGGCCGGTCCGACCATCAGAAACACCAACGCCGCTCCGGGGCTGACCCCTTTCAGGATCAGGGCTGCGGCAATGGGTGTAGAGGCCGTGGCGCAGATGTAGGTGGGGATGCCCACGCCCAGCATGATCAGCATGGCGCCGATACCGCCACCCATGTAGCGGCTGAATATCGACTCGGGAATCAGCACGGTAATGATGCCCGACAGCAGCAGGCCAAACAGAAACCACACGGCCAGATCCCCCCACACGTCGGTGAAAGCGAAGCGGAACCCCGCCGTTATTTTTTCACCGAAACGGTGATGATTACGGTGCGCCTCCGGCGAGCAATTTTTCCCGTCGCAGCAGCCATCCACCGGACAGGAGAGGTCGGGAACAATGGGATGGGTCGCGTCCGGCTTTCCCAACAGGTTCTCGGCGATGCCGGCAAAAAAGGCGGTAACAAATGCAGCCACCGGTCGCACCACGGTCATGATGGGGTCCATCAGGGCGTATGTGATGGCGATGGAATCCACCCCCGATTCAGGCGTAGAGATGAGAAACGAGGTGACGGCCCCGTTGTTGGCGCCCTGCTTCTTCAACACAGCCGCCGCCGGCAAAACACCGCATGAGCATAAAGGGATGGGGATGCCCATAAGCGATGCCTTGAACACCGACTTAAAACGCCCTTGGCCCAGGTGCCGGGAAACGGCCCCCGGGTTGAGAAACACCCGCAGCAGTCCAGCGACGATTAACCCCAGCAGGATGAAGGCCGATGATTCGAGCAGAATGTTCCAAGATTGAAGAAAAACGCCGAGTACCGGATTCATTGGTTGCCCCTCCTTTGAATTCACAAAAAGAGATATTCGCCGTGTGGCGGGTCGGGTATTGGCGGATCATTCTTCCTCGATGTGGTCAAGACCGACAGTGACCAGGTCCAGCACGTGTTCATCGTTCAGCGAGTAATAGAGAATCTGACCGTCACGTCGGGAACCGACCAAAGCACACTCGCGCAGACGCCTGAGCTGATGAGAAACGGTCGATTCGCTCAGGCCCACGAAGGCGGCGATGTCGCAAACACACATCTCCCCTCCCCGCAGGGCCAGGATGATCTTGAGCCGGGTGGGATCGCCCATGATCTTGTAGGTGCGTGCCAACTGTTCCAATTCCTTTTTCCCGATGGCCTCCGCTTTCGCCTGGGCCACCCGCTCTAGATGAATCACCCGGATATCACATGTTTCAGGCTTACATGGGGAGAGAGAACGTCCGTGATTCACACCGACCTCCAGATAGATATGAGTGTATATGAATGTATGTACAAATATAAAAACAATTGATTCAATGTCAAGGGTGTCCTGCTTTTTCCGCCTTCATCGCTTCCCGCCCGCCACCGATCGGTTGGGGTTTATCGGACGGTCTCCACCGGTCGGCGGTTTCTACAAAAAGCGTCGCGGAATATTTTTTCTCCGACCCGGGCCTTTGCACTACGGTATGCGGATATTCTTAAACGGCACCTCCTCCGAGCGCCAGCTGTAAATACGTAAAATGGAGCGGGTGCCAACCGTGGGGATGAGATTGAGGCGGGATACGATCGCATTTCCGGGCGCCGCCGCTTTGAACGTCAATTCCACTGTGAGGGACGCTCCGGATTCCACCGGAACCCCTCGGTAGGCGTCGGCGGCAGCAATTTTCTTGTTACCCTGTCGCAAATAGACCTGACTCACCTCTTTCGGCCTAATGGCCGAAGCGGAAATTGATGATCGTGCGTAACCACTGGTTTCGTCGAAAAATGCGAGGTATTGGATATAGCCGGCCTTATTGGTGGCCTTGACGAAGAAGGTCAGATCTTTTTTCACTTTTGAGACATCTACCAGCTCGAAAAGAAAATCCAACGCTTTTGCGCTCACGCTTGGCGTCGNGCGAATTGCGGGTTGTGACCCCCTTTTTAGAACAACAATNGCNGATGATTTGCTTTTTGAACGCAGTTTGGAAACGGNTTTTTTCCCGGCCGACGGCGTGGTAACCGCTTGCCTCTTCTTTGGNCGGATGGCCGTCGCTGCAACCAATGGTTTGGCGGGGCGACGCACGACCGATGAAGTCACATCTTTTGCATCCAGAACGGTTCGCACGCGAAAAGCCATTTTGACCCGAATACTGTCGCCTTCATTGATGAAGGCCAGCGAACGCACCGCCACAATTTTGGCCTCGGTGATCGCCTGGCGCTCCGATTCGTCGACCAACTTGCCCTCGGCCACATCGGTCGTGGATGAATAATGCTGCATGCGGGCATCATTCAACACATCTTTCAACTCTTCGAGAACCGCTTCGGCCGATGCTTCGGCGGGTGTCTCGGACCGCTTAACCGTAACCAGGCTGGTTTTAATAATAATGGATTCATGAACACGCTTTTTTTCCAGCAAGAGGGCCTGTGCATTCTGAAAATCCAATTCAGCCGATTCCTTTTTGAGTCTGAGCAACTCAAGCTCGGTCGTCATTTTGGCTATCCGGTCTTTTTTATCGTCGAGGATCGAAAGCAGAGATGCTCTGTCGGAACGGGCGCTGGCGATCTTCTGCTCCAGATAAGTTATTCTCTCCTTGAAGGAAATGAGCTGCTCTCGCTGGTTTGCCTCCGCCTGCCGGTTAGCCAGATCGGTATCACGAATCATGCCCGCCACGCGACGCAAATCATAATTTTCGGCCGGATAATGATTCCGTGCAAGAAACGATTCCAGATCCTTCATGGACGTCATGGTAAACGCTCTGATTTCGCGGTCGACTGGCTTTGGCTTGATATTTTCAGCATCAGGCGCCTGGAAGGGGTAGAGCTCGTAACGCTTGATCCTGAGGTAAGCGGTCCCTTGGGCACCCTTGGTCAGCGCGATCCGCAATGGTTCTTCACGGTTCCATTTGGCGGTCCCCTCCTCCACGGCCCTGATAAAATCCCCGGTCAGCACATTATTGATAACGTTGGTAAAGGACTTGATATATGTCCCCATGTGCTCAGCCATAAGCGGTGCCGAGGCCTGGTCGGCCAAACGCTCCAGTTTATGGGCCGAGTCCATGAACCCCCTGTTGTAAATAACCGCGACTATGGTTTCGCCTTGTTTTGTCGTTTTCAGCCATTTGGTTAATGCTTCGCGCTGAGCATTGGAATCTTCTTTGTAGCGAGCAATGGAATTATCGATATTGGCAATGCCGGCCTTGATGTTGTCATAATTTTTCCTGGTTTCTTCGAAATCATAGGATACGGTCTGGAACCGGGCAGTCAGATCATCAGATCGTTTCTTGGTTCGTCGGAATTCGTTGGTGGCCGCATCGATGGCGGCCTTATAGGCCGTGTTCTCTCTTTGTCTTTCCGCGGCCACCAGTGCAGTATTGAGCTGGGCTTCCGCGACCGTTGAAAATCCCCTGCGGCTCTCCACGTCGGACTGGATCAGGTGTCTGAGTCTTTCTTTGGAATCCGCATCCAGCTGCAACCACTTGCTTGCTTGGGTTTCAGCCTGCGCTTGAGGAACGAACAGGAGAAGAAAAAAGCCCGGCAGCCAGAATGTTGCTAAGGTTTTCATCGTGAATACTCCACTTTACATCCGCACCATGCGTAACTCAAACGCATCAAATTTCAGGACCCGATTCAGAAACCGGGAATGGGACCTTACGATTTTTCATCGCGGCGAGGCGTCAACACTTGAACCTGCAAAGGCCTAAGTGAATCCACATGAATATCCCGCTGCGGAAAGGCGATCGAAATGTCATGCATGCTTAAAAGCGCGTTGATTTGGTATCGAAGGTCGCTGGCGATGCGCTTCTTTTCGATGACGCTCCGGATAATCACCCAGAAATAGATCTCGAACGTCAGCGCATTATCCCCAAAATCGTCAAAGACGACAAACGGCTGGGGATCCTTCAACACCCGTTCGGTCTGATCCGCCGCCTGCAAGAGTAACTCGCTCACCTGCTTTACGGGAGCGCCGTAGGCCACGCCCACGGCCACCCGGTTACGGAACATTTTGTCGGACAGGGTCCAATTCGTGATGCTCTTCTCCAGAAAACTGCTGTTGGGGACCAGAATGTGGATGTTTTCCCCGGTCTTAACGCGCGTGCATCGGGCCCCGATCTCCTCCACACGACCGCATTTATCCTCCACCTCGATAAGATCGCCAATCCGAATCGGTCGCTCCGCCATGATAATGAAGCCGCTGATGAAATTATTGATCAGGTTCTGAGCGCCGAAACCGAGTCCGATGGCGATGGCGCCACCCAAAAAGGTAAACGCCGTTAGGGGAATGTTGACGGTGCGAAGGGCGAAAAGAACAATCATCACAAATCCTGTATACAGCAGCAGCTTCTCAGCGGCACCCGCCGCGCTCGCCTCCAGCTTGGACTTTTTCAGCCGCATGGAAAGCACGCTTATGGCACGCTTGACGACCATGATGCCGAGGATAAGGATCACCAGCGCCGTAAAGACTTTCCTGATCGTGACGCCATTATCGTCGATGGCCCACAGTTCGAAATTCCAGAACTCGTTGAATTTGGATCCCGTGCTTAAGGTCTTTTCCCAGAGGGAAATCTGCTTCCCCCGGGAGGCGATCTCGTCCAGAAGCCGACCGGCGAGCTGCCCGGTGACCAGGAGCGTTGAAAGATATTCGCCGCCGAACTCTCCGGTTTTATTCAAGGCATTCAACTGATGGGTTGCATATTTCTCATCGGTGGGATCCACACCGCCCCGATCCTTTAGCAAGGAAGCGATCCGGGACTGCAAGTTGACCTGCCAGGTTTGATACAAGCCAACGGCCTGCTGTGTATGCTGTCGGGCCGCCGTTGCCGTTTGCTCCAAACGATCCAGGTCTTTCGTTGGCACATCGCCCTTCACGAGGGTATAACGCAACTTCCAAAGCTTCTCCTGGGTGCTGAGCAGCTGGGTCATCTCCTCAGTTTGCTGCAGGATCTTTTCATAGGCGTCCCGCCAGGCCTCCCGGGCTTTCAGGGCGCTTTCGGTGGCCGAACTGCTTGCCGTTGTGCGGTCCGCCTGCCAATCAAGTTCTACCTTTTTCTGTTCATCAAGTACGGATTGAAGGCGCGCGCTCAGTTGGTTCTTTTGCTTTCCCAAGCGGGAGATCTCCCGGTCCAGGGCGGCGGGATCAAAGGAGAGGTCTTTTCTGATCATCGCCAATTTCTGCTGGGCGCCTTTCTGTTTGAGATCGACCAGGCGCAGTTCCATTTTGTTGCCGTCCCGGCGCGCCGCTTGAAGTTCGAGGACCGCCTGGGCGGCGTCCCGTTCCAGTTGCGCCTGGGTGTATTGCAGATCGTTCTTGGCCGCCGCCCCCTTCTTTTCCGTCACTTCCTCTTTGATTCGCCGCCAGGTCTGCTCCACTTTTTCCTGCGCCCTCCTGCTTTCGTCGAGCTTGCCTTCGGCACTCGACATCGACGTTTTCAAGACATCCATCTCTTGTTGAACACCGGCGACCTTGTCGAGAAGTTTATCGTAGTAAGAGAGCGAATAGGGCTTTTTTTGCGCCAGAACGTACGCCTGGCCACTCTCTATGGCTTTCCTTAAATCGGCATCTTCAGAGGCGAGGGAAATGTTTTTTTTCAATGTGTTGAGCAGGCGTTGATGGATAAACTTGATCTCCTGAAGCCGGGTCACATTCCGGTTGCGTGCGGTCTGTTCCGGAGCAGGCCCCTGCACGGCCAGAAACTTCTCCTTTTCGATTCTCCGGTTAATATTCGCCAGCTGCTCCTGGGTGGCCATGATGTGCGCAACAAAATTTTCCGTTGCCGGGTCGGTATCCGCACCCAGCGCACCCCCTCCCCATATCATGCAACCCCAAGACGTGAGAACGACCAGCCATATCCCCCAGAATCGGGAGATGGCCCGCGTTCCTTTCGAAGCAAGAACCAAACGCCTTTTTTGTTTTTTCGAATCGGCACCTAAAACCTTCATCGGTTTCCTTTCCCGGAATTGTTCTTTGTTGTGAACCGGGTTCTTCCTCTACCACAACTTTTTCTTGACGGCGTTACCATAGTAGAAGGACAAGATCTCCTGGTATTTTTTTTGCTTACCCAGATAAGCCGAACCCCACTGGGAATACCCCACGCCGTGACCCCAACCATGGCCGTCGAAAATGAAGGTGTTGCCCTCCAGGCGAATCTGATGCAGGATCTCGGGCAGGTCCAATGTCCGGCGCAGCGTCGTCCGATTACGCAGGACCTTGGTTTTTCCTCCCTTCAAGATAAGCCGAACCTTAACGATTCGACCGGACGGACCCTGCTCTGCAGCTTCGATCGCGCTGAGTCCATCGGCGTCAACATTAATCTTTCGAAGCGCCGCCTCTACTTCGGATACCGTAAATTTGCGGGTCCAATTGGCCATCCCACCATTCAGACTCGCCGGGTCCCGCTGCGCGACGAGATAGGGTTTGTACAGGTTAAAAACGGCCTTGGAGTCGGCCGTATAGCCGCCGCTATTGGCACTGAACATGGCCAGAATCGGTTTTTCATCGTATGTCAACACCTCGCCGATAGTAGCATTTACGGCTTTGGTACTGCGCCGGTGTTCCTTATCCATTCCGCCATATGCCTGATCCCCCGCATAATCCACCAGGTCATAGGACCAGTTCTTACGGTGCTGTCGTTGGTAATAGGCATAGGTCCTTGCAGCCACAGCCTGCGCCTTCAGGCTCTCAATGGGCCAGCTGGCCGGATTTTCCGAAGGAACCACACTCAGCAGGTAGTCTTCGATGTCCACGATGTTGATGACCATCAGCTTGCCCTTTCTGATTCGGGCTTTAAGCTTACCGCGCACCCGTTTTTTTTTGCCGCCACAGAGAATCGTCAGCGGTTGATCACTCTCAAATACCAGTACACCATCTCCCGTCAGCGCCCCATTGACCTGAATCTTGCCATCCTTGACACCCAGGTCAAATCGATCTTTGCAGCCCAACCCGGCGACGCATACCCGGGTCCCCTGGATCCGCGTCTCTCCCGTGGTTTGGCACATGCGGACACGCACCTCGGGATGTTTTTGTGCCACGACGGGTGGCGCCGGGGGCACGGGCGGTGTCGGTATCGGCGGCTGGGGCACCGGCACCGGTGGCGTGGGAGGTATCGGCGGCGGTGGCAGTTCCGGTTCCGGGGGCGCAAACACTTTGGCAATTTCTCTCAAAAGGGCCTCGGCTTGGAAAAAAAAGCGACCCTTCGGATACGCGTCGAGGTATGTTTCCAGCGTTTCCTGTGCCTCCTTGTACCTTTTTAAATCGAAGAGCAGAATCCCTTCCCGATATTGGGCAATCTCGGTGGTCTGTTCGTAATCCTTGCTCAAGTCGCGATATACGTTCAAGGCTTCTTCCGGTGCATCCAAAAAAGACGACAGAAGGGCCGCTTTGGCTAACAACGCATCTACTTTCGTCTTGGGGATGGTGGTCAGTTCCTCCGCGGCATTGTAGCTCTCCAGGGCTTCGAGATATTTGCCCACCTCGATCAGGTAGCTGGCATAGTTAATGTAGTATCTGGATAGGTGCTCCTTTTCCAGCGTATCTTTGGAGATCGCGGCCGTGGCCGCCGCGGTAGGCCCGAAAAATACAATGAGCAAACCGAAAAACAGCAGACAATATCTGTTCATTTTTTACACCTCACCCGGGTAAGACCCTAAACCAGAAACAGTTACCGATCCAAATCAGATAAAAGACAATCTTTTTAAACGTTGTGGGCCACTCATTCCCCCATGGACTCGACGTACTGTCTCATGAACAGGAGGTTCTGGTTTTCAGGATTCATTTTCACGGCCTTTTCTAAAAGCGCCAATGCCTCTTTCTTCTCTCCCTTAGCGGCGAGATATTTGACGTAAATTTGGTAAAGCCGCACTTCATAGGGAAAAGCCCCGATGCCTTGATCCAAGGTCTTCACCATTTGGTCTTCCTCCCCCAGGCTGCTCTGGGTATAGGCCAGGTAAAGATAAACATCCTCGTCCGCCCTGATCTTCAGCGCCTTGGAAAACGCCTGGTGGGCGTCTCCAAACCGTCTTTCCTTAAACGCATCGATGCCTCGGCCTTTGTGGTCTTCAAACCGCTTTTCAATCGCCTCGGGCGTAACCTCCTTATCATCGACCAGGACCATCATCCGACCGTGGGGAAAAGGGGCATCCAGTAGACTTTTGACCAGGACATCGCCTTCCAGTTTAAGGTCCTTGACGTTCATCGCCCCGAAGTAATTGCCTTGGAGAACGACCTTGCGACGTGCCCGAAGGTTGCGTTGGCCATTTTCGTAAATGTTGTTGTGGGTCAGCGTCATTTCGCCTCCCGCCAAGTCGAGGCCGACTTCGTTTCCCGTCAACGTGCTCTCTTCGATGACCCCCCGGCCACCCTCAACGACGACGCCGCGATCGCAACCGCTCACCCGGCCACCCTTAAGGGCCAAGGTACCGCCTTGCTTGACCACGATCCCATCGCCTGCGTCGCATTTGACAGAAACGGCATTGATCGCGACACTGCCGCCGTCGGCCACCACGCATGGCGCACAACCTCGCATGGTGGCATGCGTCAGTTCGGCCTGCCCGCGCTCACCGACAACGATGCCTTTCCATCCCTGCCCCTCAAATATGGTGGGCCGTTGCATCGATCCCTTCACGTTGAGGATGCCGTTGACGACGATATGGGCATCCGGCCCCAAGGTCACTTTGGAACCCGCCCCGATGGTCAGCACGTTTCCGTGGGCAACGATCCCCGGTCCCTCCACACGATAGACACCCGAAACCAGGGTTCCGGACAAGGAGCCGCTCAGGGTCACCTCATCGTAGAAGGGCAAGACCACCTGGAGGGTCTTTTCGTATAAGGAACGATTGCCAGCCAGATCGACGGCTCTAATGCGATAGTAGTAGGTACGCCCCTGGGAAACATCACCATCCAGGTAGCGCAAATCCTTCGTATTTGCCACGGGGCTATAATCACCGACCGCTTCTTCACTTCTCTCGACTGCGAACGCCTTCAAATCATCACCCTGGGGCAACGCCCAGGTCAAAGACACCCCGCTTCGGCTGGCCTGGGCGTCGATCTTTTGCGGAGCCTGGGGTATGACACCGTCAATCGTGACCGTACCCCCGATTTCGAGCCAAATCCGTTCCACGCCGTTGGACCGAAAAAGATGGATGCTCAGGGGTTGATTGGAGACTCGGTCCCCTTCCTGAACCACATAAACCCCTTTGTAAACACCGTCGTCGGCGTATGACATGGGCAACTTTTTCTTGAAATCCCCCAGGTCAAACGTGCAGGTCAGATCCTTTTCGGCGACCACCTCCACGATAATTTGCTCACCTAACGCAAAGACATCTTTGTCGATGTTTGAATCCACGTACACGACTTCGGGCAGACTTCTCCCGAGCGGGCTGTCGGGCATGAACTGACAAACTTTCCAGCCCCAGTCATAAATCACCAGCCGCATTTGTTTCCTGGCCGATTCATCGAGAAACGCCACGGCGATGGTTGTGGCAATGCCCACCGCGCTCGTGGGCAGCGCGATCTTGCGTTTGGATGAGCCGTCCTGCCATGAACCCAGCTCGGCACCGGCCTTATTGACCAGTTTGATCTTGGCCTCGATCTTGAACAAATCATAGGCGACGGCCGTTACCATCGTCGCGGTGACAATCTCGACATAGACCAGCCCGTCGACCTCCAGCTTGTCGCAAAGCGCCTGAGCCGACAATTCCTGCCATGCACCGCCCACAAGCGTTTTATCCACCAGGCTCAACACGCGCATATCATATCCCTTGCCCGCAAGCTGGTTATGGATAACCCCCCTGGCCAGATCGCCGATAAATACCCCGTTGTCGCTTTCCCCGTCCTCCGGGAAATCACCCGGAACGTCCCCTTCCACGGGAAGGAACGTCGCCGGCAAAACCGCCAGTTTCAACGGCAATATCGTCGTCTCCACGTATGAAATCTCAGGGGGTTTTTCCAATTTCGCACATGATGTTAAAAACCATGCCGCACCCATCAGTCCTAACACGCCGAGCCCAATGACCAACGCCCTATACCGAAACAGTGCCATCAGGTTCCCCCCTTTTCCAGAATGCGGTCGATAATCAACCCCCTCGTTCCACCCAATACCGTTCTGACGCCACCGGAAAGCTTCAGGTGTTTATCCTTGATGGTGAAGTCCCCATCGCCCCAAGCACTGAGCATGGGACCCACCAACGAAAAACGGTCGAAAACAAGCCGACCCTTTTGCAAGCTCGCGTTGATGACGCCTCTGCCGAAAGCGATGGCGTCTTCCTCTTCGGAACTGATGTGCGCAGCCCTGAGAATATCTAAAATAAACCCCAGGCGTGGATCCAAACCGGAAATCCGCTGCACCGAAGCCCGGGAAACCATCAGCGTTACGTCCCCTTTTGCACCGTCAATCAGTGCTTGAGGCGTGTCTCCAATGGCCACAAAGCTGCCGGTAACGAAGAGGCGACCGGCCAGATACACCGGCAGCTCTTTTGAAAAACACGCGACCAGTGAGGACAAATCCACATCCGTACCCTTTGTCTCCAGTGTGGTCACCAGCCGACTCGGCGGCAAAACCAAAGCGCCGAGTATCAAATTGAGACCACACATACGGATCGTTCCATTGAGCACGGCCCGATCATTTCCAGCCTCCAATTGTAAATCCACATCCTTCAACCGGGACCAGTCTCCGAATTGAAAGGTCTTTACAAAAGCCTTGGCCGAGACCTTTTTATTTACGACCACACTGGCGTCAAAGGGTCGCTCGAGGAAAGTCTCGGATTTCGGCCACGGCACAATCGTATTCGGTGTATCCGGACCTGCGCCGACAATTCGCAAATTGGTCAGTCGGGCTTCCAGGTCGGTTTGCTTGCGACCCGGTATAAAAACGACGCCGTCTGCAGACACCTTGAGCGACGGGGTGTCCAGTGCCAGGTCGAACGTGGCCTTGGGATGCCTGTCCTTGTTCAGATGAAAATCGAGGGTCGAATCGAAAACCTTGAAACCGTCGATGGAACCCTTCATGGTCGTTCGCTTGAGGTCCAGGGGAAAAAGGATATTGCCCGTGATACTGCCGGTCCCGCCCCGGGACGAACTGAAGGTGAGCCGGTTCACCGCTACGGACGGCCGGCCCCGCGCAATGGTCACCTTGGATACGAGCCGATTGATCGTGAGAGACTGCTCCTCTCCGTTTTCGGCCACGAGATGAAGCGTCAAACCTTGAACGCTGATATCGACGCCGCCATCCATAGGAACGGCGGCTTGCGCACCTTCGGTCCCAGGAAGAACGCCCCGAAGACGCAGCGACGAAATCCGTACGGCGCCGGCAGGCATCAAGGCCTTGAGTTTGGCCCGGGCCAGCATCTCATCCAACACCGTCTTGCCATCGTGGTTTTGTTGGAGCCAACCGTAGACACTCGCCGAATCCAGGACGCCATGGGAACAGCTGACTGCGAAAGCACCGCCATGGGTCAGTTTCACGGCCACATCGCGGAGTTCGATCTGATCCACATCCAGGGTTTCTGCCGTGAGACCGATATCACCCGAAGCGCCATCGAATTCGACATTCAATCCCTTGCAATCGACGCGCTGGATGGCGGGAATCCGATTGGCCATGTCGTCGGTCAGATAGCCGAATCGCATGAGGAAATCCTTGACCTCATCTGGATTGAATCTCCCCTTTGTGGCCTTGACCTTCAATTTCAGTGGCCTGATCGACGCGATGCTGACCTCCCCGACGAAATTGAGTCCGATTTCGTCGATGGAAGTGGTTTTAAGCTGTATCAAGAGACGCTGATTGACCTTTTCGGCCTGGGCCGTCACGGAAACCGGCAGGCCATCACCATAGGCCGCTTGAAAAACAAGCTTACCGCGATTAACCACTACCAAACCATCCGGAATAGCGCTCATGGAGAGGGGAGGGCTTCCGGAAGGTCCAGAAAGCGGCGTTTTGGATCCGCCCGCACCAGGACCTACGGCCACGACCAGCGGTTCTTCCAACACCGCTTTTTTCACGCTGATTCGACCGCTGAAGATTTTTGCTAAATCAAGATGGAGTAAAATCCGTGGGACCGAGACGGTATGTTGCCCTTCCTTCAAGACGAAGTCGGTCAACACGATGGTAGGCATGGGAGCGTAGCTGACATTAAGGCCGGAAAAATAGATCTCCCTGCCGGTCATCTTCCGGGCAATCGCTTCCAGGTGCCCGTTGACCCAAAGCCCCGCAACTACAAAAAAAACCCCAACGAGCAGCACACAAGCGCCGGCGATCAACCCCAGCTTTTTCATTTCACCGTCCCTGGTTCCAGGGTGTCCCGAAAAGGAATTTTTCAAAGGAAAATGGCCCGAATTCCGCGGAGAAGCGGTTTGCGGGCCAATGTCGCTTCGTTTGCAGGGACCGACCTATTTCAAAATAAAAACGACACGCGCCTGGGAGAGAATATTAGACTTCTGATCGTTGACGTATACAGCCGCCGCATCGTCTTGAGAGATCTTGGCATCGGTAAATTTCCGAACGTCCGTACACTTGACGATCATGGGGTTCTTGCTACCCCAACTCTCGAGGAGAGCCTTGGCCTTACCGTCGTCCGTGGTAAAACCACCGCAGCCACGCTCGACCAGCACGTTGCTTAAAATCTTGGAGGGTTCGAAAACGACTTCATCCTTATCGGTCAGCACCCGGTTGACCAGTGCCGGACGGAACTGGTAATCCCGGGCATCGACGATCAGACCGTCATGGGGATTGGTCAATTCCGAGGGGGCCTTGACTTCGGCCTTGGTCGTATCTACCTCGGCCGCCGCGGTTCCAGTTTGGACCTGCACGGTGTTTTCCGTCGGATTGACCGCTGCCGTCAACTTAGCTGGCCCTGAAGGCATCGATTCGGGCTCATAGGCGGGTTGCTTTTCAGGTATGAGTTTGTCGTCCTTAATCAGCGGAAGGAGGATGTCGTACAGCCCCCCTCTCCCGCGAATGTTGATCCGCATGCAAACTTCGGCAAACCCCTTGGTTTCGTTATAATTCTGACCGCATTTCATGGCGCCCCGGAGGAAACCCTCCACGCTGGTCTTGATTTCGTCGGATTGCAGCATACCGTCTTTGACCGAGGTCGTGCCGAAAAGACTCAACCCCTGCATCACTTCCACCAGATCACGCTGAGCAATAACCTGGGCCGCCCGCATCGCTTTATAGCGGGACTGCCCCTCCTCTGAAACCCCCACGACCTGCAGGTAACCCTCCTCAAAGACCTTCACCGGTTCGGTAATCGTCTGCATTCCATCATCCGCCAAAGCGCTGCCGAGCATGCAAATAGATAAAACGAACGCGCCTACTCCCGTTTTCCAATTCATCGCCAACCCCCTTATATTAGTGAATATTCATTGCGTCCCGCAAACGAAGAACCGCCAAAAGCAGTTCGGCACCATCGGCCGTATCCTCGGGTCTGAAAGCCCCGGACAGCCCTGATTCCATAAGATTCCGACTGACTGCGTTCATCACGGCGTTGAACCACGGAGCACTCGGAGAAACATCGGGATAGGGAGACCGGTTTTGCCCGAAAAAGGCCGTCGAGATACCCTCATCACCCGATATCTTTGCTAAGAGGTCCTCCAGAACAAAGGCCAGCTCCTTGCGTTTAATGGCCCCCTCCGGGTGAAAAAGGTAAGCCTGGGTTGTTGGGTCGAACTCAGGCTCGAGGCCTCGCAATCCCCATTTCAAAACGATCATTATTTCGGATTCGAAGGGGTTTGCGATCACGTCCGCGGGAACGAAGTCTGCCTTGGGTTCCTTTCCCGGGACGGGGATGCGTCCGGCCATGAGCCGGTCCAGGTGGAGTTCATCGACCAACAAAGCCGCCACGTCGGCCCGCACCACCTCATCCTTGATGGCAATTTTCCTGGCCACATCCGTCAGCGTATAGTTCGTCGTCGCTCTCACAATCTTATGGACTTTCTTGAAAAGCGCGCTTGCCGGCTGGTGCCATCGGCCCGGGGGGGCCTGAGTAACCTTGGCCAGCAAATCCTCCGCATCCCTGAACTGCAGATCCTTATAGGCGGCTACGCCCATGAAATAGTCAACCGCCGCTTCACCTCGATAATATGACAATTCACCGCTTTGTACGTTCTTCAGTCCTTTGGCCTCATCGTAAAGATCCTGGGCTTTGTTGATCCATTTTTTAGGTTTTGCATGGGTATAGACCCGGATTCCCGTGACTAGAACGGAAAACTCCTCAGAGTCACCGTCTGCGGAATGCCTGGCATCATTAAATAATTCCAAAGCCCGTTCCAACTCGACGGACCAATGTCCCTCGTCCGAATACGCCTCCGCTCTCATGGCCGCGGTAAGCGCTTTTCCTGCCAGGGCGGTTGGATACTTCGGTTCCAACTTCAGCGCACGATCAAAATGAGCTTCGGCTTGATCAAGATCGCCCTTTTCCAACAACCCCATCCCCACAAGATAATGGTGTGCCGGACTGTCCTCATCGGAGATCGGCATGATACCCTTGGAGGCACAACCAACTGCCGCCAATATCAGCGTGAAAATTAGAATCGGCCTCAAATACTTTTCCATCCTTCCTCCCTTATCTCTGTAAAGGTGCATTTTTACGATCATTGAATGCATCTTGCCACCTGCCGGCAAGCGCAACCGTTTTTACCCAAGAGATTGATCTTCGTGATGAAAGATTGAACGGTTAGAACTCATTTCTCACGGCGGAGTATGCCAAGAATGTGCTTATATGTCAAATCATACGGAGAAACGAGGGATGCTTCAGGTGAACAAGGAAAAGACGATCAGCGGCAGGGCATTAAAATTGATCTTAAGTATGGTCATCCCGGCAAGAAAATAGAAAGCCTTTTTCAAATGCTTGTCGTTAATCCGCTGCCAGATGTTTTCAACCACCCGCCTGGCACGAAAACGAATCACACTCTTACCGAAACGGATATTTTTTTCCACCAGATCCGGATAATTGTTGATGCTGTTTTTCAGTTTGGCCCCGTTGGACTGGATTTTCTTCAACAGCTTCGACTCCGTCCCCACCACCTTGACCGCTTGACGACTCACGGCGTCCAAAAAGGCTTTGCGACTGCGCTCACAAACGGCATAGGTGACCGCGCACCCCATCTGCCGGACGCTGTGGCCGTCGCTACCGCCGGTAATGACCCGGTTCAGGTTGAACCCCAACAGGGCGCTTTTCAGGTTCCAGCGCTTAAGGTTCTCCGAATTGATCACCTCCACACCATCGGCCATCCCGAGCAAACGGTTCAACTGCGAGTCCGAGAAACTGTGGTTGCAGATGCCGGTAAAAGCGGCGGAGTAAGGATGGGGGAACACAACGACACTGTTGTATTTCCTGGCGCAGCGGACGATGGATTCCACATCCAGTCCGATCGAGGACATGACCGTCGGTCCCATATGGGGCTTGATGTCGCCGACATAAAAAGCCTTGAGGTCATCAATCCGATAGAAATAGATCAGCACATGAGACCCCTCCCGGGAGGTGACTTCGATGCCGGGTATGCTGAGTACATCGCCATAACCGTCGAGTTCCACGGCTCCGTCTATGGTGTTGTGGTCGGTAATGGCCACACCGATCCCCAACTGCCGAGCCCGCTGGGCAATGTCAGCCACGGCATCGGCGCCATCTGAAAAATGGGAATGGAAATGAAGATCAACCACGGTGTAGCGGCTGTTCAATGTATCCAGATGGGGCGCTTCAAACTGAATTCGATTGAGATTGTCCATGGATCCTGTCAACCACCGGTGTCCATTAAGAGGCAAAAGCCGAATTCTCAGTCTAATCGACCCGAACCCCATGTCAACATTTTTTTTCGGCCCCGCGTTTCGGCAGTTCTTTTTCCCGGCCTTGGCCGACATAACCACCGAGCACCATTATCGGTACGCGAAACGTATACTAAAGCCTTTTTTTTATTTTTCAACAATTCCATGGGACAATGGTTTTCGGGTAAAATATTCCCCCGTGGTTGGGCTTGAAATTACCGGGTCTTATGCTTATAGTCAGCGAACCATGAGCGAATACAGCGAAAAAATACCCGACCCCAAAGAGCTTGAGAAAGAGCTGGGTGATTTCCTGGCCAAAAAATTCGGCGGCAGCGTAAAACTGGCGCCCCCCATCGTCATGCCCCAGGCAGCCAAAAACGACGAGGGTGAACCGTCGACGAAAAATCGGAAAACGATCGACTTCGATCTCAGGCCCCAGGACCTGATCGCCTATCTGGATCAATACGTGGTCAAGCAGACGGCGGCCAAGGACGTTCTGGCCACAAAAATATGCACCCATTTCAACCGCATTAAGCATATTCAAAGCGCCCCCGACGACTTCAACGACATGGTCGGCATCATCAAGAACAACGTGCTGATGCTCGGCCCCACCGGTGTAGGCAAAACTTACATGGTGCGGCTCATCGCCAAGAAGATCGGGGTGCCCTTTGTCAAAGGCGATGCCACCAAGTTCAGCGAGACGGGATATGTCGGCGGCGATGTGGAGGATCTGGTTCGGGACCTGGTCAAAGAGGCCAACGGAGATATCGAACTGGCCCAGTGCGGAATCATCTACATCGATGAGATCGACAAAATCGCCTCCAGCCGGAATTTGATCGGCGCCGACGTTTCCAGGACCGGTGTTCAGCGGGCCCTTCTCAAACCCATGGAAGAAACCGAAGTGGATCTGAAAGTTCCTCACGATCCGGTATCCATGCTCCAGGAGATCGACCGATTCAGGAAAACCGGTAAAAAAGAAAAAAGCAACATCAACACCAAGCATATTTTGTTCATCATGAGCGGTGCCTTTTCCGGCCTGGAGACAATTATTGGCCGGCGCATCGCCGACCGGAAGATCGGATTCGGGGCCTCCATTTCCAGTCCGTCCCAGGAAAAGGATATCCTGACCAAGGTAAAATCCGAAGATCTCGTCGAATTCGGGTTTGAATCCGAGTTTGTCGGCCGGCTTCCGGTTCGTACCATATTCGAACGACTGACCGAAACGGATCTTTGCGATATTCTCAAAAACCCCAACAACCCCATCATCTTGGGGAAAAAACTGGATTTCGCCACCTATGGTATCGACGTAAAATTTCAAACCGAAGCCCTGGCGGTGCTGGCCCAACGGGCATTTGAGGAAAACACCGGCGCACGCGGTCTGGTTAGTGCGGTGGAAGGCGCCCTGTTGCCTTTCGAGAGAACCCTCCCCTCCACCACCATCACCCGCTTTGCCGTTTCCCGGCAGGTAATTGAGCGACCGAACGAGCACCTGGACGAACTGCTCGATCGATTCGGAGACGAGACGTTCAGACAGGCGTATGACCAACTGGCTGCCCAAGAGTGTCAACGCATTGTAAAATATGTGACGGAAAACCGAAAAACTTTTAGCGAAAAGCACGGTATTCAACTGACCGATTCACGCATTAAACTGGCCGCCGACGCCTACTGCCGACGGATATCCGACATTGAAAAAGTGCTTCATCGGCTCAAATCCCGCTACGAGGAGACCAAGGCCATAGAGCTTTACTTTATCAAAAATCATGGTATCAATATAGTCTTGGAAGAAGAGGCCATCGATCATATCATCGGACAGTGCTTCATCACTGGAGACACGCCGGAAGGATATTTTCGGAATTTGACCGCTGATTTCGAACATGGTTTAAAACTGGTTCGTGAAAAGACCGGTCGGACCCGCTTTTTTATTACCCGGGATGCACTGGAAAAACCGGATAGTTTTATCGCCAACATCCTCAGACAAGGCGACGATGACCCCCAACCGCCCCCGAACCCCGACAACCGGCTGGAAGGCTGAACCCGTATGATTGGAATATCCAAGCTTTACTGCGGCACCGTTGAGCCATCCGATGCCCTGCGTTATGGACGGCATTCATCCACCCTCCCCCCCCACCTGCTGCAGTTTTCCAAGGATAAGCGCCCGGTGGTGGTATGGAATGTGACCCGAAAATGCAATCTCAAATGTGTACATTGCTATGCCCAGGCCACGGAAACATCCGGCACCGATGAGCTCTCCACCGATGAAGGCAAGGCGCTGATCGATGATCTGGCCCGATTCGGTGCTCCGGTGATGCTGTTTTCCGGTGGTGAACCCCTGGTCAGGAAAGATCTTCCGGAGCTAGCTGCCCATGCCGTCGAAAAGGGCATGAGGGCGGTTATTTCCACCAACGGCACCCTGATCACCGCCGGCATGGCCAAGACCCTCAAAGCCATCGGTCTGTCCTATGTGGGCATCAGCCTGGACGGCATGCGGGAGATCAACGACGAGTTCAGGGGCGTTCCCGGCGCCTATGACAAGGCCCTGGAAGGCATCCGCAACTGTCAGGACGCGGGCATCAAGGTGGGCCTGCGTTTCACCATCAATAAGTTCAATGTGGGTGACATCCCGGCCATCTTCGATCTGCTGGAGGAGATGGACATTCCCCGGGTCTGCTTTTACCACCTGGTCTACGCCGGCCGGGGATCCAAGATGGTCGAAGCGGACCTGAGCCTGGAAGGTACCCGCAGGGTTGTTGACCTGATCATTGACCGCACCAAGGCGCTACACGCCAAGGGCATCGCCAAGGAAGTGCTCACGGTGGACAATCACGCCGACGGCCCTTATCTGTACCTGCGACTGCTCAAGGAAGACCCCGAACGGGCCGCTGAGGTTCTCGAACTGCTCAAGATGAATGAGGGCAACAGCTCGGGCCGGGGCATCGGCTGCGTCAGCTGGGACGGCGAGGTATATGCCGACCAGTTCTGGCGCCACCACAGCTTCGGCAACGTCCGCCGGCGCCCGTTTTCCCGGATCTGGACCCAGCCGGAAGACGACCTTCTGTTAAAGCTCAAGAAAAAAAAGGTCCACGTGAAGGGCCGCTGTTCCACCTGCGCATGGCTGGATCTGTGCGGCGGCAACTTTCGGGTACGCGCAGAGGCGATTCACGATGATGTGTGGGCCCCGGACCCGGCCTGCTACCTTACCGATGAGGAGATTGCCCAAACCCTATAACCACCGCCAGGAGCCGACATGCTGTTTCCCGATTATCGCCCCCGTAGGATGCGCCAAAGCGCGGCGTTTCGAAAAATGGTCCGCGAAACGACCCTGTCCGTAAACGATTTTATCCTACCGCTGTTTGTCGTTGAGGGAAAAGGGGTAAAAAACCCAATCGACGCCATGCCGGGAAACTATCGGCTTTCCATCGACAACCTGGTAAAAGTTGCCAAGCAGGCCTACGACATGGGAATCCCGGCGATTATTCTATTCGGCATTCCATCGAAAAAGGATCCCTTGGGGACCCAGGCCTATGCCAAGGACGGCATCATTCAGCGGGCCGTCAAGACCGTGAAAAGCAAACTTCCGGAGCTGATGGTCATTACCGATGTCTGCCTGTGTGAATACACCGACCACGGCCACTGTGGTTTTTTGGATGGCCACACGGTAGACAATGACGCCACACTGGACCTTCTGGCCAGAACCGCCCTGTCCCATGCCAAAGCCGGGGCGGATATGGTGGCCCCGTCGGACATGATGGACGGCCGGGTGGCGGAGATCCGGTCCATCCTGGACGAAAACGAATTCACCCGGATTCCCATCATGTCTTATGCAGCCAAATACTGCTCCGCCTACTATGGCCCTTTCCGTGAAGCAGCCCAGAGTGCGCCAACATTCGGTGACCGAAAGACCTACCAGATGGACCCTGCCAATGCCCAAGAAGCCATCCGCGAAGCCACGATGGACGTTGAGGAGGGCGCCGACATCATCATGGTCAAACCGGCCTTGGCTTATCTGGACATCATCTGCCGGATCCGGGACGAAGTGGACCTGCCCGTGGCGGCATACAATGTCAGCGGCGAGTTTTCCATGATCAAGGCGGCGGAAAAGATGGGCTGGATTGACGGCCGGAAGGTGATGATGGAAACACTCACCGCCATCAAGCGCGCCGGTGCCGATATGATCCTGACCTATTTTGCCATGGAGGCCGCCGCCCTGATCAACGAATAACGGCCATCGCTGTTTTTCGTCGTTACCACGCCTTATCATCGGCCATCGTAATCATCGATGGCACGCAAAGGATAGAACCAATCAATGAATCCTCATCCCCACACCGAAAAGGACCATGCGCCCCACGGCAATGGCCACACCCTGCGCCTGGTGGCCTGGGAGACCACGAGAAACTGCAATCTCTCCTGCATTCACTGCCGGGCCTCGGCCACCAACGGTCCCTACGCGGGGGAACTGGATACCGACCAGAGCTTCAAACTGCTGGATCAGATCGCCGATGTGGGCAAACCCATCATCATCCTCACCGGCGGTGAACCCCTGCTCAGGGATGACATTTTCGACATCGCCAAGTATGGCGACGACCTGGGGCTGAGAATGGTCATGGCCCCCAACGGAACCCTGATTACCCCCCAGGTGGCCGAAAAAATGGCAACCGCCGGTATTCGGCGGATCAGTGCCAGCATCGACGGGGCCACCAAGGCCTTTCACGATAGATTCCGAGGTGTCGACGGTGCATTCGATGCCGCCATTCGGGGCATCGAATATGTGAAAGCCGCAGGAATCGAATTCCAGATCAACACCACCATCACCAAAACCAACCTGGAGCAGATCCCCCGGATTCTCGAACTGGCCGAACGGCTGGGTGCGGTGGCCCATCATATTTTTCTGCTGGTTCCCACGGGCCGGGGGAAATATATCGTAGACCAGACCATCGACGCCGACGAATATGAAACCACCCTAAATTGGTTTTATGATCAACGCGAAAAAACGCCCCTGCAGCTCAAAGCCACCTGTGCCCCCCACTACTACCGGATATTGCGGCAGCGGGCCAGGGCGGAGGGGAAGACCATCAGCATGCAGACCCATGGGCTCGATGCCGTGACCCGGGGTTGCCTGGCTGGTACGGGGTTCTGTTTCGTTTCCCACACCGGCACTGTACAGCCGTGCGGCTACACCGATGTTAAATGCGGAGAGATCACCAAAACCACCTTCGGCGAAGTCTGGAACCACTCGCCGGTGTTCCTTAAGCTTCGTGATTTCAAACAGCTGGAAGGAAAGTGCGGTGCCTGCGAATACCGGGCGGTCTGCGGCGGATGCCGTGCCAGGGCCTTTGAGGCCACCGGCAATTACATGGCGGAGGAACCGCTTTGCGCCTACCAGCCGGAGAAAACCGCCCCCTCCGCATAGCAACCGAGGGCCACGCCAAGCGCACCCATCTTCAGGCATTAAGATGCGTCACGCTATTGTTCCGCACGCAGTTGAGAACTGATTTGACGATGAAGTCGATTTATTAAATCCTTCATAATTTCCAACTGATAGCTGGTAATCGCTTCGTATTTGACGCCGACCCCACCGTGCTCTTGGCGGATGACACGACCACTAAGCTTCAAAGCCGGATGTGCATCAGCCACTGAGAAACAGATCGAGATGAGTTGGCCCATGGTAAAAGGTTCACGGCTTTCCACAAACATCCCGCCGGCACTGATATCCATGGCAAAGCAGTTGATTGCGCGGCCATTGGCAGCCAGATCCAGGATAATATTGCAGGGAACACGGGGGAATTTCCGAAGCATGGCAAACCGTTTTTCCTCATATCGGTTAATAAATCTGAGCAGATCGGCTTCGGACAGTTGATTGATCAGCAGAAAAAAACGGGCGATAAGCAGTTGTCTGTCTCCGGCACCGACAATACCGTCAGGTTTGAAATACGGCATCTCCAGAAGCTTCTCTTTGTCTTTCAGTTCCAGATCTTCGAACAGAGGCAGCAGGGCGATAAGCTGTTCGTCCGTCATTTTGTAGATGGCGATGGAGAGGCGGGCCAGAATTTTCTTTCTCTCCGCTTGCCGGTTGAGGTCATTCATCGGTGCCGTCTCCTATGTGTGTCACACCATAGATCGCCCTGGGTCTGAAAGCCTCTTGTCGGAACCCTCCCTATCAATCCCGGGCACCCGAGAGTTTGGTCGTCGATCCGGTAGAATTAAGCCAGGCCCATGTGGCAATTTTCTTGGTTCTTGTCTACCGCCTTTACGAGTCAAATAGCAAGTCTCTATTAATGGTCATATTGTCGTATAACCAACGGTTACAATAAATTAGAATATTATTGGGGGCGATCGATCGAGAAAGTAGCGGTTACCGGAAAAAACGGGTCTTCGCGATCAGACCGGGTTGACAATATTGCATTGAAAAAAAGAATTGCCGAAAAAAGGGACTTTAAAAATAGAAACAACTTGAAAAACCAAAGCAAAAAAGGGTATTAAGGTCAATTGGATCGGTAGAAATCGGTTTCAAATCGTGGAACCTGTCGTTGCCTCCGTGGTGGGCTTGAACGTTATCCGTTCGGCGGGCAGCAACATCGTCGCCATAGCGGTTGGCCGGCGCATCATTCTCGGCACCAACCGGTTCAATAGTTGCCGAGATAGCCGACTGCCTTGGTAAGACCTGATACAGCAAGGAGGAAGGGACATTGTCGTATATCCTCGATCAAGAACAACTGGACGGTTTGGAAGAAGCGTTGACCACCGATCTGATGACGCTGGGCATACAATCCGTGATTCTCATCGACATGGCCGGCAATGTCATCGTCAACCTCGATGACGGAAAGGTGCGCCACGATGTCTACTCTTTGGCTGCCTTGGCGGCAGGAAACTTCGGGGCAGTGAGCGCCATGGCCTCCATCATCGGCGAAGAAGAGTTCTCGCTGCTCTTCCACAAAGGCAAAAGCGAGAACATTAACTTCACCAAAATCATGGATGACTTTCTCTTGGTGTCAATTTTCGGCAACGATGTCTCACTAGGCTACCTGAGGCTGAAGATTGATGAGGTGATTGAAAAAATCAAGGGCCTGATTAATCGGTTGCAATCCTCTTAAGCCGGTGGCCTGTGCTTCAACGGCCTGTACCACCCGAAGTTGCTAATTAGCGGGAGGAAAACGTGGCGTTTATCAATACCAAGACAAAAGAAGTTCAGGTTAAACTTGTTTTCGTAGGTCCCGGCAGGGGAGGAAAAACCACCAACCTGGAATATATTTTCAAACGGATCCGGCATCGGATCGAATCGGACATGGTCAGTATCAAGACCCAGGGTGATCGAACCCTATTTTTTGATTTTCTACCGTTCGAACTGGGAGCGATAAAGGATTACAATGTTAAAACACAACTTTACACGGTTCCCGGCCAAATTAAGTACAACGCCACCCGGAAACTGGTCCTCAAGGGTGTGGACGGAATTGTCTTCGTTGCCGACTCCCTGGTCGATCGGCGGGAGAGCAATATCAATTCCCTGAACAACCTGAAAGACAATCTGAGATTCTACGATATCGACATCGCCGACATTCCCATTGTTTTCCAGTACAATAAGCGTGATTTGGCAACAGAGGGGATGCCCATTCTCGATGTCGAAACCCTGGAGAAGGATCTCAATGCACGACTCAACGCACCCAGCTTCACGGCCAGTGCGCTAAAGGGAGACAACGTGATCCCCACGGTTAAAAAAGCCATCTCAAAAACGGTTGTGGCGATTCGGAAAAAACTGCTATAGGAGGTGCCGAAGTGGACAAAAAATCCAATGATACGTTTGCCTTTGACTTGGAAAACCGACTCGATGATTTTTTTAGTGATTCATTGCCTCCCAAGGATGATTCCCCGGCACCCAAAGCTGATTTTCCTTTGAAGGATCTGAAATCAACGATCCTGGCCATTGACTGGGAAATCACCGACGATGCACTCGACGATTTCCTCTACCGGATCGATGGGTTGGCGGAGCCGTTCAAAGACAATAAAGTGAACCAGACCCTGCTCAGGATTTTAAAGTCGCTGGGAAAATATATCCGTACCCACAAGTCCAAGGCCCATCCTGAAACCATCAAGCGAATCATGGCGGTCTTCGCTGCCTTGGAGGAATCGGTTACCAACGATGAATTGAGCCGCAGCGATAAGGAGAAAATGCTGCTGGAAGAGGTCAGGCAGTTCAAGCGGCTGAAGGAAAAAATCGTCGAATCCCCCCCTCCCCGTCCGTCTGTTGCCTCGCCGAAACCAAGAAAAGCAGTAGACGTGTCCCAGATTCAGGCGCTTTTCGAGGCCATCGATCAATTGAAATCTCTGATGGCAAGCGAACTGGGCGCCATACGGAAAGAACTGCGACAACTGCGCAAAGAATAAATAAGCGGTTCAGCCGTTTCCGGGCATGCAGGCCCGACCCAATCCGACGTCCGCTTGACCGGATTGCCGTCAATCTTCAGTCGACCACCGGGGACACCTCGAACCCGGCAATAATTCGCAGCAACGTCGGTTTTCCACAGCCCGAAGGACCGAAATGGATCATTCTACGCCGGTTGGCCGCCTCCGGGGCGCACGGTTGTCGCATCGGGCAGTCCAACCTTACACTGGAAAGGGTCAAATCAGCCGGGAAATCATATGACCGGCGAGAACCGCCGCCAGTCCCAGGATCAGACTAATGCCCACATTACCGAAAGAAGCCAGCCACTGTCCCTCTTTGGCCAGGTAGAACGTCTCCAGGCCAAAGGTGGAAAAGGTGGTGAAACTGCCGAGGATGCCCACGAATAGGAACGCCCGCCATTCCGGGGAAAAGAACTGGCGGCTTTCCATGAGCCCGCCGCCGATACCGATCAGCAGACAACCGGTAACGTTGACCGTCATGGTGCCCATCGGAAAAAAGGTGCTTTTGGCCAGTGTATGCACCCCGCCGGCCACGAGGTATCGGAGGATGGCACCGACACACCCACCCAGTCCGACGATGATAATCTTCGGCATCACAAACTCCTGCAGCAGATATGAAAGGGAAAAAATTGACGGCCGGGGATTCACTTGAAAATCCGGTAGTGAATCCTTATCCCTAGATAGAAAAAAAGAATGCAGACTTCAATCTTTTTTTCCGGCCACCCGATCTCTTTTCGAAACATGATACGAACAGTATTTTATTCTTGACATATTCATATTCAAAGAATATTTGAACTGAAATAAGGTTGAATACCGAATGATTGATGACGTTAGCCTAAAAATACTGAAGATCCTGCAGAAAAAAGCGCGCGTCCCTAACGTGGAGGTGGCCCGACAGGTCGGCATGGCGCCCTCGGCGGTCCTGGAGCGAATCCGAAAACTTGAAAAAATGGGCCTGATCGATGGCTACGAAGTTCGCCTCAACCCAGCGCGCTTCGGAAAAAGCCAAGTCGCCTTCGTCCATCTCCGCTCCGGCTGCAAAGGCGATGAATATGGCCTGGTGGACGCCCTGGCGGCTATCCCTCAGGTTCAGGAAATCCATTACGTGGCCGGCCCGGACGGTTATCTGCTCAAGGTGCGGGAGACCGACACCAAGGCACTGGGACGCCTGGTGCGAGAGCGGATTACGCCGCTCAAGGGGGTGATCTCCACGGATACCACCATCGTCATGGACACCTTCAAAGAGACCTCCAGGATCCCCATCGACGCGCATGATCTGAATCGTTGAGTACGCGGAAAGAATAAATCAAAATAGATGAGGCGCATATTTATTCTTTCCGTATACCTTCACCCATCAACCCTTTTCGCAACCGGAAAACAAGGCACCCCATGATTCGCATCAATGACAACTACCTGAAGCTCAACGCGTCCTATCTCTTTTCCGATATTGCCCAACGGGTGGCCGCCCATCAGCAGCGCCGGCCTGATCCGGCCGTCATCAGACTGGGTATCGGCGATGTCACCCGTGCCCTGCCCGATGCCTGTATCGTTGCCTTTCATCAGGCCGTTGACGAAATGGCCGCCGACGGCAGTTTTCGCGGATACGGCCCTGAACAGGGGTATGACTTCCTGCGGGAAGCCATCGCCGAAAACGACTTTAAAGCCCGTGGGGCCGACATCGGTGCCGATGAGATTTTCGTCAGCGACGGCGCCAAGTGCGACACGGGTAACATCCAGGAAATTTTCGACAGCGGTACCCGGATCGCCATCCCCGACCCGGTCTACCCCGTTTATCTGGACACCAATGTCATGGCGGGCCGCACGGGTCATTACCGCAACGGGCGTTACGATGGCATCGTCTACCTGGACGGCAACACGGATAATGGATTTATTCCCGACCTGCCACGGCAGCCGGTGGACCTGATCTACCTTTGCTTTCCCAACAACCCGACCGGCGCCGCCATCACCAAGGACCGGCTCCAGATATGGGTGGACTATGCGGCAACCAACAAGGCCATCATCCTTTACGATGCCGCCTACGAGGCATTTATCCGGGACGACACCCTACCCCACTCCATCTACGAAATCCCGGGTGCCCGGCAGGTGGCCATCGAATTCAGGAGCTTTTCCAAGACCGCCGGATTCACCGGCACCCGGTGCGCCTATACGGTGGTACCCAAATCCCTGATGGCCTACACCGCATCCGGTGCGGCCCATTCGGTTCACAGCCTGTGGCGCCGGCGTCAATGCACCAAATTCAACGGCGTCTCCTACCCGGTCCAACGGGCCGCGGCAGCGGTTTACAGTGATGCCGGCAAAGGCCAGGTGGCCGACCTGGTGGCCGACTACATGACCAATGCCGCCCTGATCCGCAAGGCGATGCAAGCCTTGGGCTACCCGTGTATCGGTGGTCGGAATTCACCCTACATCTGGGTATCGACGACGGCGGATTCCTGGGCCTTTTTTGACATGTTGCTTGAAAAAACCGGCGTGGTATGCACGCCGGGTGCCGGTTTCGGCACCTGTGGTGAGGGGTATATCCGAATCAGTGCATTCAACAGCCGTGAAAATGTGACCACCGCCTTGTCCCGTATTCGTCGGACCCTCAAAGCTTAGGGAGCCCCCCCCATGCCCATGTCCACCGCATTTGAGAATCGACTATATCCCCGGTTGAATGATATTGCAGCCCACTTCGGCACCCCGTTTCACATTTATGATGAAACCGGCATCAGAGAGACCGGAGAGCGACTTATCAGGGCCTTTTCCGGAATCCCCGGCTTCAGGGAGTATTTCGCGGTAAAGGCCCTGCCCAACCCCGCCATACTGGCCATTATGGCCGACATGGGG
>JGI24023J19991_10000404_pt1 | contig 33633 bp, 32 predicted proteins | sample Cruoilmetagenom1_FD_19991 | JGI IMG/M metagenome (IMG submission 19991)
GTCGCTGTTGTGGGGGGTGTAATAGGGTAACCAATCCAGCCACCTGTTCCCAGGCCAGATATAACGGATAAAATAATCACTAAAAGCGTAATAAGGGTGCCGGTGATACTCCTCAGAAAAAATGCCAGAAAGACCAGCATCAAGCCGTAACTCAAGGGAACCAGGGTCTTGAAATCATTGATAGATGCTTCGGTGAAGGCATAATTCATCATGATCATGCCTGATATCCTGACTTCTATGTCCGGATAACGATCACGCATTTCCTTTGCAAGTTGACGGGCGTAATTGACCACTTCCGGATTCTCGCTGGTAGGATTTATTCCTGGTAGCTGGATCGTGACATTAACACCGGCCACGGTAGCAGAGGCATTGATCAGACGATTAAGTAATAACGGTTCGGACAGAGCAATAGATTTCTTTTGTGCCAAATCGGCGGCGGTCAGTCGTTCCGGTTCAACAACCAGGTCGCCAACAACAAGATCATCACCCTCGGCATAAGTGTATTGAAAGTTAGTGATTGAATCGACCCTTGTTGAATAGGGTACCTGCCAGGATTTTTCTGTTAACTCCGCTATCGCCTGCAAATGTCTTTTAGTAAAGACTTTCCCGTCGCCAGGCGTTAATACGAACAGGACGTTATCATTTTTTGCGTAGGTCTGTTCAAGTGCTTCGAAAGCAAGCAGTTGTGGATTACCCTCACTAAAAAAAACCCGGTAATTGGTTGTCATACTGAGATTGCTGGCACCCAGTAATGATACTACTGTGAGGAATAATGTCAGTACTATAATCCACACCCGATTTTTTATGACCCATATCCCTAACGCTTTTTCTAATTCCTTCATATCTCGTCCTGTAGATGTGCTTGATTAGCTACTTTTTTGTAATACCATTTATGAGTAAGTCCGTGGTGACGGACGCCATCTCCTGTAAGTCTTCGTAGCTATAAATCGTCATGGCCAAGGGTAATTGAAAAATATTAAGTGAGGTGTGTACGGCCAGTGCCGTCTGCTCGACATCATCGATTTCAAAACGTTTTTCTTGAATTCCTTGTTCAAGGATTGTTTTTATCAAGCCCTGTTCTACAATATTTTTATTGAATACGACATCCTTGCATTTAATGGCCACAATGTTAACCAGCTCATTAATTCTGTGATTGGATGAAACCTGATCATAGGTGTAGCTCAGAATTTCATTAACAAATTCTTTTATTTTTTCATCGGCCGACATTGAAGGGGAGTCAACTACTGCCAGTAAACGACTCGAACGTTCAGACAAACAGCGCTGAGCACAGGCTATTGCAATGTCTTCTTTGTTTTTGAAGTACCGATACAGGTTGGCTGTTGACATGTCCACATCTGAGGCGATATCGGACATGGTTGTTTTGCTGATACCATAATGCTGAAAACGACAGACGGCTGCGTCGAGGATGGCATCTTGTGTCAGTGTGATCTTATCGGTGTTGGTAGCTTGCATTGACTAATAGTACACCTGAAAAATGAATATTCAATTAAATATTCATTTTTCAGCTCTAACTTTACCACGTGAAGCCGTTAACTTTATTGATATTATTTATAAATCAGTGATATACGATGTTTATTAAACTCATTTTAATACTAGGATAGGGATCAATAACCGATAATCAACTCGCGATCCAACTAGGGTTTCCAGATACCAAAGGCCGCATCCTCAGCTGGAGCAGGCTGTTTTTCAGCCGAGTTATCCGTCATGACATGCTCGGCAAAACCGTAAAGTTGCTGTAATAATTCCTGCTTTTGCTGATTATCATACGCTTTGAAATTAGACAGTAACAGACCAGTGACAGCGGAAAGATATTGTACTGCGACACCCATATCCTGCGCACTTTCATCGTGTTTGATTAATGTTTTCTGGATATCGATTAATAATTCTTCCGACAACTGTATACTGCTCATGAGATCATCCTTTACATAGAAATGTTGACTGTAGACGCATTATTATAATATGAATTCCACTGTCCGTGTAGAGGCTGATGTATACCGCATTCCACCTGAAGGCAGTCGTCTGCCAAGAGTTAAGCTCTAATGGTTTATCGTCAGGGTAAATCAGGCCGTAAATTGATATTTATCGGCCAGTTTTTTTCTGTCCTTGTAGGCTTGTTCTGCAATGGCCACATCTTCCAGAAAGTATGGAAATTCATCCATAGTGAGTGCCTGTGGGCCATCGACCAATGCCTTGCTCGGTTCAGGATGAAAATCCACCAGTACCATATTGGCCCCTGCGATAATCCCCTGGGCGGTTACATGCATGACGTCCAGGATATGATCAGCTCCACGCTCCCTGGTACCAACGGAATGTGAAGGATCAATACAGACAGGCATTCGGGTCAAACGTTTAACCACCGGGACATGGGCAAAATCAACAAAGTTACGGTGCGGATCTCCCATGTTGGTCTTCATGCCTCTTAGTCCAAATATCACCCGCGTATTGCCTTCGCTGGCCAGGTACTCTGCAGCATTGAGGGATTCTTCCAGTGTGATACCAAACCCCCGTTTAAGCAGGACCGGAAACTGTAATTGTCTACCAACAATCTTGAGAAGCTCGAAATTTTGCGTGTTTCTAGTGCCTATCTGTAACATCACACCGGTTGGCTGACCTGTCTGCGCCAATGCTGCCTGGATTTCCTCGACATGCGATTCATGCGTGACCTCCATAGCAATGACCTTGATGCCGTATTTTCCGGCCAGTTCAAATACATAAGGTAAGCAGGCTTTACCATGCCCCTGAAATGAATAAGGGTTAGTCCTGGGCTTATAGGCACCCATGCGCGTACAGACTTGTCCATGCGATTGTAGTATCTGCATCATTCGTTCTACATGTTCAGGCGTATCGACGGCACAAAGCCCGGCAAAAACATTGAGATTATCCTGACCGAAGCGCACACCATTGTATTCAAAATGGGTACTGCGCTGATCATCTTTATGGCGACCAAGAATATGGTATTCCTCGGAGATCCTGACAACCCGATCGACACAGGGAAGTTGTTTCATATCATCAATGGAGAGTGCGGCGGTATTACCGATAAGGTATATCTCGGTCAGGGTTTGCTGATTACCGACTTCTTTATGGGTGCGGAATTGAATCTGTGGTAAATGACTGAGATGGTCAGTCAATTTGAGGTACTCTTGACTATGAGTATCGATATCGGGTTTCAGGATAAGTATCATTTTTCAGTTCCGGTAATAGCGCTTATTATTTTATAGTAGCGCTAGTTGATGTTACTGTACACAGAAAATATGCTTACATGAAGTGAATGGTGTTTGTGAAAACCGGCTCAGGAAATAGATAGTTTTTTGTTCTTGTAAGTCTGTAGCCAGACTTCCAGTTTCTCTACGGGTAAAGGCTTGCTCATATAGAAACCCTGGGCATAATTACAACCCAGCTTGTTGAGTAAATGCCAGATTTCGAGTGATTCAACACCTTCTGCTACTACCTTCAGTCCGAGGTTCCTGGCCAGATCGATGGTGGAACGGACGATCACAGCATCATTATCGTTATTATTCATATTCATCACGAACGACTTGTCAATTTTAAGCTCATCGACCGGGAGTTGTTTTAAATAGGCCAGGGAAGAGAAACCCGTACCGAAATCATCAATAGAAATACACACTCCCATCGAGTCCATGTGGGTGAGAATCTGCTTGGCATATTCTGGCTCAAGCATCATCGCACTTTCAGTAATTTCCAATACCAGTAACTCGGGGGGGAAGTCATAGGCTGATAAATTGGCTTCAACCAGTTCATACAGGTTGGGATCTTGTAAATTCCGAGTGGACAAGTTCACAGAAACACTCAATTTCATCCCCTGTTTGTTCCAATGACTACATTGCGAAATAGCCTCTTGCAGGACCCAGCGGGTGAGTGGTTTTATCAGGCCTGTATGTTCGGCGATGTAGATGATTTGATCCGGCGATATAAAACCTCTTTCCGGGTGATTCCAGCGAACCAGTGCTTCGACCCCGTAGATCAGGCCAGTCTGCATATCCAGTTTTGGCTGGTAATAAACCATCAGTTCTTCGTCATTCAGAGCATTACGAAGATCATTACTCAGCGCCAGCCTTCCCATATTGTCCTTGTCCTGGGAAGGTTCATATAGTTTGAATCCGGAGTTGTTTCTTTTGGATACGTACATGGCAACATCGGCGTGTTGAAGCAGCATCTCCACGCGATCACCATGCTCGGGATAAAGCGCCATCCCAATACTGCCACCGACAAACAATTGGTAGCCTTCGACCTGAAAGGGCTTTTCCAGTGAGGTCAGGATTTTCTTGGCGATCCTTTCTGCGTAGCCCGGCTCCTGTAGAGGTAGGGCGATAGCAAACTCATCACCACCCAGCCTGGCGACTGTATCGGTATCCCTTAAAGTGTTAACCAGTCGTAATGATACCTGTTCCAGTATGCGGTCGCCCACCTGGTGTCCGAGCGTATCGTTAATATCCTTGAACCGATCCAGGTCCATCATCATCAGGGCCATGCTGCCATCTTCACGATGCATTTTATTGATCGCCTGCTGGACACGGTCATAAAGCAGCGTTCTGTTGGGTAAACCCGTCAATGCATCATGCAAGGCCTGGTGTTCCAGTGCCGTCTGTCGTGTATGCACCTGTTTGCGCATAATGGTAAAGGCATCGATAAGATTCTGGGTCTCTTCTGATTCTATTTCCGGCAACATGACTCTTTGCGCATCAGTCGCCTCGGCCTTAATCGCTCGGGTCAGAATAGCAATGGGTAGCAAGACAGAACGATTAAGATGAATAAAGCCTAAAATGGCAATGATGGCACCTGCGATCATCAGCGACCACAGCGCGAAGATAATGTCTTCACCCAGCCCCGCCAGCTTGGTCACATCGGCAGCCGCGGAATCGGAAATATTTTGTTCCAGGCTTTCCAGATAACCGAGTATCTTTTGATCCAGTGGCCTTATTGTCGCATTGATAATCGTGACATCCATTCTCCAGTTCGCGCCAGAGTGAATAGACTTAACGACCCTGAAATCCCTTAACCATAGATTGGCAGATTCAATCATCCTTTCGATAGAGTCTTCAGTTTGCACACCAGGCGATTGTTTTTTGATTCTATCTTTCAGTTCCAACAGGCGGGTATATAGTTGATCGTACATAATTTCGATGTCGCTTTCCTGCTCTCTCAATGTATCATCGCCAAAAGAACCCAGTCGGTTGATGACGTACATGCGAAAGCCGGAAATAATCTGTATCCAAGAATAACGGACAGAGACAATGGTTTGTATCAGCTCTTTATGGTTTGCGTTTGTGTCATCTCCCAGTTCTTCAATGGCCAGTGTTGAGGCCATGACAAAATCCTGATTATGCGGCAGCATGGTTTCACGAGCGAAGTACAAGGCGGGATGTTGTTTTGCAGCATTGAGCCTGAATTCGAGTAAATCACGCACTTCCAGATCATATTCCACCAGGATTTTATGAAAATCCTTGACCAGGGACTGCAGATTTTTGTTCTTTATCCAGGGAGATGCCTTCAGCGAATCCATGCGGATAAACAGTTCGGCCATCTTGTCTTTCCATTCCTCATGGACTTGTGGATATGGTTTCAGCAAGTGGTGGGTGAGGATATCATTGGCAGTATGCAAGTTGGTGCGAATATTACGACTTTCCGCCAGTACCTTGTTTCTCAACTGGATATTACTCGCGCTGTCATTGGCCAGATTGCTAACTATAAATTGTGCAACGACAGTACAAATCAGTACGACTATGATACAGAGAACCAGAATAGCCTGTAATCTGAAACGAATGCTGTTTTTAGCTGTGGTAAATCCCATAAAATGTCAAATATATATAAATATGATTAGTAATATAAACTATCTGGAAACCTGGAAAAACCAGTCTTTTACTAATCTATGAAACGACGCAGTAAATCCTGATAGGCATCGATTCGTCGATCACGCAGAAAAGGCCAGATCTTGCTGATTTCATGACTCCGATTAAGGCTTATATCGGCCATTAAAACGCATTCTTTATTATAAGGCGCCTCGTCAAGGATCTCACCCTGGGGTCCACAGATGAAACTCGAGCCCCAGAATTCTATCCCTGTTGCCGGATTGTCGATCGCAGTCTCGAATCCAACACGATTACAACTCAGAACGGGAAGATTATTGCTTATCGCATGACTTCTCTGGATGATCTGCCAGGCATCACGCTGGCGATTTTTTTCTTCATTATTATCAGCAGGATCCCAACCTATTGCGGTGGGATAAAGGAGAATGTCAGCGCCTGCCAGACGCATCAGTCGCGCGGCTTCCGGGAACCATTGATCCCAGCAAACCAGCACACCAAGGCGGCCGATACTGGTCTGCACAGGTTTAAAGCCCAGATCGCCGGGTGTAAAGTAAAATTTCTCGTAATAACCGGGGTCATCGGGTATATGCATCTTTCGATACAGACCGGCTATTTGACCATCGGTGTCGATGACGACCGCCGTGTTGTGGTAAAGACCCGTTGCCCGTTTTTCAAAGAGTGAACAGACTATGACAACATCGAATTGACGCGCGGCCTGTCCCAGACGTTCGCTACTGGGCCCGGGTATCGCTTCTGCCAGGTCAAAGTACCGGGTATCTTCTGTCTGGCAAAAATACTGGCTGTTATGTAGTTCCTGTAATAATACCAGACGGGCCCCATTAGCGGCTGCATCGGCAATGCCTTGCAGACACCTGTCCAGATTAGTGGCGATATCGTCACCGCAAGACTGCTGTATTAGAGCCACTGTGATTGTGTCGGCCTTAGCCAAAATACACTCCTGTTCTCAATCTAAATGACACCCTGAGCCCATTGCATAGTGATGCAATGGAGACTGCCATGTTGCATAATCAAGGGCTTGCAGTCAATTGGAATGACCTGATGCTGTGGAAAGGCGCACGTTAATTGCTTGATGGCTAATCGATCAGATGGCTCATCGCCATACACGGGCGCCAGTACGGCCGAGTTGATAATCAGGAAATTGACATAAGATGCCGGCAGACGTTGCTTATCCTCATCATAGATCGGAGGAGGGATGTTTATCGGGTAGAGCTGATATGCCCGGCCATCGTGCGTACGAAACGCTTTTAATTCCTCTTCCATCTGTTTCAATGCGTTAAAATGCTCGTCACCTGGCTGCTCACATGCCATATAAACAATACTGTCAACTGAGCAAAAACGGGCCAGCGTATCAATATGACTATCCGTATCATCACCTGCCAGGTAACCATGATCGAGCCAAAGTACCCGTTGACAACCCAGCTTGTCTGTCAATACTGCCTCAACTGAATCCCTGTCCGCTTTAGGGTTACGATTGTTATTCAGCAAACAGGCCGATGTTGTCAGCAGGGTACCCTGGCCATCTGTATCAATACTGCCACCCTCCAGGGTATAGTCGACTGACTCCAGAGGTATGTCAGACCAGACACCCCTGGCGCTTAGTAATTGATTGACCCGGTTATCATCATCTGCGCTAAATTTGTTACCCCAGCCATTAAATGTAAAATCCAGTAAGCGCGTTTGACCATCCTGCAGGATAGACAAGGGGCCGTAGTCCCTGGTCCATGTGTCGTTGTACTGGATTGGCTGAAAGATGATGTGCGGGATATGGGCGCCAGCCTGTTGCAGTTTTTGCGTTATCGCATCTTGATGTGCGCCGTCCTGGCATAGCAATACAAGCCGTTCATACCGGGAAATGGCGCTAACGATGCTGACATACACTTCCTCGGCTGAATCAAGGATCTCTGCCCAATCAGTCCCCTGGTGAGGCCATGCCATCAGTATTGCGGATTGTGGTGACCATTCAGCAGGGTAGACCCTGTTTACAGCTTGCGTCGACAATGTTTCATACAGCAGTCGTATCTAACAGGAAATCAACTGCATTTATCGATGAACAACCGAATGAATAACATGCTGGTATTCAAAATAGACCGTAAAATCCGGGTAGTTCCAGCGTGTAATCGGTGGTTGACCGACAGCCGGTAAACGGTCACCGGGTTCACCAAAACGTTGCAATACCGAATCCATAGAGACGCCATGTCGGGGTCGTGAGACACCTGAAGATTGGTCACCAATCGATTTCATATCCATGGTGTCGGCATATCCGGAAAATGCAAAAATACACGATATCAGGAACAGGGGTAGCACCAAAAACTTCTTTAGGATCATCGTCCAACTCCTTGAGTGATACAGCTTTTATTATGTAAACTATACAGACTATAGCACCTCTTATCGGGAAGAAAAATACTCGTTTGACTGATCTGCACAATTTTCAGCAAGAAATGTGATATAAATCGCCCTGATGAAATGCATACCTCTCGGATTTATGAATTTTTTACATAAAAATCAAGACAAAATAAAGCAAATTATGCTCTAATCACGCCCTATGTTTAAACCATTATCAGTTTATATTGGCTTGCGCTATGTCAGGGCCAAACGCCGCAACCACTTTATTTCCTTTATATCCTTAATTTCGATTATGGGGATTGCCCTGGGTGTCTGGGCACTTATCACCGTCCTTTCAGTGATGAACGGCTTTGAAAAGGAATTGCGCGACCGCATCCTGGGCATGGCCTCGCATGCCACGATTGAAGGTATTTATGAGCCCCTGCAAAACTGGCAGGTCGTCGCTGAAGCGGCGCATAAACATAAGCGAGTCAAAGGGGCTGCACCCTATGTCCAGGGCGAAGCCATGCTCAGTAATGGTAAGCGAAGTAAAGGCATCCTGGTGCGCGGTATCAGCCCGGAAGAAGAGCAAACCGTCTCGGAAGTGGGGACAAAGATGATTTCCGGTGACCTCAATGACCTGGTTCCGAAATCCTATAATATTGTCATCGGTAGCGAACTTGCCCTCAGCATGTTCGGCACCACCAACATTGATGATATGAAGGCACGGGGTTCTACTGGTGTCACCGTCATTATCCCCCAGGCCGTGGTGACTGCGGCTGGTGTTATCCCGCGCTTCCGTCGCTTTAATGTCGTCGGTGTTTTCGAAGTGGGCATGCATGAATATGACAGTGCCCTGGCGATCATGCATATTAGTGATGCCGCGCGTCTATATCGCCTGGGCAAGAATGTATCCGGTATCCGTCTTAAGCTGGATGATATTTTTGCCGCACCCACCATTGCCAGGGAATTGATCGAAAAACTGCCAGGTGGGTATATGGTCCAGGATTGGGGTCAAAAGCATTCCAATCTGTTCAAGGCGATCAACCTGGAGAAAAGGATGATGTTTATTATCCTGTCTCTCATCGTTGCAGTCGCCGCGTTCAATATTGTCTCGACACTGGTCATGGCGGTAACCGATAAAGAATCTGATATCGCCATTTTACGCACTCTCGGTGCCCAGCCCGGCACCATTATGGGCATTTTTATTATTCAGGGGGCCTTCCTGGGAATTATTGGTACCACCCTGGGTATCCTGACCGGTATACCCACTGCGCTGAATGTTGAAACCGTGGTATCAACACTGGAAAAATTGCTGGGTATGAAATTCCTGTCTCCTGATGTGTACTACATTAGTGAACTGTCTGCAGACATGCATTGGAACGATGTATTTATCATCGGTGCTGCATCCCTGATAGTCACGCTACTGGCAACCTTATATCCGGCGTGGCGCGCTTCGCGCACACAACCGGCAGAGGCCTTGCGTTATGAGTAATAAGCCAGTGTTATCCTGCAATAACATCACGAAGTCCTTTACAGAAGCCGGCCTGATTGTGGACGTGCTGGATCAGGTTGATCTGGCGGTAGAAGCGGCCGAGAAAATATCAATCGTCGGCTCGTCCGGTAGTGGTAAGAGTACGCTGCTGCATATTCTCGGTGGTCTGGATATGCCCACATCAGGTGAAGTCTGGGTCGATGGAAAAAACATGACCGCATTGTCCAATACCCAGAGGGGTCTGTTAAGAAACCAGTCCCTGGGTTTCGTTTATCAGTTCCATCATCTACTACCTGAATTTACCGCCCTGGAAAATGTCTGCATGCCTTTGCTGGTACGTGGTGATTCGGTCAAAGAGGCGCGTGAACAGGCTAGTGAGATACTGGCCAAGGTAGGGCTCGATCATCGATTCAAACATAAACCCGGTGAACTATCGGGTGGTGAACGCCAGCGGGCAGCGCTGGCCCGGGCGCTTGTCACCCGACCCAAGTGCGTTCTTGCAGATGAACCCACAGGCAATCTTGACCATGAAACTGCTGAGAACGTTTATGCACTCATGATGGAGCTGAATGAATCTTATGGAATCAGTTTTGTTGTCGTCACTCATGACCAGGGGCTGGCAGCTAGAATGGACCGTATCCTGCAATTATCTGATGGAAAAATAACTGATAAAACAATTAGATAAAAATCTATTTTAATCTTATATATTAACTTTTATTACTGCGTTTTTGCTGTCGTTTGCGCCATTCTTTGATGACATGGTGGCGCCAGTAAAAGCGAATCGCCAGATAACCCGTTACTGATGCGACGATCGCGCTGACGAGACAACCCAGCAAGAAGGGTTGCCAGACATGCTCCAGCCCCGTCATGAGCCAGTCCACGGAAAGCTCGAAGTGAAAATCGCCCCCATCACGACCCATCAACCAGTTTCCTATCAGATAAGTGCTATAGAATATGGGTGGTATCGTTAAAGGATTTGTTATCCAGACCAATGCGACAGATATAGGCAAATTAACATTAAACAGAATAGCGGCTCCCGCTGCCAGCACCATCTGAAAGGGGACAGGAACGAAGGCCATAAAAAGCCCGGTGGCAAAGGCACCCGCTACGGATCGACGATTGAGATGCCACAGATTAGGGGAGTGGAGAAAAGTTCCAAATACCTGTAAATGCTTATGATTTTTGACTGTGTCATGGTGTGGGAGAAAGCGTTTGATAAACTTCTTTGGCATGTCTGTTGTATTTCTATGTTATGTTAATACATAGTGATGCGGCAGGAGACGCATCCTCTTTAGCAATAAAATCTATACAAGGAACGTATGATATCGTCAGCCCTATGCTTTCTGGGTGGGATTATAATCCTTCATCAGCTTGCTGTCTTGCCCGATCTACTCTGGCTCATTGTAAGCGCCTCCATGTTACCACTTGCTTACAGCAGGAGGAAATTACATATTTTCTTCTGGTTACTGGCGGGTTTTATCTGGGCATGGTGCATGGCGCTATTCTATTATCATCATGAATTCCCTGAATCCTTACAAGGCCGTGATCTGAATGTTAGCGGGGAAGTGATCTCGGTCGCAGATAAAATGGGACGTAAAAGTCGTTTTATCTTTAAGATAAATGCTATCGAAGACAAGTATCAATCCCAGTGGAAAAACCCTGGTGTCGTCAGGATGAGCTGGTATGGTAATACGCAAGACATAATGCCAGGGCAGATCTGGCAGCTGACTGTCAGGTTAAAACGTCCTCACGGGTTTAGCAATCCTGCCGGCTTCGACTATGAGGGTTGGTTGTTCCAGCAAGGCATCCATGCCAGTGGTTACGTGCGCACGGCTGCTTCCAACCGCTTACTGGAAACCACCTGGAACCCTCAGTCCATTCGTCACCACATACTTCAGCAGCTACAACAGTCACTACAGACTGCGGACAACAAGGGGATGATTATTGCCCTGGCGCTTGGCATGCGGGGAGATATCAGTCAGGAACAATGGAATGATTTACAGCGCACCGGTACGGGCCATCTGATTGCCATCTCCGGATTACATATTGGTCTGGTAGCTGGCCTTTGCTTTTTTTTGGCACAATTTTTCTGGCGCCTGTGGCCCCGTCTATGTCTGTGTTTACCAGCACCCAAAGCGGCTGCGATTATCGCCCTGTGTGGCGCCAGCGTTTATGCTTTTCTCGCGGGCCTGGCCATTCCAACTCAACGCGCGCTGGCGATGATCTTTGTGGTCATGCTGGCCGTGTTGCTCGACCGCACACATAAACCGTCTCATGTTTTAAGCCTGGCTCTACTGTTTGTCCTGTTACTCGATCCTGCTGCGGTGTTGGCAGCGGGTTTCTGGCTTTCATTTGCGGCGGTCAGTATCTTGCTCTATGGCATGAGTGGACGCTACCAGGTAATCAGGGGTTGGAAAAGCTGGGGCAGGGCACAGTGGCTGGTCAGTATTGGCCTGGTGCCGCTCGGCCTGTTTCTATTCCAGAAAACCTCACTGATATCACCTCTGGCTAATCTTATTGCCATACCCTGGGTGAGCTTCCTGATCGTGCCTTTGGTGTTGTCGGGCACTCTGGCTCTCAGCATCTACAAACCGGTGGGAGAATTTCTGTTACAGCTATGTGATGCCTTGCTGTCACCCTTGCAGGCACTGATGACCAATCTTGCTGGATTATCATATGCCCAGTGGATTCAACATTCACCTCCAGTATGGGTCATGATCACGGCTGCTATCGCCATTGTGCTCTTACTGGCTCCGGCGGGCATTCCTGTTAAACGTATGGGTATCCTGTTATTGCTACCTGTTTTTACAGCAGGGCCTGCTCGCGTACCTTATGCCGGTGTGCGTCTGACCGTGCTGGATGTGGGCCAGGGTCTGGCAACGGTTATCGAGACACAGCAACATGTACTGGTGTATGACACGGGCCCGAAATTCAGTGAGCGCTTTGATACCGGTGACTCGGTCGTATTACCCTATCTGTACCAGAGAGATATCAAACAGGTGGATACCATGGTGATTTCACATGGAGATAATGACCACCGTGGCGGTTTCGAATCGGTACAAAAAAATATCGGCATACGCAAACTGTATAGCGGCACCCCCGAAAAATTAATTCAATTTTCGCCACTCGCATGCCAACAATCGATACAATGGCAGTGGGATGGCGTCCGCTTTACATTCCTGCACCCTGATAAACTGGGGTCATTTAAAAAAAATGATCGTTCATGTGTGCTCAAGATCGAATCACCTGGCGGCTCTATCCTGCTAACAGGCGATATACATAAAAAAAGTGAACGTCATTTATTGACCGAACAAGCCTCCCGGCTTAAATCCGATATTCTGATTGCTCCCCATCATGGCAGCAAAACATCTTCACACACCGATTTTATCCAGGCGGTGTCGGCAACCTATGTCATTTTTACAGCCGGTTTTCATAATCGTTTTCACCATCCCAATGCAAAGGTTGTCCAGCGCTATCAACAGAGTGGAGCCCGTTTGCTGGATAGTGCCACACACGGGGCTATCGAGTTTGATATCGACAGCCAGAGTGGTATATCCGCGCCGCAGACATATCGGCAACTGTTATCAAGACACTGGAAGCGGAATGCTTTGAGAGAACCGAAAAACGATGATTATTGGACGTTTTACTGAGATAGTGGAAACAAATACACACAAATTTCTGTTATTCCGGTCACATTGATGAATATGACAAGTTTAAGGTATTGATTTAAATTTAAAATATGCTCTTTTCTGAATAGATTAAATCAAGTAGTATAAACCACCAAGACTCTTAACAAACAAGGGAAAAAATGTGTGGGAGATAGTTAAATCCGGCGGCTGGTTAATGATACCAATTATCGCCTGTTCAGCCATTGCCCTGGCGATCATCATCGAACGCTTCTGGGCACTACGAAAACAACAGGTCATACCCAAGCATATGGTTGCACAGGTCTGGCACCTGGAAAAAAATAAACAACTAGACGAAGAAAAACTCGCTGCCATGCGCAAAGAGTCGCCATTAGGGCGGGTGCTTGCGGCCGGTATAGCCAGCCGTAAATACGACCGTGAAGTGATGAAGGAAAGTATTGAGGAAACAGGCAGGCACGTCGTTCACGAACTGCAACGCTTCCTTAATACCCTTGGCACCATCGCTGCCATCACGCCACTTCTGGGGCTTCTGGGAACGGTCATCGGCATGATCCAGGTATTCACTGACCTGACTACACACGGTGCAGGTGATGTTAGTAGCTTGGCCGGGGGCATCTCACAGGCTTTGATCACAACAGCCGGTGGCTTACTGGTAGCGATACCCAGCCTGATGTTCTATCGTTATTTTCGTGGGAAAATTGATGAATTGGTAGTCGTTATGGAGCAGGAAGCGATCAAGCTGGTTGAAGTCATGCATGGCGAACGTCCACAAAGTGATGCAAATATTGGGGACGAACAATAGTGAACCTGGGCGGAAAAAAACAGGAATCACCTGATGTCAATCTGACGCCACTGATTGATGTTGTTTTTCTGCTTCTGATTTTCTTTATGGTCTCGACCACGTTCAAAAAAGATGCTGAAATCAAGGTCGATTTACCTGAGGCCAGTGCCAAAGCGGTTAAACATAATGAGAAAATTTTCGAGATTGTCGTGGATGCCAAGGGCCGCTATTTTTTGAATAACAAGGAACAACTGGTTAATCAGAAAATCAAAACCATGAAACAGATCCTGCTTAAGAACCTGGGCAAGAATTCAAAAAAACCCTTTATCATACGCGCTGATGCCAAGGCACCCCATGGTTCAGTCGTATTGATTATGGATGCTGCCAGACAGCTGGGTATTCTCAACCTGTCGATTGCTATTTCCCAACCCAAAGAAGAGTAATCCTGGTGGGTAACCTGTCTTGAAGCGCCTGGATGAGTACTGGTATCATCGCAATCTACTATCCATGCTGCTGACACCGGTTGCCTGGTTTTTTTGCCTGCTTGTCTTCATCAGGAAATATCTTTACCGCTCAGGCATTCTCAAATCTAGCCGTTTGACGGTTCCCGTTATTATTATCGGCAATATAACCGTCGGTGGTAGTGGCAAAACACCCCTGGTTATTGCCCTGGTTCAATTACTGCAAAAGGCCGGATACAAGCCAGGAATCATCAGCCGGGGATATGGCGGCAAGGCAAATACCTGGCCCCAACAGGTCCGTGAGGACAGTGACCCCGGCATCGTAGGTGATGAACCCGTCCTGATTGCCAGGCATTGCCACGCCCCGATGGCCGTGGGTCCAGACAGGGTCATTGCAGCCAAACAACTATTGCAACACCATCCCTGCGATGTCATTGTTTCGGATGATGGCTTGCAGCATTATGCGCTGGCACGTGACATTGAAATTGCGGTGGTCGATGGTATCAGACGATTTGGTAATGGAAAATGCTTACCTGCCGGTCCGTTACGCGAACCCCTCAAGCGTATCAAGGAGGTCAATTTTGTCGTTGCCAATGGCCTGGCCATGCAGTTGGAATACCCCATGGAGTTGATTGCCGACAGCGTAATTAACCTGGATAATGGCGAGGTAAAGCCGCTTGATGATTTCCGTGCATCCGAAGTTAATGCGTTGGCGGGTATCGGCTACCCACAACGTTTTTTTAACTTACTGGAAAAGCATGGCATAAAATCCCGAGCGCAGCCGTTTCCCGATCATCATGATTTTTGCGTATCGGATCTGGAATTTGACAACCATCTACCCATCCTGATGACAGAAAAAGATGCCGTCAAATGTCAACGCTTCGCAGACGAAAGGGTATGGTACATCCCTGTACAGGCAAGACTGGACGAACGATTTATCACGCGATTTTTAGACGAAGTAAAAAAAATAGTAAAATGATTGAATTCAATCCATGAATCAGAAAAGGTGAACCGATGGATAATAAACTACTCGATATTCTGGCTTGTCCTGTTTGTAAAGGCGAACTTGTTTACAAGAAAAATGACAATGAATTGATCTGTAAATTCGACAGGCTGGCATACCCGATAAAAGATGATATTCCTGTCATGCTGGTCGATGAGGCCAGGAAGTTACCCGCTGATGAAGAGGTTGATTGATCTTTTCATATGAATACTTCCTTTAGTGTGGTCATACCGGCCCGTTATGCATCGAGTCGTCTGCCGGGTAAGCCGTTGTTAAATATTGCTGGAAAATCCATGTTAGAGCATGTGTATGACCGTGCTCTGGACAGTGGGGCCAAGCATGTCGTGATTGCAACAGATGATGACAGGATAATGGATGAATGCCGATCATTTTCCGCTACCGCCTGCATGACGTCGACACAACACCAATCCGGGACCGACAGGATCGCCGAGGTCATTACGCTGATGGATTGGAAGGATGATATGATCATCGTCAATCTCCAGGGTGATGAACCGCTCATGCGCCCGGAATTGATCAAACAGGTAGCAGCAGACCTGGCAGAGCAACCAGCAGCCTCAATGTCCACTTTATGTTCACCTATCCACACTGCCGCAGAACTGTTTGATCCTAATGTCGTAAAAGTCGTCATGGATAGCACGGGGTTTGCCCTGTACTTCAGCCGTGCCCCTATTCCCTGGGATAGAGATAGCTTCGCACAGGATATGAAAAGTTTGCCTGACGAGCAGGGCCATTATCGCCATATCGGCCTGTATGCCTACAAGGCCGGATTCATCAGGCAGTACAGCCAGCTGCCATCGTGTCATATCGAACGGTCGGAATCTCTCGAACAGCTTCGAGCCCTGTGGAATGGCCATCGTATCCATGTCAGTCTGACCGAAGAACCACCAGGTCATGGTGTCGATACCCGCGAGGATCTGGAAAAAATTCAGAAATTATTCAGCGTCGAGTAAATCGAGCGCCAGGTAGGAGGGGTGGATAGTCTGACCATCTGCTGACAGTACGGGGACATTAAATGTCTGCGGTACCCTGCGTAACGGATTACCATACTGATCTGTCTGGATGTGGTCCTCGTCTGTGCTGACAAGGACAAGTGACGGGCCATCTTCAAGCACCTCGACAACCTTGCAGGCGATGCCCTGATGGCTAACATGTATACCAATCATTTTTCTTAATTGATCTAAAGTGATGTTGATTGTCGACATGCAGATGATTATTACTGAATAGTACGCGAGCGGCAAGTATGTATATGTAAACGCGTAATCTAAATCCTGCCTGCACGAATATAGTGTCGATGCCAATAAGGGTTCTTTAAGCTGGAAACATGCACCCGCTTACCGGGTGAAGGGGAATGGACGAACCTGCTTTCACCAATATAGATGCCGACATGCGAGACTTTTGCTTTTGATATATTGAAAAAAACCAGATCGCCCGACCTTAATTGTGAACGCGGTATGGTTTTAGAATAGTGCAATTGTGTTTTTGTACTCCGCGGTATTTTAATTCCCTGTTGCTTATAGGCATAGTAAACCAGTCCGCTACAATCAAAACCGGAAGGATCATGTCCGCCATAGCGGTAGGGTGCTCCTAGTTGCTGCAAGGCAATTTCAACGGTTGTTGCCTGACTACGCTGTGGTTTTTCCTTGATTACAGCGACATCCTGGTGGGCAACACGGCCACAGGCAACCAGATTAAAAATAGTGAATAGAATACATAGTCGATAAAAGGTCATAAAAACAGCCACCAAACACTGATACGTTCTTATTAATTATTGTAGATGAATGACAACGCTTTTGTGGGATGTGTTTCACAAACATAAGGTGAATCGATAGTTTTTTCCATTTTTCATCCTAACATGTTGATTTTTTGGTAGAGTCTGATCTCAACATGCACATCGCTCAAGTTCAATAAGGGTGTTTCCTGACACCCCATTTATACAAAATCTTTGACAGCAATAATTCCAGGATAAAGAAGGCAATGATACCTAGCACCGGATAGTACAGGGGTAATTGATAGGTGACTGTCACATAAATCCATGGCAGTAAAGATTCAGGTACCTGATCCAGGACTGTCACCTTGCTACTGACAGGATAGCCCAGTCGACGCTTGATAAAACTGCTGATCAAATCGCCGCTCATGGCGAATACCGCAATCAGGAAACCATCCAGTAACGTCAACCCCATTAACAATGCCAGCAAGGAGGTCAGAAACAGACTGGCGATGATTCCTCGCCAGGTCTTGGAAGCGCCCAAAAGGGGGGATTGGTCAGATAAGACCATGCCGTTATCAATCGCTCTGGACAGAACAGTAGCGGGGAACAGACGCCGTGCCAGAATAGGGGCGCCATTGGCACATAACACCAGCAATATAATTTTCAGCAACAATAGCATGGCTAGCTATCCTTGGCTTGTCAGGAATGACTAAAGTGTCTTGGCAAACTCCAGCATCTTTAATGTCGATTGATACGCCTTTTTCCTGATATCTTCATCGACAAAAATTTCATTATTGCCTTTTTCCAGGACGTCAGCCAGATTGCGTAACGAGTTAATGGCCATCCAGGGACAGTGGGCGCAACTGACACAGGTGGCACCTTCACCAACTGTAGGCGCTTCCATAATCGTTTTTCCAGGCGCGGCCTGTTTCATCTTGTAAAATATGCCGTTGTCGGTGGCAACAATCAATGTCTGGTTGGGCAGGTCTCGGGCTGCCGTAATGAGCTGCGTGGTAGAACCGACAACATCAGCCAGCTTAATCACATCTTCAGGCGACTCAGGATGAACTAAAATCGCAGCGTCAGGGTACATTTCCTTCAGATCAGACAAGGCCTTGGCTCGAAATGCCTCATGTACAATGCATGAACCTTGCCAGAGTAACATATCGGCACCCGTTACTTTTTGTATGTAGCTACCCAGGTGTTTATCGGGTGCCCAAAGTATTTTCTCACCTTTTTTCTTCAAGTGTTGTGCCAGCTTCAGTGCAATACTTGAAGTGACAACCCAATCAGCACGTGCCTTGACTTCGGCACTGGTATTGGCATAGACAACAACCGTTCGATCCGGGTGCTGATCACAAAATTCAGAAAACTCTTTTGCGGGGCAAGATAGATCCAGTGAGCAGGTTGCCTCAAGCGTAGGCATCAAAACACGCTTTTCCGGGTTAAGTATTTTAGCGGTTTCACCCATAAAGCGTACACCGGCTACGATCAGTGTCGATGCTGGATGTTCATGCCCAAACCTGGCCATATCGAGTGAGTCAGAGACATAACCGCCTGTCTCTTCTGCGATCATCTGCAAATCAGCATCGGTGTAGTAATGTGCAACAATGACTGCGTCTTTTTCTTTGAGTAATCGCTTGATCCTGGTGATCAACTCATCACGTTCCTTGCCAACAGGAGGTTTAATCGTAGAGGGGTCAGGGATCAATGAAGTATCGAGAATCGGTATCTCAGGATATTGTATAGTCAAATCGGACATAGGGATTAATCACCGCAGGTAAACTGTCTTTAGTTATGGGCTAATCTGTAATATTCTACGGTTTTACCCGTATTTACACCAGTATTCCTTTTTGGATATAAGGTGAACGCAGAACCCTGCATCTCAGCATCGTCTTTCTTAACCTGACATGGTAGCGAATGCAGTGAATTCCAAGCATCAAGATTGTCAAGAATAGTGAAATGATCAATATTTATAAATAATTCAATGGTTAAGATGCAATATAGTCAATCAAAAAAAATATACTCAGGGCGTGTTATCGAGTTAACTGTGGATACTGTTATCCTCCCCAATCAACAGACTGTTGAACTCGAAATCATCCATCACCCGGGCGGGGCTGCAATTGTCGCGATCAATAACCATAACCAGGTCTGCCTGATAAAACAGTACCGCTATGTTGTTCAAGACTGGTTATGGGAGCTGCCAGCAGGAAAAATAGAACACCAGGAAGATCCCATGCAGACAGCTAAACGAGAACTCAAGGAAGAGGCGGGGGTCACGGCCAATGATTGGCAATCGTTGGGAAGTTATATCAGTTCGCCAGGGGTATTCAGTGAGGTGGTTCATTTATACCTTGCCAACGATATACGCTGTGGTGAGCTTCAGCATGAACACGACGAAGTGATCGAAGTGCACTGGGTAGACCTTGAGCAAGCCAGAAAAATGGCCCTGGACAATACCATCAGTGATGGAAAATCTGCGCTGACCATTTTACGTGCCTGCGATAGACTGGATAAAATCACTTGAAACCTGATAATACAGAAAGCCAGATTGGCATACTTGAACGTCTTACCAAATTGAGGGACTCCGCCCGTTCCTGCCAGCAAAGATGGCTTGTTGTGATCAATGGTGAGCGCGAATGGGTATATGAATTAGTAGCATCAATTTTACAGTCAAGCCTTAAGCAAGATTATCTTTGTATATCGAACCACGAATTTTCTGCAACCGTTTCTATTCGTTATGATAAAGCAGAACAATACCTGGGAAATGAATTTGATAATATCGTATACGATACATTCGATGGTTTATTCCCAAGTACGCTTGCCCTGTGCGAAGGTACACTAAAAGGAGGTGGTTTATTTTTCTTATTAACGCCAGGCTTTGAGAACTGGCCTTCAGGCAATGATTTATTCAAGCAAAAATATGCCATGTATCCATTTAGCGAAAATGATATGTGCCATTATTTTGTTACCCGTCTCATCCATATGATAAAGTTGCAAGAAGACATATCCATTATCTCACAGCAGGGTGAACAGTTTTTTTATCAACCAGATAAAATTACTCCACCCGCCAAGCAACCACCAGCGGGTCCCTGCCAGACGATTGAGCAAAAAGAAGCTGTCGACAAAATCATGCATACGGCCAAAGGTCACCGCAACAGGCCCTTGGTAATACTGTCCAACCGTGGCCGCGGAAAATCTGCAGCATTGGGCATAGCCAGCGCTATGCTCATGCAGGAAAGAACGCATCATATAACAGTCACCGGCCCCAGAAAAAAAGCTATCGGCACAGTATTTAAGCATATTAATAGTACTTTAGGACTTGATACACACCCTCAAGCCAACCGGATTGTGTATAAACAATCGACTGTGGAGTTTGTTGCACCTGATGAACTGATCCGTCACCCCGTAGAAACAAGTCTCCTGCTGATAGACGAGGCAGCCACGTTACCCTTGCCCCTACTTGAAGCACTGCTCAAACATTATCACCGAGTTGTTTTTTCCAGTACGGTCTATGGCTACGAAGGTAATGGTCGGGGTTTTGAGATCAAATTTCTAAAAGTCCTCGACAAACGCACACCTGGTTGGACTCTGCACAAACTTAATGATCCTGTCAGGTGGCGCCATGGCGATGCACTTGAGCAATTCTTCTTTAAGGCATTTTTACTCGATCCTGACTGTGATCACACCATCAAAATAAAATACATTGATAAAGATCACATAGACTGTAGGCATCTCGATAAAACAGTATTGGTCAACAATGAATCCACATTAAGAGCCTTATTTGGTCTACTGACACACGCACACTATAAGACAACACCTAATGATCTACGCATGATCATCGATAGTCCCTACGTCAGTATATACGGTGCCTATGTACAAGGTCAGATGGTCGCCGCAGCATTGGTATCCACTGAAGGAGGTATTGCCGAAGACTTTGCTATTGACATCATGAACGGCCATCGAAGGATCAGCGGGCAATTTTTAGTGCAAACGCTTATCTCTGACTTTGCGCAAACAAAAACTGCCCATTTGAAATTTGCGCGTATCATGCGTATTGCTGTACATCCTTCTTTACACAGAAAGGGGATAGGTAGTCTATTACTACGTTACCTGGATAATGAACTGGGTGAAACACATGATTTCATCGGCGCCGGATTTGGTAGTGACGAAGGTGTCTATCATTTTTGGGAGAAAAGTGGTTATCTGCCTGTCAAAATTGGCCACAAACGAAATGCCTTTAGCGGCCAGCATTCATTAGTTGTCATCAAGGGTTTATCGGAAAACAGCAAGATAGTGATCAATGACCTGTGCCAGCAGTTTCCCCAGCGTCTGTTATTTTTGTTGACCGATTCACTTAAACATCTGGATACAACACTGGTCAGGTTATTACTTGTCAATTTTGCACAGCAAATACAGAGTCAGTTGAGTGAAAAAGACATTCTGGACCTTAATTCATTCGCACATGAAAATCGAAACTATAATACTTGCGCCCACCTCATTTACAAACTCATCCTTAACTCGGTCCATCGACATGCAGACATCAATATCTCTGACAGCGACTGGGCAATCCTTATTCAACGGGTCATACAGCGACAGCATGAGATGGATGTGGTGAAAGATTGTCACCTCAAGGGCAAGAATGAATTACTGGACAGATTAAGGCAATCAACAAGCCGTCTCATCGGCAAGTATCGTGCGAACTGACTATTGCTGACTGGTTTGCACCTGCTGCTTGCGGCTATTATTTTTTAATATGCGATTAAGCACGCGTGAAACAGCAATAAAACCAAAACTGGCAGTCACGAATGAGACAGAACCATAACCATAACGACAGTCAAGATGCACGCCATGTATACCGGGCTTGTTCGTACTGACTGCGCCATCCTGACCAGGATACACTTTTTGCTGATTGGAAAAGACACATTCAACACCAAAATAGCGCTTGGGATTCTTGGAAAATCCAAAATCTGCCCTTAATAGCGATCTCACCCTTGCAGCCAGTGCATCATTATAGGTACGGCTTAAGTCTTTTGTACTAATACTGGCCGGGTCGGTGATACCGCCTGCACCTCCGGTTGTGATCACAGGTATCTTATTACGCTTACAGAAATAGATAATATTCGCCTTAAATTTTATACTGTCAATGGCATCAATGACATAATCCAGATCACGCTCGGGAGACAGGTATTCCCAAATATTGTTTTCATTGATGTAGTCGTCAATGGCTTCAACCAGGCAATTCGGATTAATATCCATTATGCGATCACGTAATACCTCATACTTTTTTTTCCCCAAGGTACTACTCATGGCATGCATCTGGCGATTGATATTGCCTTCTGTAATTTCATCGTAGTCGATAATAGTGATTTTACCGACCCCCGATCGTGCTAGGGCCTCAACCGCCCATGAACCGACACCGCCGAGACCAATAACACAAACATGAGTCTGCTTGAGTGTCTGCATGGCATGACTGCCATACAGACGATTGACACCTGAAAACCTGTCTTCTTCATTCATTATTCAGCTTTACCTTGCAGGGCTCCCCTGAAAACATCGTTGGCATTTTGTGTTGTTTGTGCGCCAATGTCGTGACTGGCACAACCCCTGATCTCGGCGAGCACTGACAGGGTTTCATGTAGATATTCAGGACTGTTCCTTTCACCCTGATGAAGGAAACCCGCCATATCGGGTGCATCGGTTTCGAGTACAATACTGTCCAATGGTAATTCACTGGCCAACCGCCTGATTTTCGTGGCACGTTCATAGGTCAGCACCGCACCGAAACCCAGCTTGAACCCTAACTGAATGTACTCCCGCGCCTGTTCAAGGCTACCGTTATAGGCATGTGCGATGCCACCAACGAGTTTATATTTTTTCAGAATCTTCAGTACATCTGTATGCGCCTTTCTGACATGCAGTAGCACGGGTAACTGATGTTTTTCTGCCAGTTTCAATTGCTCTGCAAAAAAGTACTGTTGTTTTTCCCTATCCGTATCCTTGGCGTAATAATCCAGCCCTATTTCACCCACAGCAACGACCGCATGATGACACAAATAGGTGTCGAGTAGGTCAATGTCCGCATCAGAATGTTGGTCATTGAAGAGCGGATGAAGTCCCAAAGCAGGGAAAAGAGCATCATACTGCTGGCAAAGCCTCAACACCTCGTCCCAATTATTTCTGGCGATAGCCGGTACGACTATTTTATTAATACCCGCTGCATGGCAATTTTGCAGTACGCTATCGCGATCACTGCTAAAGAGGGCATTATCAAGGTGGCAATGTGTGTCAACTATTTCGATCATTCCGTCACATAACTTATATCAAGATATATATGCTATTTTATATTAATTCTACCCGTAACGTCATTTATAAAGTGACAAGCCTGGNNGGCAATGATTTCGAGACGATGAGAATTCATTTGCGTCGAGAATCATTTCGGGACAGTGGCAGTGGTTATTTTGGTAACAGGCCCTTTATTTGTTCAACGGTCTTGGCGGCATCCCATTGAATCGCTGCATTGACACCGTATTTGATATTTCCATCAATACCAATAATAAAGGTAGATGGAAAAACGACAATTTTCCAATCGCGAGACACTTCTCCCTTGTGATCAAGTAATACTGGGAATTCAACTTTAAATGTTTTCAGGAACTTTTTAATCACATCAGCAGATTCTGCATAATTAACTGAGATAACCCTGAAATCAGGATGATCGATGGTTTGAGCCAGTTTATTTAATGACGGAATCTCCTCGACACAGGGAGGGCACCAGGTAGCCCAAAAGTTGAGCACGGTTACTTTCCCGGAAAAATCATTCAAATTGAATTTTTTATTGGTCACATCAACCAGGTGAATCGGACTTGTCACGACATTGCCTTTATAGGCTCGCAACTCGATGTCCAGGTTCCGGCTTTTAAGGGGAGATTTTTTTATGTCAATCGCCTGTGAGGGATAAACCGATTGTTCGAAAAGCGCTATCGTCTGTCTTATCCTGTTTGGCAAAAGTGAAAAGTAGGCCTCCATTGCACTGTTTCTTTTATCAGGATAAAACAAACTGGAAATACCTGGCATGATACTGGAATATGCCGGGCTCCCCGATGCATATAAGTGTTGTAATAATTGTTTGACTTGCCAGCGAAACCCATTCGTCTCACCCTGAAAAATCATAACCGGAAGATTGGTGGCATTGGCAATGGGTAGATACTCGGGGTCTTTCCCCAAGGTCGGTATCTCAGCGTACAATGCAGGTGAAAACAATACGGCTCCGAGTAAATAAGACGCCTCGTTATGGTCTAATTGCCATTGCCTGGCGCCGCGCAAAACCGGAATAGCACCATAAAAACTACTGACCAGTATAATTTTTTTAGTGGTTTTTTGATGGGCCCTTGCAAGCAGCTCCGCTACATATTTTCCTGTCATTTGACGCATTGAACGGCTGCCGCGGGAAAGGAACAGCGATTCAGTGATATCGACCATCCAGGTTTCAATTTTCTCGTTGACCAGATTTTCTGCCAGTTCATGTTGTCCTTGCTTGAAACCGTAATCAGGGGCAATCCATAACAGGATATAGTCACCTTCGGCGGGGTATATTTTGATATCGACATCAATATTGTCGGACAGGAGTTCGGTCGCCTGTATGGCAGCGCCATGAGAAAGCGTACTCAAGAGCAGGGCACATGAAGCGACTAAAGCGATTACTATTTGATGAACAGGTTGGTAGGGCAGAGTCATGCAGAAACCTTATTTGAAAATATTATATAAGACATTGATTGTCATGTTATTATCATCATCAAACTTATGATGTTCAATGTGCGGATATATAATTTATTGTTTTTTATAGATAATTTCAAGTGAAAATATTTTCTCGTACTGTTAAGTATCTTTCCTGTGGGTCGTTATTAACTTTAGACAATAAACAAATGAAATTGTTATGACACTACCTGTATTAATTTGTGATGATTCCAGTTTTGCCCGTAAACAAATGGCACGAGCCCTGCCAGATAATTGGGACGTCAGCCTGAATTTCGCCAATAATGGCGTTGAGGCGATGGATATTATTCGTCAGGGACAGGCAGAAGTACTGTTCCTGGATTTGAATATGCCGGAAATGGATGGCTATGAAGTATTGGAATGTGTCCGCAAGGAAGATCTCAACACCCTGGTCATTGTTGTCTCAGGTGATATACAGGCAGAAGCAAGACGACGTGTAAAAGACCTGGGCGCTATGGATTTCATCAAGAAGCCGGTCAACAAAGATGAGATTCATACTATTTTGAGTGACTTTGGCATACTCCAGCTCACCGATAATGCGAATAATAGTGTCATTGACGAAATGGAGACCGACCATTCCGATTTTTTCAAGGAATTAGCGAATGTATCCATGGGAAGAGGCATCGACCTGCTTTCCAGGTTGCTGGACGTTTTTATCCCCATGCCGATTCCCGAAGTCAAACATATCCAGNTAAATAATCTGGTCGATACTCTGAAAGATATTCAAATCAAAGATAACATCACCCCCATATGTCAGGGTTTTATCGGGGACGGAATTGCAGGGGAAGTGCTGCTGGTTTTTAATAAACCTGAATTTTCTGATGTCTCCAGGTTAATGAATATTAAAGGTGAGATTACTGAATCCATTTGTATGGAATTCCTTATGGATATCTCCTCTGTTTTATCGGGTGCCTGCCTGAATGGTCTGTCTGAACAACTGGATATCGCATTCAGCCTGGGACATCCGCGGGTACTGGGACAACATATTTGCATCCAGAATCTGATAGATAACAAAGAGTCTGGGAAATTGGACAAAAACTCTTGCCGTCGAGATGGGTTTTGGCATCGAGGAACGTAATCTGCACTGTAGCCTGCTATTATTATTTACTGAAGATTCTCTCGAAAAACTTAATAATCTGGTGAGTTATATAAGCTAATGGAAGAAGCTGGCAAAATCGACATACAAGATCTGCACTGGTTGATGGATATGTTGCAATCCATTGATGTGGGTCTTGTTGTACTTGATGAAGAATTTAATATACAGGTCTGGAATAATTTCATGGAGAATCACAGTGGGCTGAAATCTGCACAATCACTGGGTAAGAATTTATTACAATTATTCCCTGATATTTCCTCTGACTGGTTTGTACGCAAGGTCAACTCAGTATTTATGCTGAAATGCCAGTCATTTTCCAATTGGGAACAGCGTCCATACCTTTTCAAGTTCAAGAATTATCGTCCTATCACAGGTAATACCGAGTTTATGTATCAGGATGTGACCTTTATCCCACTCACATCAGCCACAGGTGAAGTGACACAAATTGGTTTGATGGTCTACGACGTAACCAATATGGCTGTGAATAAAAAAGCCCTGGAAAAAGCCAATCATGAACTTGAAAGGTTAAGTAGAACCGATGGCCTCACAAAACTTAATAATCGTGCCTACTGGGAAGAATGCCTGAACAACGAATTTTCGCGTTGTCAGAGAACACAAAGAGATACCTCTGTGATTATGTTCGATATCGATCATTTCAAAAAAGTCAATGATACCTATGGTCATCAGGCTGGCGATGAGGTTATCAGGGTGGTTTCCAGAATGCTCATCGAAACCATCCGCACAACTGATATCGCTGGCCGGTATGGCGGTGAGGAATTCGGCGTTATACTCCTGGAAACAAATGGAAATGATGCAATGATCGTGACTGAGCGCTTAAGGCAAAAAATTGAGAATGTGAGCGTTACGCATGATAATCAGGAAATTAAATTTACCGTTAGCTTGGGTATTGCCGAATTTACTCCCGAAACAGACAATTATACACAATGGCTAGGCAGGGCTGACAAAGCTTTATACGTTGCCAAGGAATCAGGCAGAAATAATTCAGTCATCTACACTCATGAGATGGGGTAGTGCCCACCAAGTATTCAGACATACTGTAAATCCCAATAATTTATATCCTAACAGCCTTACTTTAAGCCCAATGGATTATTCTTATCAACACCATCCATGAAAGGCAGGTTTCTTTGTTTATTGGTGATCTGATAGACTTTCCCAATCCAGTTATTGATCACAGCTTCAGCCGAATCATGCCATGTATTGTCAAGATGACCGAGAAGTAGATTTTCAGGAAAATCCTCGATGCTTCGTTTACTGGCTAACAGTGACTCTTTGTACTCATTCAATATTGCCTGCGATTGTTGGTTAAAATAATGATTAGGGAAGGGGGGGTACTGTTCCAACTCCCCACGCACAAATCGAACAAGCTCGCGCTTATACTCCTTTAGCAAACTGATAGCATCATATTCCGGGTGTCCTTGAAAAAAAATAAGTCTGAATAAATCTTCGCTGACAGCGAGGTGTACACCTGCGACCTCATCTTCGACCAATACTTTGAGACCCGCTTGATCAAATTGTTGTCTGCTGATCTCATTAAATCTGGAGTGGGGAACGTCAAATCTCGTATTAACCCCACTTACCAGCGGGTGCTTTCTATCAACGACCTTATGCGAAAAGACGCCCCAGCGTTTGTTTAACAAGCGCTGGCGTTTTTTCTGATATCTGAACTCAAGCACAGCATGTGTCGCCAAGCAGGAACAGATAGTAGAGGTCACATTTTCATATGCCCAATCGATGACCTCAATCAGTGGTTTCCAGAATAACTCCTTACTCAAGTCAGGCTGGGTCACATTGGCGCCGGTTATAATAAGCGCATCCAGTCCCTGCTCCCTGATTTCATCAAAACTCTGGTAAAATTGGGATACATGACGCTGGCCTTGTTCATTCCTTGGTAACTCGGCAAATGAAAAAGGATGCACGTAAAATTGTGCAATCTGATTACTTTCACCGATCAATCTGAAAAATTGACGTTCTGTCGCCTCCAAGGCGGCATCTGGCATCATGTTGAGTAAGCCGATATGGAGCTCGCGAATATCCTGATGCTGCGCTATATCAGAAGAAACGATAGTTTCTCCTTCTGACTTGAGCCTTTGAAAGGCAGGTAATGTTGAGTTTTCTACTAATGGCATAATTATATACTGATGTGATATTCGCTACTGTTAACGTGACAGGGCAATAGAAATCAGATCCATGAGATCCTTTTCAGATGATACTTTAGCCAACTCATCGGTGGTAATAGTATAACCATATTGTGCTGCGATCGCCTCATAACGAGGTATTCTGGAATAAAAAAGACGTGGAAACATCCAACTGACAAAATCATCAGGATCTATCATGGCAACATATTGAAGCGATTTTTCCTCAAGGTAGATCGCCAGTTGTTCATTTAAAAATTCCTCCCTGTAGTAAAGTGGCTTAGGGGAATGTTGTGCCCGCCGGATCAGCTCAGCCTCATCTTTCTTACTGGCCTTGATATAGATAATCAGCGTATGATCTACAATAGTGTCTATGACATCTGTAGACTCCAGCTCGCATACACTCCCACCTGCATCATTGATGAAATGTTGATAACCGTATATCTCACGCGCCTTGTCTATAAATTCCGGCACATCTTTCATGGCATCAATCTCTGCCATTTTATGTAAATGCTGACGTTTTTTAAATTCCTCCAGGGCAAGCCCGCCTTTATCAGGATTACCCAGCTTGCCCAGAAAAGAAGAGACAGGATTCAGGTTATTAACCGTAATATTGTTCCTAATATAAATTGAGTCAGAGCGTAGTAGATCCCGCAGGAAGGGTACCTGCATTACCTGCTGTTTGATATTGTCCAGTATGGGTTCATCCAGATAGCGTGTTCCGATACGGTAATCACCGGAATAATGAAACCAGTCCTGAGAACGTAAAATATTGGCCAGACGCGTCTTGCCGACACCCGACATACCTAGCAAAGTGACTGATTTATTGTTCCATTGATGGAACTCATTGGAAGTCAGTTTCACACAAATACCCTTGTAGAATAAATGAAAAGTGCTCTATTCTAGATCATATGGATATAAAACTAAATATGAATAATCTTATGCCGCTTTAGTTTTGCAGAAGTCTGTTTCAGGAATAATCATCTATAACAAGATATAGGTAAAGGCGATAATGACCAGGACCACCGTGATTGCAATAGCGAACTTTGCATAGACTCTGGAATGATTATCAAGATTTTCCGTTTGCATAAGGATTTGCCTGATCTGGGAATCATCCAAATCAGAATCTATTGATAATANCGATTCGTCAGGTATTTCGTCTGACTGAGTTGATATCTTACTGGCNAGTAGATTCTCCTCACTGTCCGACTCAGGTGTTCGCTCTCGTGTATGTGAATGCTGCGTCAGGATAACCGTGCGATCTGGATTTCTTCTGAGTTCCCCCAAAGGAAGCGTTTCATCCAGTACAGGAATCGATGGCCCCGTTGGTGATGTTGCAGGGGAAGATGGGGGGGACGCGGGAGGGGCTTTGCTACTGGGTTTTTCTGCAAGATCTCCAGATGAGGGTATCGAGATGGAAAATCCTGCCAATTTGTCATTCTTCTTGATAATCTCGGTAGCTGGCCCGGACTTTTTGACAGCATCGATTTTTTTACCCGATTGGCTGAGTGCAGAATTTATTTCGTCCTTACTAATATGGATACCTTTATCTGCCTTTTCCGGGCTCGATGAAGCATCGCTTTTAAATAATAACTGGAGATTGCCAATCGAAATAATATCGCCATGCGAAAGGGTGTGCCTGACTATTTTCCGTCCATTGACGATGGTGCCATTAGTACTATTCAAATCCTGAATAAAAGAAGAAGTAAAAATGGTAACAATCTTGGCATGATGCCCGCTGGTGGCGGAGTCGGCCAGACTAATATCATTATCCGAGGCACGGCCAATGTTCAGACTCCCTCGGGTGAGGGTAATCTCATCGAGTTTAAAATTTCCAAGATTGACGACAATTTTATTCATTCAATAAAAACGCTGATACTAATCCAAGTCATTTAGATATTTTGTCTATATTACTATATAAATCAATGTCTTTTAATAATAAGTTCATGTATATCAATATGTCAATTTATATTTACAGGCCAAATGTTTAATAATTTTTAATGCATGCTAGTAGCATTCAATACATTATAAAACATTTTTATCATATATACATGATTCTGATGGCTCGCGATAAAAATACACCAGAAAGTCAAAATTTACCAATGCTTAGTTGCACATTACATATAAATTTCATCAGATTGTGAGACGTGTTTGTTATTTTTCAATTTATATTGATACACTCCGTTAAAACTTATCGACAGCCATTCCATGTGAATTTAATATAATCAACAAACTCAGGACAAGCGGAAATCCCATGTCAAAACAGTTTTTTTACTTATCACTTTTTCTTAGTACTTGTCTTTTAGTTAATATTTCATGCTCATCAAAAAATATTAAGCCTCTTACCGAGATAGAGATTGCTCAACGTTTGCTAAAAGAGCAGAAGATTCAGGGAGAGAGTGAAACACCGCTCCCTATCAAGATCAATGTCAGCCAACCAGGCAAAGCCATTACTGACAAGTCACTTGATCTTGAGTTCGAAGTATCCTCAGACAAGGCATTACCTTATATAACGATCATCTTTCAACCCAGAGAAGGGCTTAAGTTGAAGCCACGATGGTTATTATTGAAAAGGGATACGCAAACTGTTTCTATAAAAAATATAACTGCCGATAAATTATATCGACAAAACATAACGGTCATCCCGGATCAAAAAGGCCTCTTGGGCCTGGATATCTACACCCTGTCCGAGATCGACAAGGTAAAAAAGGCCAGACTGCAGACTATGTACTTTTCGATAGGTGACCCACTTAAGAAGACCAGTAAGACCAGGCCAGTAAACGTCAACATAGAACAATAAGGCATTACGCGTTTTCTGGAAGAATTCGCATAGTCTAATACAGACTATGTGAATTTAGTAACTGTCGTTATAAAACAGTCTGGTTTCAGATTATATAGAATACGGATACAGGCATATATCAGATTAAGTTTCCCCGTCATTTTTACCAACGACTTCCTAATCTTGTCAATTGAAACCCTGAGACCTTATTACAAGTAGGGAAATAAATAATTTCCTCAGAAACAAAATTGATATCAAGTTTTTCATACAAAATGCCGCTAATAAGTTAGATGAACGGTGTATGCCTGATCGACTGTCTATTATCGGGGTGCGTAAAGCAAAAATACACTGTCTAATTGTAGAGTAGACGTTAAATATACATAGGGAACGTATTATTAATTAATAATATTATCTAATAGTAACTATGTATAAAAGTATGAAAAAAAGTCAGATTTAACTTATGCTAAGCAGATAGTTATTTTGACTAAATTTAACAAGAGGTTTGGGTATATGCCAACAAAATATTTATTATTTCTCATATCGATTGTCTTCAGCTTGAACTTCGTTTCATTGGCTAATGCAGAGTCGAAAGAACTGACCTGGGCAGGGTGCGGCATCTCTAAAAAGGGCTTTATGAATGACCTGGCCAAAGCCTATGAGAAAAAAACTGGCGTTAAAATAAATATAGCCGGTGGCGGTGCTACAAAGGGATTACGTCATGTCGCATCTGGAAAGATCAACCTGGGAGGAAGCTGCAGGTTACCATTGGTCTTCAAAAAGGAAGATGGCACCTCGCAAGTACTGGGCATAGAGAAAAACCTGAACGTAATTCCCGTCGGCTGGGATGCACTGGTCGCTATCGTCAATAAAGACAACAAGATGATTGACTCCATCTCTACTGAGCAATTAAGAGATATTTTTACGGGTAAAATCAAAAACTGGAAACAACTGGATGGTAAAACCAACAAACCCATTAACCTTTACGTTCGCAAGGGTAAAATCTCAGGTGTTGGCCTGACACTAAGGCAGCAGTTATTTAATAGTACCGACCAGGAGTTTGCTGCTTCGGCTACCGTTCTGAAGTCATCAGGAAAAATAGAGAAGGCACTTGAAAAAGACCCGTATGGTATTGCCGTTAGTGGTATCAGTAGTAGCCGTCACAGAAACCTTACGATGCTCAAACTGGATGGTGTTGAACCAACCATGAAGAATCTCAGAAAATCAAAATACAAGCTATACAGGATTTTATTCCTTGTCGCCCCCAGGGACTATATGAAAAATCCTGACCTTAAGGCCTTTGTTGATTTTGCACTATCAATAAAAGGGCAGAAAGTTATTAAAAAAGCAGGCACTTTACCTTATCGTCAAGGCTTCGGTCTTCTAAGAACAGCGGCCAGCTTTGAATACCTGAGAGCCATGGACGTTGTTGATCAGGCAGGTATGTATACCCTGGGTGGTCATTAATACGGGCATTTAGCCAACACAGGTGTTAGAAACACATGCTTGATAAGCGCCACTATGACAGGCCAACTGTCTTGGTGGCGTTGTTTTTTATACTCACCACCTCCATTGTTCTTTACCGCGATATTTCTTCCAGACAATTACTGGTATTTATTGTAGGCACTGGCATTGGCCTGACATTGATACATAGCGGTTTTGGCTTTACCGGAGCATGGCGTGTATTTATTACTCGTAGACAGTCGCTCGGTATCAGGGCCCAGATTATTCTTTTCGCCATCGCCTCTATCGTCATGTTTCCACTGGTCGCCGGTGTATTTTCCAGTGAGACCTATTCTGCAGCACTAGGCCCGATTGCCTTCTCTGTTTTGTTCGGCGCGTTTCTTTTTGGTATCGGCATGCAGCTTGGAGGAGGGTGTGGTTCCGGCACTTTATCCACAAGCGGACAAGGTCAAATTGATATGCTACTCACTATTGTTTTCTTTATAGTGGGATCATACATAGGCACGATGCACCTGGATTGGTGGATATCATTCGCCAATCTTGGAACCTTCTCACTCATCAAGAGCATGGGATGGATATCTGCATTGACACTACAGCTTACCTTCCTGGTAGCGATTTACATGATTGTCCGAAAAATCGACATCCAAAAAAATGGGGCGATTGAAAAACTGGCTCTCTCGGCAAACTCCAACAAAAATCCCCTGACCTATATTTTTGGTGACTGGCCTATTTTATGGGGAAGCATACTCCTGGCATTACTGGCCATATCAACACTATTGCTAACAGGACATACCTGGTCCATTACTTTTGCCTTTGGACTCTGGGGAGCCAAGATATGGCAGGCTCTAGGAGGGAACCCTGAGTTAACCCTGTATTGGTCCTCTGGTTATCCCGCACGTGCACTCAATTCCAGCGTGCTCGCTGATGTGACCTCAGTCATGAATATGGGTATTTTGCTGGGTGCCATGCTGGCAGCAGCCCTTGCCAACAAGTTTTCACCACCCATGGTACTTAATTACCGCAGGATGCTGACAGCCGTACTGGGTGGCCTGTTACTTGGTTATGG